>Ga0182013_10003889_pt1 | contig 18309 bp, 21 predicted proteins | sample 612S2MmetaG_FD_120487 | JGI IMG/M metagenome (GOLD analysis project Ga0182013, IMG submission 120487) | Permafrost microbial communities from Stordalen Mire, Sweden - 612S2M metaG | ecosystem: Environmental > Terrestrial > Soil > Wetlands > Permafrost | place: Sweden: Stordalen | collected...
AACGATCCTCAAGGGCAAGATCCAGTACGCGCGCTAGCCGGCGAGCAGCTTGCCGGGGTTCATGATCCCCGTGGGGTCGAGCTGCGTGCGAAGCGCCGCCAGCGCACGCAGGCCGGCCGGTGAGACCTCGTGGGAGTACCACTCGCGGTGGTCCTCGCCGACAGCGTGGTGGGTTACGGTGCCGCCGGCCGCGGAAATCGCGTCCAGTGACGCGCGCTTGACCGACCGCCACTGCTCGATCTCGCGCCCCTCGTCCTGGCGCGCGATCACAGTGAAGTAGAGCGAGCAGCCCGTCTCGTAGACGTGTGAGACGTGACACATCACGATGCCCGGGGTGTGCTGCGCCTCGAGTGCGTCATGGACGGCGGCGGCGACCTCGCGGTGCAGCGCTTCGACGTTGCTCCAGACGGTGGCGGTCTCCATCGTCTCGACCATCACGCCGAGCGTCAGCAGTTCGTCGCGCAGGTACGGCGCGGCGAAGCGGCCGTGCAGCCACGCCTTCCCGGGGCCGCTGCCAAGCGGCGCCGCACCGGCCTGCCGCAGCACCCGTTTGGTGTGCCCGGCGCGTGAGCGGACCGCCCGATCGTCGCCCTCGGTGCCGATTATCACTACGCAGCCGCGCCCCCGTGCGCGCAGGTAGCCGCCGAGGAGTCTCGCCGGCCGCCCCTCGGCCAGCGCGAGCTGGACCTCGCTCTCGCTCTCGTCCGAGAGCCGCACGACGTCGGGCAGCGCGCGCTGCTGGGCTAGCTCGCGCAGCGCTTCGAACCCGGATGCGAAGTCGGCGAACGCGTAACCCTCGTAGGCCAGCCGCTCCGGGGCGCGGCGCACGCGCAGCGTCGCCTCCTCGACCACCCCGAGGGTGCCCTCCGAACCGGCAATCAGTTGACGCAGATCCGGGCCGGCGGCGGTGTGCGGGACGGCGAGCGTCGCGACCGTGCCCGCGGGCGCGACGAGCGTCACGCCATCGATCATCTCCGCGATCGAGCCGTAGCCGGTCGATGCCTGGCCTGCCGAGCGCGTGGCAATGCAGCCGCCGATCGAGACGAACTCGAAGGACTGTGGAAAGTGGCCGAGCGTGAAGCCCTCCTCGGCGAGCCGGCGCTCGAGGCTCGCCGCGCGGATCCCGCCCTGGACGCGAACGGTCTGGGCGGCGCGGTCCAGGCCGAGCACCGCGTCGAGCGCCGCGGTGTCGAGGCTCAGGACAGCACGGTGAGCCCGCGCCTGCGGGCTGACCCCACCGACAACGCTTGTCCCGCCGCCGAACGGCACGACCGCGATCGAGCGCTCCACGCAGTGGTCGAGCAACGCCGCCAGGCGCTCGCGGTCGCGCGGGTAGACGACCGCGTCGGGCGCGGCGGCCGGCCTGCCCGCGCGCGCCCGCAGGAGATCCGGATAGCCCTTGCCGGCGCTGTGCAGGAGCCGTTCGGGCAGCTCCGTCCGCACGCTGCCGGCACCGAGCAGGGCCCGCAGGCGGGCAAGGTCACTCTCCCCCAGGCGGCTTGGCGCGAGATCGACGGAGGCGAGGGTCACAGGCGGGTGCGGGTCGGTCGAGATGCCAACGCGCTCGCGGAGCATCGCGAGCGCCCCTGGCGTCAGGCCATCGACGTGCTCGCGGTCGCCCCAGCCCCACCAGCGCATGCGGGCAGGCTCAACCAAAGGTGCTCCCCAGCGAGTCGAGTGCTTCACGCGCTGTCGAGCGGGCGGCCCGGGAGATGAAGAACGACCCGATCCGGGCGAGCCCCGAGGCGGGCAGCTGCTCCAGCTCGACCTGCACCTCGCAGCGCTCACCGTCGCCGTCGACGGTGATCGTCGCGGTCGAGTGCGCGATCACGCTCTCGAACGGCGTGCCCTGCACGAGCTGTTCGATCTCCAGCCTCATCGTCGCTTCGTCGCGGACGAGGATCCGGTAGTCGCCGCGCACGATCCGGCCGTGGCTCGAGCGCATGATCTGCGTGAACTCGCCTTCCGCGACCCCCTCCACACGCTCGACGCGCGGCCACCATTCGGGCATCCGGTAGGGGTCGCTGACGAGCGCCCAGACCTCACGCGCGCCGGCATCGATCTGCTTGTGCTCTCGCGTTGTCGGCACGGTCAGTCGTCATAGCGCATCAGCGCCCGGACGTCGTAGCCGGCGAGTGACGCGCGACCGCCGAGTCCGGCAAGCTCAATGATGAACGCGCAGCCGACGACCGTCGCGCCGACCCGCTCGGTGAGCGCACAGAGCGCTCCGGCCGTGCCGCCGGTTGCGAGGAGATCGTCGTGAACCAGCACCCGTGTCCCCGGGCGAATCGCGTCGGTGTGCAGCTCGAGCGCGTCGTCGCCGTACTCGAGCGCGTACGTCGCGCTGACCGTCTCGCGCGGCAGTCGGCCGGGCTTGCGGGCCAGCGCGAAGCCCGCGCCGAGCTCGAGCGCGAGGGCGGGCCCGAGCAGGAAGCCGCGCGCCTCGGCGGCGATCACCACGTCGACCGCGAGCGGCCGGCTGAGCTGCGCCAGGGCGGCGACGGCCTCGCGCAGCGCCTGCGGATCGGCGAGCAGCGGGCTGATGTCACGGAACAGGATCCCCTGACGCGGGAAATCCGGCACATCGCGGACCAACGCCCGCAGCCGTCCCGCGTCCATCAGCGGACGATCTTGCGCAGGTCCCTGATCAGCAGCAGATGCTTGAGATGGGTCGCGACGGCCGCGAGGTTCTCAAGCGCTTCGACCGCCTCCTTGCGCCGCTGGGGGTTGCGCGAGCGCAGCGCCGGAGCGAGGATCTGCTGCAAGAGACTCGCCTCGCGGTCCGCGGAAGAGCGAAAGACGCGCAGGTTGCGCCCGCCGACTCCGTACTGCGCGAGTTCGGCGACCGCGGCGATGATCTCGCGCTCGGTGTCGTCGAAATAGCGCACGCCGGCGCGCACCTCGCCCTTGACGACGCCGTACTCCTCCAGTTCACGCACGAGCTCGCTGTCGGCCCCGGTTTCTTCGATCACGGCGTCGAGCGAATAGAGTGCGCCGCTGGCGTCGCTGACGGAAACCGTCTTGCGGCGCGGCCGGGCGGCCTCGCGGCTGATCGTGCCGGCCGGCTCGTTCGCGCGGCCCGCGGCGAGCTCCTGGCGGATCACGCGCAGTGGCAGGAACTCGTCGCGCTGCATTCGCAGGATCGTGCGCAGCCGGTCGATGTCGCTCTGCGAGTACAGCCGGTAGCCACCGGGTGTGCGACGCGGCGTGAGCAGCTTCTGGTCCTCGAGGTAGCGGATCTTCGAGATCGAGATGTCCGGGAACTCCGGCGAAAGCTGCTTGCAGACCGCGCCGATCGTCGCCGAGCGGCGTGGTGTCTCGTCGTCGGAGGCGCGGTCGGGTGTCGGGACGCTCGTGCTCATCGCTCGTAGAAGGTCATCCGGTACTTGCCGATCTGGACCTCGTCGCCGTGGGTCAGGCGCACGGAGTCGATCCGCTCGCGGTTCACGTACGTGCCGTTGAGCGAGCCGCCGTCGTCGAGGAACCACTCGCCGCCGCGCGCGCTGAGTATCGCGTGGTCGCGCGAGACGGTCACGTCGTCGAGGAAGATGTCCGACGTCTCGCGCCGGCCGATCGTCGTGCGCTCGCCGGTGACGGGGAACGACTCGCCGGCGCGCCCGCCGCCGGCATAGATGACCAGTGCGGGGCCGCTTGCCGAAGGCCCGTGCTCCTCGGGGATCAGCTCACCCTCATCGCCGAGTTGGTAGGTCGCGGTTATCGGATCGCCGGTCCCGTCGTCGCGGGGCAGCAGCGCCCCGCAGCGCTGGCAGTAGTTCGCCGACTCGGCGTTCACGAAGCCGCACTCCGTGCAGTGCAGTGCCACAGCTTCCCCTGTCCTGGCTGCGCGTAGCGCGTGTCGCGCTACGCGTCCTCGGTCGGCTGTCGGTGCGCGAGGATGTCCGTGAGTTTCTGGACGTCCTCACCGGTGATCGCGATCTCGCCCTCGTCGTGCTGGCGGCGCAGGCGATTGACGAGCTCCGCGCGCAGGATGTCGATCTTGCCGTGCAGGATCCGGCGCCGGTAGGAGATCTCGGTCTCCTCTTCGGTCAGCTGGCGGATCAGGTCTTTCAGTTCCGCGTCCGACAGCGCGCCGAGATCCGGGAAGGTCTCATCCATCGCCGGGCCTCCTCTCCTAGCCGTTTGCGCCGGAACGGGTCCCCAGACCGGCCTTCACTGCACGCGGAGTATAGACCACAGGCTCAAGCTGAGCTAGAGAGTCTGGACGGCCTATCGACGACCGTTCAGGTAGCCGACCGCGAAACGCGCGTAGAGCACGCTCGCCCAGAGCGCCAGGGCCAGGCCGGTGTAGAGCAGGATCTCCGCCACCGTCCCGAGCCCGACGAGCGCAAAGAAGATCGATCCCGCGAGTGGTGCAACGGCCAGTCTCCCGGGCCAGTTGATGAGCACCGGGACCCCCCGCGAGACCGCAAACCGGCCGAAGATCAGCATCGCGACTTCGCGCGCGGCGAGGACCGCGAGCGCCCAGTGGGGCAGCAGCGCGAAGTGCCACGTGACAACCACGCCGCTGATCAGCAGCAGGCGGTCGGTGACGGGATCCATCAGCGCCCCGAGGCGCGAATACTGCCCCGTCAGCCGCGCCGCGATCCCGTCGGCGTAGTCGCCCCACCCGATTACCCCGAAGAGGATCGCCGGCGCCGCCCCGACGCCCCCCGGCGTGTCGAATGCCACGACTAGGAAGACCGGGATCAGGGCGAGCCGCAGGAAGCCGATCGCATTGGGAACGGTCCACGGCCGAAGTGGCTGGCCGGCGGCCGTCTGCGCCGGCGCCGGCCCCGAGCGGTCGAGGCCAAAGAGCCGGCGCGCGGTCAGCGGCCGGCGTCCGGTGCCCTTTACGGAAGGCTCCGCCACAGCTCGTCGACGGCCCGCAGCTGCGCGTCGGGCGAGGCGCCCAGCGGCACGCCCGCGGCCTCGATCCGCCCCCGCCTGATCTGCACCTCGGCGCTGCCGGACTCCAGCGAGCGCCGGCCGACTGTCAGGCGCAGCGGCGCGCCGAGCAGCTCGGCGTCGGCGAACTTCTCGCCGGGACCGATGTCACGGTCGTCGTAGAGGACCTCGACCCCGCCGGCCAGCAGCGTCTCGTAGAGCCGGTCGGCGGCCTCGCGCTCGGGCGTTCCGGCGCGGCCGAGCGCGACGAGCTCGACACCGAAGGGGGCGATTGCCCGCGGCCACGCGATCCCGTACTCGTCGCCGAACTGCTCGACGGCGGCCGCGACGATGCGCGCCGGGCCGAGACCGTAGGAGGCCATCCAGATCGGCTGCTCCTTGCCCTGCTCATCGGCGTAGAAGGCGCCGAGCGCCTCGGAGTAGAGCGTCCCCAGCTTGAAGATGTTGCCGATCTCGATCGCCGGCTCGACGGTCAGCGTCTGCCCCGCCCGCGTCCAGACACCGTGCTCCTCGCTGACGCCCTCGCTCGCGCGGGCGACCTCGACATTCGCCGCGTAGCCCTCGCCGAGCACGACCTCGTCCTCACCGGCCGCACAGGGCGCCATGTACTCGTGGGCGCCGACTCCCCCCATCATTCCGACGTCCCCCTCAACCTGGTACCAGCGAAGGCCCGTCCGGTCCATGATCCGCTCGTAGGCGCCGACGTGCAGCGCATAGCGCTCCTCCATCCCCGCGGCGTCGCGATCAAAGCTGTAGGAGTCCTTCATCACGAACTCCCGCGTGCGCAGGACCCCTGCGCGCGGGCGCGGCTCGTCGCGCTCCTTGACCTGGAAGTGGTAGAGGATCAGCGGCAGGTCGCGCCAGGAGCGCACGAGCTGGGCGACGTGGAACGTCACCGCCTCCTCGTGCGTCATCGCCAGCACGAGGTCCGAGCCCTTGCGATCGGTGACCTTGAAGAGCTCCTCGATGTCGTAGCGGCCTGTCTTGCGCCAGGCGTCGGCGGGTTGCAGTACGGGCATCAGCATCTCGTTCGCGCCGATCGCGTTCATCTCGTCGCGAATGATCCCGACGACCTTCTGGTGAACGCGCCAGCCGGCCGGCAGCCAGGTCCACATCCCGGCGCCCATCTGGCGCACCAGGCCGGCGCGGACCATCAGCTTGTGCGAAAGCGCCTCGGCGTCGGCCGGCGCCTCGCGCTCGGTCGGCAGCAGGTAGCTCGAGATTCGAGTCATCGGTCGGCAGCGTATCCGCCCGGGCGCCCGTCCTCGACGGTCGGCCACTGCTCGACGCACAGCGCCCAGCGCTCGTGGTCGCGCCACTGGCCCGCGACCTGCAGATAGCGCTCCGAGAAACCCTCCAGGACGAACCCCAACCTGCGCACCAGTGCGGCCGAGGGCCGGTTGCCGGGCTGAATGTTTGCTTCCACGCGATGCAGCGCGAGCGGGCCGAAGGCCTCATTCAGGACCAGGCGCATTCCCGCCGTCATGATTCCGCGGCCGGCGTACCGCTGGACGGCGCCGTAAGAGATGAACGCGTTCTGGAAGGACCCGCGGACGACCTCGCTCAGCGTCACGAAACCGGCGATCTCTGTACCGGCGAGCACCAGGCGGTGCACGCAGCGGCCATCCTCGCAGCGGCCAAGCCAGACGGTGAAGGCCGGGGCGCTCGTCGCCGGAGCGATCCAACCGTCGTGAAGTGCGGTGCTCTCGCGCATCGCCGCGGTGAATAGATGGCCATCTTCGGGTATCGGGGACCTGATCGTTATTTCCTGCGGGTCGAGCACAGTGCAAACTTCCCACAAACCTCACCGCGCGTCATGCACGCTGCGCCGGTGTCCTGCTAGAACCGCTTGCAACCGACCGGACCACGAACAAGGAGCGCACGATGGCCTTTTCCGTACCGCCTCTGTCCTACGCGTTCGACGCGCTCGAACCGCACATCGACGCGCAGACGATGGAGATTCACCACGACAAGCACCATCAGGCCTACGTCGACAAGGCCAATGCGGCGCTCGAGGGAACCGCCCTCGCCGACGCGGCCGTCGAGGACATCCTGCGCGACCTCTCACAGGTCCCCGAGGACAAGCGCAAGGCAGTGAAAAACAACGCCGGCGGACACCACAACCACACCCTCTTCTGGGAGTCGATGAGCCCCAACGGCGGCGGTGAGCCGACGGGCGAGCTCGCCGAGGCGATCAACGCGAAGTTCGGCTCGTTCGCCGACCTGCAGGCGAAGATCAAGGAGACCGGCGTGAACCAGTTCGGCTCCGGCTGGTCATGGCTGGTGACGGGACCGGACGGCCTCGCAGTGGTCGGCACCGCCAATCAGGACAGCCCTCTCTCCAGCGGCCAGGTGCCGCTGGTCGGCGTCGACGTCTGGGAGCACGCCTACTACCTCAAGTACCAGAACCGCCGTCCCGACTACATCGACGCCTGGTGGAACGTGGTCGACTGGGACGTCGTCGCGCAGCGCCTCGCGGCCGCCTGAGTTTCAGGAACTGCGCGTGAAGCGGCGCCCGGCGACCGGCGAGGCATCTTCGCTGACGACGGGCGCCGCCTGCGGCTCGAGCATCCTCTCGAGGACCGCACCGGCCTGCGCCTCGGCCTCGGCGGCCGCTGCCTCGAGCGCCGCGAGGCGCTCGGGTGTCATCGCCTCGGCGTCTTCGTTGTCGGCGAGCCAGGCCCGCGCCTCCGCCGCCATGCGCTCGTCGCGCTGGACGGTCCTGCCGGCGGCGTAATAACGGTCGATCTCCTTGAAGAGCTCATCGACGAGCTGCTCGGTCGCGACCTTCTTGAGCGGCTCACCCTTCGAGTAGATCATCCCCATGTTCTTCGCGCCGGTGATCCCGAAGTCGGCATGGCGCGCCTCGCCGATGCCGTTCACGGCGCAACCGAGGATCGAGACCTCGATCGGATCGTCATAGGCCTCGAGCCGGCGCTCGACCTCGGCGACAACGGAGTCCATGTCGAACTGCAGGCGCCCGCAGGTCGGGCATGCGATCAGGCTCGGGCCCTTGGTACGCAGCTTCAGCGCCTGCAGGATCTCCCAGGCGACCTTGACCTCCTCCTCGGCGTGGAAGGTCGAAAGCGAAATCCGGATCGTGTCGCCGATGTTGTCGGCGAGCAGCGTCCCGAGGCCGACGGCGGACTTCAGCGACCCCGACCACTTGGTTCCCGCCTCGGTCACGCCGATGTGCAGCGGATATGGGATCCGCTCGGCGAGCATCCGGTTGGAGGCGATCGTGTTCGGGACCGAGGTCGACTTCATCGACACCTTGAAGTTCGTGAACTCAAGGCGCTCCATCAGTTCGACCGCCTCGACCGCCGCGGTGACGAGCGCCGACACGGGGTCGCTGTACTCCAGCTCGCGCAGATGCTTTGGCAGCGAGCCGGAGTTGACGCCGATGCGCATCGGCGTGCCGTAGCGCTTGGCCAGCTCGGCGACCTCGGCGACCTTGTCCGGGCCGCCGATGTTGCCGGGGTTCAGGCGCACGCAGGCGGCGCGCGCTTCGATCGCCTTCAGCGCGAGCGTGTGGTTGAAGTGGATGTCGGCGATCACCGGGATCGGGGACTGCTCGACGATCGTGCGCAGCGCCACGACGTCGTCCTCGCGCGGCACGGCGACGCGGACCAGCTCCGCCCCGGCCTCGGCGACGCGATGGATCTGGTCCATCGTCGCCTGCAGGTTCGCCGTCTCGGTCTTCGTCATCGTCTGCACGACGACCGGGGCCCCGCCGCCGATCGGCACGCCGCCGACCGTTATCTGGTTCTTGGAGGCCACTTACGGCAATTCTATGACGGCTACCCCGTCAGGCGGCCGATGTCGTTCGCGACGCCGTTGACCACGAGGAACAACAGCAGCACGATGCCGACCGAGCTGAAGCGGTACATCGCGGCCAGCGAAACCCGCTTGCCGCGCACCTTCTCGGCGAGAGCCCACAGCACGTGCCCCCCGTCGAGCGGCAGGAACGGCAGCAGGTTCAGCACGCCGAGGACCAGCGAGATGAAACCGATCAGCACAAGTGCGTAGCCGAGGCCGGCCGCGACCGCTTCCTGGGTCTCGGTCGTGATGCCGATGATGCTGCTGACGTGGCTACGGGCCTTCGCGCTCGTCAGGGCTTCCCCGAGGCCGCCGATCGAAGCCACGGTGATGTGCCACATCTCGCCGACCGCCGCCACGCCCGCACCGAGGACGCCGAACTGCTTGGCCTGCGTCGGCAGCAGTCCGAAGCCGACGCCGATCATCATTCGTTTGGCCTTCGCGACGTAGCGCGGGTAGATCTCGACTGTCCGGGCGCCTCCCGGCCCCTTTACGCCGACGCTGACCGGCGTCGTGGCGACGCACCCGTCGTGCTCGGGTCCGGCGCAGTGCGTTGCGCGGATTGCGGTAACGGCGGCCGCCGCATTGGCGGGCTTGCCGTTGATCGCCACGATCCGGTCGCCGGTCTTCAGCACCGCCGCGGCCGGCTCGCCCGCCACGAGCTCGCTGACGACCGTCTCGGAACGCGCGATCGTGGTCAGCCCGGGGTTCGCGTTCTGCAGGGCCGAGGCACCGTCGAGGCTGCCGCTGTAGAGCACTATCCAGAAGAGCAGGAAGGCGATCAGAATGTTCACGCCCGGCCCGGCGAGAATCACGACGATCCGCTTCCACGGCGGCTGGTTGTAGTACGCACGGGCCGCGAGCTCCGGTGGCAGCGCGGCACATTCGTCGGGCGACATGCCGGTGATCTTCACGTAGCCGCCCGCGGGGATCGCACCGACTGCGTACTCGGTCTCGCCGACTTTCCGGCGCAGCAGCAGCGGCGGGAAGAACACCGAAAAGCGCTCGACGCGCATTCCCAGCCGCTTGGCGGCCACGAAGTGGCCGAGCTCGTGCAGCAGCACCAGCATCACCACGGCGAAGATCGTCCAGATCCAGCTCACGCGCCCATTTTGGCAGGGCCCGCGCGGGAGACCCGGCGCCCGCGGTGCGGGCTAGGCGTTTGTCGCAGGCTCGTCGTGGCTGTGCTTGCGGCGTCCCACGCCAAGCAGCGCGAAGAGAAGCGCCACCGCGAGCGCCGCGATCGCGATATTGCGCATCCGCACCGCGTTACGTTCAGCTGCCTCCTGGGCACGCTCCGCGGTCTGGATCCCGCGCTGCAGGTTCGCCAGGACGTCTTGCATCTCGCCAACTCGCTCCTCGGCCCTGTGCAGGCTCTCTCTGTCCACGTGCGCTCCCCCTGGTATCGCGTTCGGCCGGAGATGCAACCGTAGCCGAGCGACGTGTCAGCTGCCGAGCGCGTCGGTCGCGATCTCGCGGGCGACACGGTCGGCGCTGTAGAGCGACTCGAAGGACTCGACCACCGTCGCGGGGCAGCGTTCGAGCGTCGCCGCGATCACGTCGGCAATCGCCAGGAACGGGATCCGGCCCGCGAGGAAGGCATGGACCGCAATCTCGTTCGCCGCGTTCAGGATGCACGGCGCCGTGCCCCCCGCAACCGCCGCGCTACGGGCCAGCGCCAGACAGGGGAACGTCGCCTCGTCGACCGGTTCGAAGCTGAGCGATCCGAGCGTGGCGAGGTCCAGCGGCCGCACCCCGGTCTCGCCGCTTTCGCCGCCGCGCAGGGCGTAGCCGATCGCGATCCGCATGTCGGGCGGCCCGAGGTGGGCGAGCATCGCGCCGTCGGCGAGCGTCACCACACCGTGGATCGTCGACTGTGGATGCACGGCGACGTCGATGCGCTCGTAGGGCACGCCGAACAGGTGGTGCGCCTCCATCACCTCCAGGCCCTTGTTCATCAGCGTCGCCGAGTCGATCGTGATCTTGCCGCCCATCGCCCATGTCGGGTGCGCGAGGGCCTGCTCGACCGACACCTCCGCGAGCTCGGCGCGGCTCATGCCGCGGAAGGGCCCTCCGGAGGCGGTGATCGTCAGCCGCTCGAGCGTGCCGGCGGGCAGCCCCGCGATCAGCTGATGGAGCGCCGCATGCTCAGAGTCGACAGGCAGGATCCGCGCCCCGGTCGCCTGCGAGAGTGCGGTCACCAGCTCGCCGCCGACGACGAGCGACTCCTTGTTCGCGAGCGCCAGGTCGATTCCCTCGCCGAGCGTCGCGACGGTCGGCGCGAGGCCAGCCGAGCCGACGAGGGCGTTGAGCACCAGTTCGGGTTCGCTCTCGAGGACCAGGCGCACGAGCCCTTCCGGGCCGCCGAGCACCTCCCCCTCGTCCCAGGCAAGTGCGGCGCGCGCGGCACTCGCACCGTCGGCCAGCGCGATCGTGCTCACCCCATGCTCGCGCGCAGCCGCGACAAGCGGCTCCCAGGAGTGCTCTGCCGAGAGCCCGACGATCTCGTACTCGCCCGTCAGCCGGCACAGCTCGAGCGCCTGGCGTCCGATCGAGCCTGTCGCCCCGAGGATCAGTAGACGGCGTCGCTCGCCGGTCTGCGCGCTGTGCACGCGCGGATGATAGGCGCGCTCGACTAGTTGTACGTGTAGCTGTCCGCGGGGCGCACGCGGGCGCTGGACTTCCCGGACACCGTGGCCCGCACGTCGACGGTCCCGGAGGCCTTGGCCGCGGGGACGGTGACGGTGCAGCTGACCGTGCTCGCGCAGCTGACGCTAGATGCGGCCGCTTTGCCGAAGTGCACGGTCGTCGCCGCGCCGAGCGCGAAGCCGCTTCCCGACAGCGTCGCGGCGCCGCCGCCGACCAGCGCGCCGCTGGCAGGCGAGACAGCCGTAATCGTCGGCGCCCCGTACTTGTAGGTCGCGCTGCTGGAGGGTGCGCTGGAGCCGGCTTCCGCGACGACCGTCACGGCGGCGCTGCCGGTGGTGCCCGGGGGCACGCGCACTTCGATCGTCGTCGCGCTGAGAACCTTGAACTTGGTCGCCGCGACGTTCCCGAAACGGACTTCGCTCACGCCCGTGAACGAGCTGCCGTTGATCAGTACGGTGTTGCCGCCGATCGCCGCGCCCGAGCGCGGTGAGAGCGAACTGACCTGCGGGCCGGCCGCCGAACGTCGCTGCGCGCAGCCGCCGATTTCGTTGCTCCACTCCTGCTGGTAGTAGTAGGGGTGCCCGTTGATCAGCTGGTTGTAGGGCGCGCCGTCTTCAGCGACGCCGAGCGGCGTGCCGAATTCGCTCGCCGGCTCGAAGGTCCGGCACAGGTCGCCGATCTCGCCGCCGTTGCCGTACCAGGCGTTGAGCTCCGGGTCGGTGATCATCTCGGCGTGCTCGTGGCTGAGCCCGCCCTGGATCTCGCCTTCGGACGCGAGTCCGCTCGGGTGTTCGCCGGTGTCGCAGCCTTCGATCCCGACGGCGTACGGATCGACCCCGAAGATCAGCGGTCCACCGGTGGTCGAGAGGTCGTCGTGGAAGGCGCAGTAGTAGGGCTGTTTGCTGCCGGCCGAGCATTCCAGGGAGTTCGATTCGAAGCAGGATTCGACTTTCGGCGGGGTGAGGATGAAGTACGCGCTCGTCACGTTCGTCGACAGGCCGTGCGCCAGTACATAGGCGTGAAGCTCGCCGGAAAGCTGTTCCTCGGTGAGGCATTTCGCCGCGGCGGTACAGCCGTTGCGCGGGTAGGCCGTTTCATCGACCAGCGTGCCGCCGAAGCTCATCGCGTATTCGGCGTGCTGGCCTTCCGCGTCGCCGTACTGCGCCGCAACGGACTCCACGTTCTGGGTCCCGCCCGCGTCGTGCACGAGGTCCGTGAAGAACCGTTCGACCCCTTCGATGTAGCCCGCCGGATAGCTCGCGAGGCCGTGAGGGGCCCAGACGAACAGGTAGTTGCGGCTCGCCGGCATCACCGGGCCGCCGTGGTAGCTGACTTTGACGGCGCCGGGTTCGCTGTCCTTACGCGCGAACGGATTCGCCAGCGCTCCGCCGCGCGCCGGCGGAAGGTAGGAGACCGTGCGGCCGTCGGCGAGCTTCACGAGCACCGCACCGGCGCTGCCGGCGAGCGTCGCGAACGCACCAAGTGCGAGCACGAGTACTGCGACGAGGATGATGCCCCGTCGATTCGAGCTGCGCTTCAAGCCGCCCGGTCTCCTTTCCGCTGCACGCCGCCTGCTAGCTAGCGCCCATCATGTACTCGACAAACTGTAGGGAAGGGCTTAGGCCAGTGCGCCGCCTTGGACGCTTGTCGCCCAGCGGTGCCCGAAGCTCAGTGCACGTAGGCCAGCCAGACCCAGTAGCCCGCGACGGCGGCGAACAGCACGGCGTCGACGCGGTCCAGCGCGCCGCCGTGGGCACCGAACACCCCGCCGGAGTCCTTGCTGCCGGCCTCACGCTTGACGTAGGACTCGAACAGGTCCCCGATCGGCGCGACGATCGCGATCGCGAGCCCGAGGACCAGCGCATGCGTGCCGGGCAGCCATTCCTGGTAGCGGCTCGCCAGCCAGACCACGGCGACGGTCGTCGCCATGCCGATCGCCAGGCCCTCGACGGTCTTGCCGGGCGAGATCGTCGGGGCCAGTCGCCGGCGTCCGAAGGCCCGCCCGCCGAGGTACGCGCCGGTGTCACCGAGGAAGGTACCGACGGCGACGTCGATCACGACGCCCTCACCGTGCGGCAGGCCGCGGAGCATCACCGCGTGGGCGAGTCCGAGCCCGATCCAGACGATGCCTACGAGCGTGATCGAGAACGACGCCATCCCCGAGCCCGCCTGCATCACGGTCAGCGCGAACAGCAGCGGAATGCAAATGACGAGCGTCAGCAGAACCTGCTGCGGCCCTCCCGCCGAGCCCGCGGCGAGCAGCGCCGCTAGCGCGATCCAGGCCGCCAGACGGACCGGCCGGGCCGACTCGTACATCGCGAAGAGCTCGTGCAGGCACAGCGCGCCGACGACGAAGAGGCCAACGGCGAGCACCGCCCCGCCGGCGATCACGAGCGCCAGCGCGACGGCCGCCAGGGGGATCGCGACGAGGATCCGTGCCGTCAGGTCCGAGCCGCCGCGCGGGTCGCGTCTGCGCCGGCGCGGGGGCGGCTTGCGCCCCCGGCGCGCAGCGGCCCGTGCCCCGCCAGGTGTCTGCGGACGGCTCGCCACGGGCTGCTCCTCAGCGTCCGCCGAAACGCCGTCGGCGCGCTGCGTACTCATCCAGGCACGCCTCGAGGCTCGCGCGCGAGAAGTCCGGCCAGAGCTCATCGCGGAAGACGAGCTCCGAGTAGGCCGACTGCCACAGCAGGAAGTTCGACAGGCGCCGCTCGCCGCTCGTGCGGATGATCAGGTCCGGATCGTGCATCTCCGGTGCGTAGAGCAGCGCACGCAGTGCCTCCTCGCCGCCGCCCTCGTAGCGTGCCGCCGCGTCGAGGATCTCTGCGCGCCCGCCGTAGTTGAACGCGACGTAGAGCGTGATCCGCTCGTTCTCGGCGGTCGTCCGTTCCGCGCCGTCCATCGCCTCCGAGAGCCGCCGCGAGACGCGCTCGCGGCTGCCGATGAAGCGCATCCGCACACCTTCGCGGTGCAGCTCGGGGGTTTCGCTCTTGATTCGCGAGGCGAACATCCGCATCAGCCCGGCGACCTCCGCTCTCGGCCGCGACCAGTTCTCGGTCGAGAACGAGTAGACCGTCAGCTCGCGCACGCCTAGCTCGGCAGCATCACGCAGCCGCGCCTTGACGGTGTCCGCCCCCGCCTCGTGTCCCGCGTTGACCGCCAGCCCCCGGGATTTCGCCCAGCGGCCGTTTCCGTCGGTGATGATCGCGACGTAGCGCGCTCGCCCCGGCGGAGCCGGCACATCGGCCGTCGGCCCCGCGTGCGCGCCGACGGCCATCAGACGGCCAGGATTTCCTCTTCCTTGGCCTTCAGCGCGACCTCGAGGTCGGCGATCCGCCCATCCGTGAGCTTCTGCAACTCGACCTCGGCGCGGTGCTCGTCGTCCGAGGAGGCGTCGCCGGCGTTCTTGAGCTCGCGCAGGTCGTGCATCACGTCTCGGCGCACGTTGCGGATCGAGATGCGGCCCTCCTCGGCGAGCCCGCGCAGGACCTTGACGAGGTCGCGCCGGCGCTCTTCGGTGAGCTCCGGGACAGAGAGGCGGATCAGGTTCCCGTCGTTGTTCGGCGTCAGGCCGACGTCCGAATCGCTGATCGCTTTCTCGATCGCCTTGATCGAAGATTTGTCGTACGGCTGAACAGTCAGCAGTCGCGCTTCGGGCGCGGAGATCGTCGAGAGCTGCGCGAGCGGCGTCATCGCGCCGTAATAGTCGACCACCACGCGGTCCAGCAACGACGGCGAGGCCCGTCCGGTGCGCACACTTGAGAACTCGTGGATCGCGGTCTCGACGGACTTTGCCATCCGCTCGCGCGCATCGCTGAGCATCTCGTCGATGATGTTTTCCTCGGGCATCACTGGTCTCCTGTGCCGTCGCTGGCCACCAGGGTCCCGACGCGCACGCCGGAGATTATCCGTGCGAGCCCGGTCTCGTCATCCATGTTGAAGACGTTGATCGGCATGCCGTTGTCCATGCAGAGCGCCAGCGCCGTGGCATCCATCACACCGAGCCGGCGCTCCAGCGCCTCCATGTGGGTGATCTCGGGGATGAACGTCGCGTCGGGATGGATCGCGGGGTCGGCGGTGTAGACGCCTTCGACGCCGTTCTTGGCCATCAGGATGATGTCCGCGTGGATCTCCGCGGCGCGCAGCGCCGCCGCGGTATCGGTGGTGAAGAACGGGTTGCCGGTGCCCGCCGCGAAGATCACGACGCGCCCCTTCTCGAGGTGGCGCATCGCCCGGCGCCGGATATAGGGCTCGGCGACCTCGGAAACGCCGAGCGCCGACTGGACGCGGGTGTCGATGTCGTGCTTCTCGAGCGCGTCCTGCAACGGCAGGGCGTTGAGCAGCGTGGCGAGCATCCCCATGTAATCCGCGGTCGCGCGGTCCATCCCCGCGGCCGCGCCGTGCATGCCGCGATAGATGTTGCCGGCGCCGACGACGATTGCGACCTCGACGCCCTGCTCGCGGACGTCACCGATCTGGCGGGCCACGGCGCGAACCCGATCGGGATCGGTGCCGTAGTCCCGGCTGCCCATCAGGGACTCGCCGGAGAGCTTGAGCAATATCCGCTTGAAGGCGGGGGCCACGCGTTCAGCCTATAGCCGGTTCGGGGGCGGTTACTGGCCGATCGCGAACCGGACGAAGCGCCGGATCACGACGTTCTCGCCGGTCGTCGCGGTCAGCTCGTCGCGCAGCTGCTGAACGGACTTGCCGTCGAACTTGGGGTTGTGCATCTCCTGCTCGAGCAGGACCACCGTGCCGTACCACGAGTCGAGCTTGCCGGTCACGATTTTCTCCCTGACGTTCTCGGGCTTGTCTGCGGCCTCCTGCTCATAGACCCGCGACTCGGCCTCGACCTTCTCCGCGGGTACCTCCTCGCGGCTGACGTACTCGACGGTCGGCGAAGCCGCGATCTGCATCGCGACCTCGCGGGCGAAGGTCACGAAGTCCTCGTTCTTGGCGACGAAGTCGGTGTTGCAGTCGACCTCGATCAGGACGCCGACCTTCGAGCCGGCGTGAACGTAGGCCTGCACCGTGCCCTCCGTCGCGGCGCGCTCGCCGAGGTCCTGGATTTTCTTGCCCTGCCGGACCCGCAGCAGCTCGATCGCCTTCTCGACGTCGCCCTCTGATTCGGTGAGCGCCTTCTTGCAGTCCATCATCCCGGCGCCGGTCCGGTCGCGCAGGGCCTTCACGTCCTTGGCTGAGATCTCGACGCTGCTCATGACTGCGGTGTCCCCGTTTTCGTCTCGTCGGTTGAACTGGTCTGCTCGGCCGCCTCGGCGTCGGCACGCTCGATCGCGACAGCCGGCTCGGCGGCGACTGCCTCGCTGACCTTCTCGCCGGCCTGCTCGGCTGCCGCCTGCGCCTCGGGGGCGGGCGGCTCGGGGGCCGACTGGGCCTCCGGTGCAGGGGTCTGCTCGGGGGCGGGCGGCTGCGCGGCAGCGGCCTCTGCGGCGGCCGCGGCCTGCGCTGCGGCGGCTGCTGCCTGGGCCGCGGCGGCAGCCTCGGCTGCCTGCCGTGCGCGCTCCTCTTCCTCCTTGCGGGCAGCCTCTTCGGCCTCCTGCTTCTCTTTTTCCTCGGCTTCGCGCTTGGCGCGGGCCTCGGCCTCCTGGCGGGCTTTCTCTTCGGCTTCCTTGCGCGCCTTCTCCTCCTCGGCGCGGAAGATCGCGTGGCCTTCGGCGACCACCCTTCCGATCGCTTCGGTGACCAGCGCGCACGAACGGATCGCGTCGTCGTTGCCGGGGACGACGAAGTCGATGCCGTCCGGGTCGCAGTTGGTGTCGACCAGGCCGATGATCGGGATCCGCAGGCGCTGGGCCTCTTTGACAGCAATCGCCTCGGTTTTCAGGTCGATGATGAAGATCGCGTCCGGGACGCGCTGCATGTCTTTCACCCCGCCGAGATTCGCGCGGAGCTTCTCGAGGTCGGCCTGGGCCGCCATCCGCTCGCGGGTCGGCAGCAGAGCCAGCTGGCCCTCGCGCTCGTAGCGCTCGAGGTCGTGCAGGCGCCGGATGCGCTGGTTGATCGTCTCGAAGTTCGTCAGCAGGCCGCCGAGCCAGCGGTGGTTCACGTACGGCATGTCGGCCGCGCTGGCGACGTCGCGCACGGTGTCACGGGCCTGCTTCTTGGTCCCGACGAACAGCACGGTCCCGCCGCGGCTCGCGATCGAGTCCAGGAACTGCTGCGCCTGCGTCAGTAGCGCCTGCGTCTTGAGCAGGTCGATGATGTAGATGCCGCCGCGCTCGCCATGGATGAAGCGGCGCATCTTGGGGTTCCAGCGTCGCGTCTGGTGGCCGAAGTGAACGCCGGCCTCCAGCAGCTCCGCGATACCTACTTCGGTCACGGGGTGCTCCTTGCTTGTGGTCTTGCTGTTAGCCGCGCGAAGAGGCCGCGAACCCGGCAGGCTGCCGGGCAGCACCGCGACCGCCGACCGCGCGGGTCGAAGGTCAACTGCTACGTCGAGGATACCCGCTCGGCGAGCTCGAGCGCGGCGGCCAGATCCGCAGGCAGCGCTGAGACGATGTCGATCTCGCGCGCCGGATCGAACGGATACGGGAAGCGCAACCGCGTGGCGTGCAGGAACTGGCGTTCGAGACCGAGCATCCCCGCCCGCCCGTAGTCGGGATCTCCGACCACCGGATGGCCGATCGCGCGAAGATGCACGCGGATCTGGTGGGTCCGGCCGGTGTCCAGCTGCAGTCGCAGCAGCGTCGTGTCGGGCAATGCCCGCTCGAGCGTGAAGTTTGTGCGCGCTTCGCGCGCCCCCGAGCCACCGATCGCCATGCGCGTGCGGGCGCGCGGGTCGCGGCCGATCGGCGCTTCGATCGTCCCGCTCTTCGCGGGCGGGCGCCCCTCGACGAGCGCGAGGTACTCGCGCGTCACCTCGCGGGCGGCGATCTGCTCCTGAAGCCGCGTGCGCGCCTCGGCGGTGCGCGCGACGAC
>Ga0182013_10003890_pt1 | contig 18307 bp, 17 predicted proteins | sample 612S2MmetaG_FD_120487 | JGI IMG/M metagenome (GOLD analysis project Ga0182013, IMG submission 120487) | Permafrost microbial communities from Stordalen Mire, Sweden - 612S2M metaG | ecosystem: Environmental > Terrestrial > Soil > Wetlands > Permafrost | place: Sweden: Stordalen | collected...
CTGTCGCGGTAGAATCGGTCAAGCGAAAGCCTTTCTCTGTGCCTCAAACACTGTCTAGTCAACATGTTTGTAGCACAAAAAGGCTTTCGCTAACTCAGCCTTCACGAATTATCCGGGCTAAGCAGAGGTGTGACCATGCCCCCAGATGACATTGCGCTCGAAGTAAATGACTCCCGTGCTATGGGTATCTCCAAAGCTGCGGCAGTGTTGGCGGGCTCGGGCTGCTTGTGTGTGCTTTTCAAGCCTTCACGTTTGTCGAACGTCATTGAAATCGGTTCGCGCATAGGACTCCTGGAGACGCGAGCGCTTCGGTCTCAGCAAGAGAGTAGGTCCGATGAAGGGGAGATACCGTGGAAAGATATTCCACGCGGTTTCCAAAGTGGAAACGCTCAAGGTATGCGTCAGCAGGATTTTGTGGGGATTGAGCGGACTGAGCGCCCCTGGGGTTATCAGGAACAAGCAAAGATGATCGAGGAAGCCTTCACGTCGATGGCCAGAACCAGGATACTCAAGACGGAGCCGTATCTTTCAAATGAGCCCGGCCAAATCTTCATAGGTTTGGTACTCGAACGCCGAACACCCCGCGCAGCAAGACGCTTGCGGAGAGTACCACTTTCTTCGCGTCCGCCATTTGCGTCCACCAGTACGCCACTGCTTGAGACTCTTGAGCACTTCCTCTCCGGAAATGCTGGCGACTACAGATGGAAGGCCAATTCGTGCCGAATTCCCGCGATCAGACCAGATGTTCTGAGCTGGACAAGACCCGGATTACGCCAATAACTTCCACCCCGGCAATTTCAAAATCCGGGTGCCCGACTCGCATGTAGCGAATGACTTCTTCGAGGGATAACGCAGCCATTCGATGCATCCGCAATTCATCGCCGGCCCGTTTTTCGCTGCGTTCGTTGCCCGTAATTTCAAAGAGAATTGCCTTCTGCGCGGGACCCCGCCCGCCATCCGGCAGTTCGGGTTGAGATTGCCTCTTCGCCATAGACGCCTCTGAGGTTCACTTCCACGAGCGCGTTGGTCGGTTTTTGGCCACCGGGCCTGCAAAACGTCATTTCAAACTCGGCCCTCCCAAATCGCCACGTCCGCCTTCACGCTATTCTGCTCGTGGTGTTTTTGCACGTAGAGTCTTACAAGCTGATATGTGGCCTGTCAAGTAGAACATGAGCGCGTATTCAAAGAACTCGGGGCAAGGCTCAAAGCCATGCGCAAGAAACTGGGCCGCAGCCAGGAAGACATGCTCTCTTTCGGCTTCTCCACCCGCCATTGGCAGCAAATCGAAGCTGGAAGACCCATTACTCTGAAAACCCTACTTCGTATTTGCGATGTGTTTGAAGTGACGCCGGAGAAGCTGCTTCGAGGATTGTACATCGTTCCCATCCAGCTTCCGCACGACCCGCGCTAGCAAGAATGAAAACTTCCATGGGCGGTATGCCGGGCGGACCGTCTGGCACAGAAGCTCCGAAGTTCCTTTGCGGGACAAGTACGAGCGCTTGACGGATAATTCGATCACATTGCACTCCCGCCTCTTCAGAAACTCCCGTTATAAGGAAGGACCGAGAGCGATTTGCAGTCCGAGTTCTTTGGCTCTCTTCTGAATGCTACGAATTTCATGCTCTCGATACTTCTTCTCGTAATAGCTGATTCCTTTGTCGACGTATCTTTCTCCATACTTGAGCATGCGGTAGGCGAGTCGGGCTAGCGTGTGGGCCATAGCAGTGATCGCTTTGGGTGTACCTAGTCGTGCTCGCAAGCGGCGGAACTTTGCTCCCAGGTAAGTCTTGCTGCGCCACAGAGTGGAAGCGGCCATACGTAAGGCGGTGGCGGCAGGTTCTGGACATGTCTGGTGCCCCGGCGGAAGACTTTACCGCCAGTAATCTCGTTGTCCGGACACAAGCCAAGGAAGGAAGCGAAGTGTGCGCCTCACTGGTGAAGCGGCTCATATCGACACCGACCTCGGCGATGATGGTTTGTGCGGTCATGATGTTGATGCCATCGATTTGAGTCAAGTCAGTGCCACTGATGCGGTATAACTCTCCATGCACATCAAAACTGGTCGGAGCATTGCTGCCGGCTCTTTTGTTGGGCTTTGATGCGGGCGGTTGGCTACCGGGTTCCACCTTGTCTTCCAGGTTCTGCAGATGGGCCGCGAGGGCGGTGTCACATTCAGCGATCTACAGCTGATATATCTGATAGAGATCCCGCTCTTGCTGCAGAATGAACGAAAGTTCCTTGCGCCAGTTGCCTTCCAGGCTACGGGCAATTTGCTCCCGGTTTACGTGTATCTGTGAATCGGCCAGATCGGCCAGCTTGTATCGGTTTCGCTCTCCTATGACGCAGCCGGGCGTAACGGCCTGGCCCAACAGGGTGAAGAAGAATCGCGAATACTGTGGCTTTGGTGTGTGACGGCAGTGTCCGATCACTTAGGCCTGAATGCGACCAACTCAAAAGAGTCGTCAGCTTCTCCGGCCATGTGTTTGCCGTGAAGGAGTAATTCGAAGTAGCGTAGATCCTTGCGACTCAGTACTGAAGATATTTCGGGCGGGAACTTACCGTGCAGTAGAAAACGCGAAGCAGCTTCATTCGCTTGCAGGTCGGCGCCGCCTATCAGCAGAACGTATCCACTTTGTGAAGGATTCTGCGTCAAGGTGATATCTACATAACCTGCGCTCTGGTTTGCTTCATGGCCTATGCTCAGGTCTGGATAGGTGTTCATGTATTGGGATTGCTCGCCGGATGCAGGATGCAAGTTTTGGAAGTAGTTGTTTGCCCGTAGGGTTGGGTCGTCAACTTGGCGGAAATTCATCTGGTTGACAAATAGCGATACCCAGGGATCGCTGGTTGGGCCACCAATGAGGATGGTATTGCCCTCGCTAAGATCATGCACGTGGATGTCGCGAGCGTAACGTATGGCCGCGTGCACGCCAACCCCCTGTAGAGTCTTCAGAAAGTCAGAGGCAATCAACGCCTCGTTTACGCTGGTGGTCCGGAGGTTGCCAAGATCCAAGATAACACCCCGCATCGTAGGATCTTTCACCATTGCCATCTGCCGCTGAGGAAAATCATTGTTGATGTAGTCGGAGAGCGGAATATTGGTCCCCACTATATGTTGAATCATTACTAACGATGTGTCAGGCATGACTACAGTGACATCGCCCTGAGATCGGGCGAGAAACTGAACAAATGGATTTGTGGGGGGCATATTTCTGTCTTCCGGCCTTCTGGAATGTTGATCTCCCAGAAACAGAAGCGCCAGAACAAGGAAAGCGGCACTGAAAAGTACTGCGATACCAACCTTCCATTTTCTCCCCCAAGGCAGAGCCGGTTGGGTCTGAACAGAAGCTGAATGTGTGCCCTCCGCGAGAGCATCGGCAGTTTCGCCTTGAGTGTGCTCAGCGATCACCGGTAAGGAAGCCCGGGCCACAACGGGCGTAAAAACAGGAAGGTAGTTCCCTTTCGGAATTGTCAGAACAAGGGGCTCGTCTCTGCCCTCGGTGTCAAAATATTGTTCCAGCTTGCGCCGAAGATGGCTAACCTGTGCCCGCACGATGTTGTCGTTCGCCGGATTGAAATCTGGACGCCTCGCTAGAACATCGCAAGCGATCTCGACTTCGCTTAGAGCATGATTCGGTCGGAGAATTGCCGACCTGAAGACGTACGACAAAATATTCCGCAGCTGCGCCGCTCGCTGGAAGGTTTCGCTTGCAAGTATGCGCTGGACGAGTTCCAAGCGGCTGTCGCCCTGCAGTAGCGCTTCTTCGCCCTCTCGTGTGGCTTCCATTTGACTTTTCAGGGCCATACGTCAACTCCCTTACATGTATAGACTTTAACCCCTCCGAAGGATAAGATCATCTCCCGAATCTCAAAAGTCCATGTGGCTCCGTCTCGAAATGTCACGTAAACACCAGAAACTAAAGCCAGTTTACGTAAACAGATGTTCAAACACGTCTATGCACTTGCTCAGAACGCGGAGCGGCATGGACAATCCGTGCCTCTATGAAAAGAGGCCCTCAATGGCGCCGAACGCAAGACGATGAGCTTACGTCTGAGCGAACTCGAAATCCAGGCGCGATCGTATCTACGTCGACTGGCTGGGTGGTTCGGAGTATTGCGATGGAGCCAGAAGAGGGGACTCGAACGAAATCAACGAAATCTTGGAGCCAGTGAAAGCGATGAATAGAACAATCCACAGTGCGCGCTATCTGATGATGAGTTGCGACAGGCAAACCTTGCGCGAGCAAGGCCACCGCCTCGCGCGGTCGAGCGGTTTAGCTGTTCCCTTGTTTATCTTTGTTGCGATTCTTGGGACCAGATTGCAGCACGTTTTTCTTCGAACTTGGGCCAGCGGTAAGAGAAGAATCCGCATGACTGAAATCGCAGCCTTCGCCTGCGCCCTTTTTGTCGTATTGTGTTGGATCCCTCGTACGGTATCCGCACAATCCGCAAGTGGAACGCTCAGTGGCAGCGTCACTGATACCAGCGGAGCCGTCATCCAACAAGCCAGCATCACCCTTGTGGACACTGCCACCGGCATCAAATCCGTGACGGTCGCAAACGGCACCGGATTCTTTAGCTTCGCGGCGGTCCATCCGGGCAACTATCAGCTGACGATCACCGCCGAAGGATTTGCCAACTGGGTCGGGACGGACATTACGATCCACCTCGGCGAGAACAAAGATGTGCCGCATATCGTTCTGCCCGTGGCCTCCACTTCGGCTAATGTTGAAGTCACCACGTCCGAAGCCGCCACCATCCCCCTCGATAACGGAGCCAGCTCTACGACCATTAACAGCACCATGGTTCAAGAACTGTCCATCCAGGGCCGCGACGCCGCCGAACTGATCAAACTCATGCCGGGTATGGCGATGAACACCGGGCTCGGACAGGGAGAATTCAATAGTCTGATAACCACGACAAACGGCGGTCCGATCGGCGATTTTTCCGCCAGTGGGACGCAGCCCTATGGGTCCATGCAGATGACGCTCGATGGCGCGAACCTGACTGACACCGGGAACCAGGGAAACCAGATCGCCAACGTCAACCAGGACACGACTGCCGAATTCACCTACGTGAACGCAGCTTTCGGGGCAGATACTCCGCGCGGTCCAAGCATCATTCAGATCAGCAGCAAGGGCGGAGGTAAGGGCTTCCACGGCGATGTGTATACCTATCTGCGCAACTGGCAGCTGAATGCCAATGACCCCTATATAAAGGCAGCCCTTCCCGGCACCCCGCGCTCGATCTCTCATCAGACCTATCCCGGAGGAACAATCGGCGGTCCGGTCCTGATTCCCGGAACCCACTTCAATCACAACCGGGACAAACTTTTCTTCTTTGCCGGCTTCGAGAAGATGATTCAGGACCCGGCAGCAACCTTGCATCTATCGGCGATTCCCACCACGGCCATGATCAACGGCGATTTCAGTGCCGCCTCTCTGCCCGGCGATCAAGCCCCTGTATCGTCAGGAGCAAATTTGTGGCCGTCGTCGCAAATCCCTTGCGCCGCCGCTGCATCGTGGACTTCGTTTTGCCCCTACGGCGGCGGACCGAATCCCCTTTCCGAATGGACAAATTCCCTCATCCTATTGGGATTCTGACGGTAGGGCTCTGCTGTCCTATTTCAACAAAGTCGCCCCGCCGAACCTAGATCCCGCCACGAACAACGGCTTCAATTACCAGTTTCTCGACCACCCTCCTGTCAACCGCTGGGAACTGCGCCTGCGCGGCGACTACAATGCCACCGCCAAGGATAAGGTGTCTGTCATATATACCCAGCAGAATCAGGCCGATATCAATAACTTCGGCGCCTGGTGGATCCCGGCATGGGCTGTACCTCTTCCCACGCCAATGGTTGATACTACGGAATCCCGGATGTGGACGGCCAACTATGTGCGTGTTTTCAATGCCACCACTACCAACGAATTCAGCTTCGCGTACACCTACTTCACCTTCCCTCCAGCCTTTGCCGACCCCAAAGCCATGACGGCCTCCACGTATGGGTATACGACTGAGGCACCCTTTGACACCTCCAGCACCGACTCCTTCGATCAGCTTCCCGCCATCATGAGTTGGGGGGGATCGGCCGTTGGGCTCAGCTCCGGCAGCTTCCCTGGCACCTATCCGCCGGCGATGATCAAAGCATTCGGCAATGCTTACGGAAACGTCAAGAGGGCATGGTCCTACCAGGACAATCTTACAAGAGTGATTGGACGGCATAGCCTCAAGGCCGGCTTCTTCTGGGACTCCAACGTCCAGATTGCGACTACGGGTTGGGCTGGTAACTTCACCCAGGGCGGCATCGAATTCGATAATTGGTCGAATTACACCACCGGCAATCCAGTTGCTGACATCTTAACTGGCCACACGGACGGCATGCAGCAGGGTGCTTCCGCCCCCGTTCAAGATATGGATTACAACGAGTGGGCGCTCTATGCGCAAGACCAGTGGCACATTACGCGCAAGATTACCCTTGACCTTGGATTCCGCTTCGATCATGAAGGTCAATGGTATCCGGTTAATGGCAACGGACTGACGGTCTTCGATCCTTCCACCTACGACAATACCGCCGGTGCTCCGGCATGGACCGGTATGTCGTGGCACCAGATCAACAGCAGTATTCCACAGTCTGGTTTCATTTCACGGCTCCTTTATCCCGATACGCGGGTGGGCGGCGCCTATGACCTAATTGGCAATGGCAAGACTGTGATTCGCGGAGGCTTCGGAATTTACCGCTGGCAGATCTCCGACGCCAATTTGGATCCATCGTTAGATGCCTCTGAAAATGTCAATAGTATCGTCACGCCGTCGACATCCTCCTTTGCGCAGTTGGCGACCTTGGCGCCAACGGTTGGCGGGTCCTGGTGCGCACTGAGTTCTACCTGCGCCTCCGGCTCCGACGCCATTACCAAAGGCGAGAGCGCAACCCCGTACACCATGAACTGGGACGCCATGGTTGATCAGGCGCTTCCTTACCGCACGGTCTTTGAACTGCAGTACATCGGCAACAAAACTGCGGATGCGCTGTTGACCGGGGAGGGCAACCAAGAAAACTTCTATGCCAATATCAACAAAATTCCGCTTGGCGGCCTCTATGGAACAGACGCCCTCACCGGTGTCAATTACTGGCAACAGTCTTGCTCAGCCGGTGTTTGTGGAATTCCGAATAGCTCGTACTATAACGGATACCGCCCATATGCAAATTACGGTGTGCTGAACATTCTCCGGCACGGCAGTTACTCCAATTACAACGGAATGGTCGCTGCTTTGCAGAAGCAAACAGGCAAGGCGACCTTCCTCGTCAACTACACTTTCAGCAAAGTCCTGGGCATCCGCGACGGCCAGATCGACAACGGCGGCGGAGACGGACCCACGGTAGATCCGTTTAACCTGCGCGCCAATTATGGCCCTCTGGCCTATGATCGAACCCATCTCTTTAACGCCAGCTATTACATCAATCTGCCCGGCAGCGCCAAGGCCAACAAGCTCGTCAAGACAGCAGTTAATGGCTGGCAGCTTTCCGGCGATACTCAGATGCAGAGTGGCCCGCCTCTGCAACCGAATACTGGCGGCAATATGAACGTTACATGGGAGCCGGGGTCGAACGGCGCAACTGCCGGCAATGTCTACCTCCTTGGGACCAATGCCCCCTTGCTCGTTCCCTATCTGACCTGCGACCCGCGCCACGGTGGAGGCAAATACTTTAACGCGAGCTGCTTTGCCACTCCATCGACTCTCGGCAAGAACGGCCCGGCTGTTTGGCCCTATATCAAGGGACCGGCGTTCTTTGTTTCCGATCTTGCCATATTCAAATCCGTCTACTTCACAGAAACCCGTTACTTCCAGTTCCGCGTTTCGGCTTTCAACTTCCTCAACCACCCTTTGCCACAGTTTGGTCAGGGCAGCGACGTCAATCTTGATATGGGTTGCAATCAGAGCTCTACCAAGGCTGCCGGATGCGATCTGGGAGGTTCCAATCTCAATACCACGACCAATGGCAACGTGCAATATAAGGCTGCAGCACAGAACCGTATCATGGAATTAGCTCTGAAGTATTACTTCTAATTCCTCCTGGCAGGCGTCACGGTCGGCTTCGACGGTGACGCCTGTAAGCAGCAGTTTTGTCAAGAGGGAGTTTTGACCTGCAGCTCTGCCCCGCTGTGCGCGAGGCCAGCAGCCACCTCTGCGACCGCGTGCGTGTCTCAGGCCGAACTGAAGTTCGGTGCGGCAACTTTCTGAACGAGGATATCTCCCTGGAATAGCTGATCCCAGTTCATGAATCGTTGAAGATTGAGTCTCGGTTCGAGGCCTTCAACATCTTCAACCGTCGTGTCTTTGATCTAGGAGACAGCAATGTAACTGACCCGAACTTCGGCGAGGTAAGTGGCTTGACTGACAGCCCGCGGCAAGCTCAGGCCACCTTGCGAATTCATTCCTGCTTGTTCACAAACTCATTCACAGAATTAAGGAGGAAGTATGAAAATCGAAACCATGCGAGTATGCATAGCCCTGGCAGTGCTGCAAAGCGTTAGCATTCTAGGGTGTGCTCAGTCGGGACAGCGCTTGACCCCGCCGTTCTTTGTCAACCAACCATTTGCGCAAGGCAGTCCGTTCAACATCGAACTCCCGGCAAACCCCAAATTGGATCCAGAATCTACCTCGATTATCAACGGGCTGAATATCATGGCCGCCGGCAATGTTTGGGGCCTTCAACCAGGCACAACCGGATGGACTCTGGAAGCCGCAGCCACACCTGCGGACTCCGATTTCAGCTTTCCCGTCTACTTCAGTGTTTCTACCGATCCCCTCTACACAATTAATTGTAATGGCTGTACGATGCAAGGTCTTAAGATCAACATTCCCACTTACGCTATGCCAGAACCAGAAATAGACGCGCAAAAACCATCATCCGGCCCCTGCGAGAACGGCGACCACCATATGTCGATCATCAATTCGACGACGTATGTCGAGTATGATATGTACCAGGCCTGCCCGCCGACTGGAAAGGGTGGAACTTATAATATCACGACCGGTGGATTCGGCCACATTTATGGACCGTATGAGGATATGGGGATCGCCGATTATCCGATTTACTATAATACGGAGTACTCAGGATATGCACAGGACATCGGCAGTGTGCGTGTCGCTGATATCATGAATGGGGCCATGATTCCCCATGCACTGCAGATGCAGGTCCCTTGTGCCGGCAATCCGGAGTATCCTAGCGGGGTTTGGCCTGCTCAGGCAGGTATATCTACGGACCAGGATTGCAGCACGAACCCGAATGTGGTGGACGCCCCCTACTATGGGATGCGCGTAAAACTCAACTTGACGGACGCCCAAATTAATGCTTTGAGATATAACAACAAGCCTTTGTCGCCCTACGAAACGTCGATCTTGCTCACCTTGGAGCATTACGGAGCTTTTGTCAGCGATACTGGTACGGGTGGTGCCGATCCGAATACTGGCTATATAGTAGGCGATATGGAATTTATCAGAGAAAGCGGGCTAAGCTACACTCAGGGCGGTTTAACTGATCCGTGGATAACATTGGCGAAAAAGTATAACGTTCCTGTGACGTCAGGCGGTACCGACCTCAACGAGTACCTGATTCCGGTCGACGCTGTTCAGTACCAAAGTCGTAACTTGACAGACTACTTGGTTGTGGTTGATCCCTGCGTAACTTGGGGAACCTGCTAGTTAGCGGAGCCTTACCAAGAACATAACCGGCAGGGAAGTCGCAAGGCAATGGAATCCCCCGCGAGAGTACCTTCCCTTGACCAATGACGGGCTTCCCGGCCGCTGCGTACGTGGCGGCCGCCCTGACTAGTATCTGAACCTCTCCGGTCGCTGTACGCCCTATCGTGATTGTCACGCAGAACGAATTCGCCGAGCCGCTGGCCTGCAAAGTGGGCTCAGTTTCAATTACGAGAGGCCCGGCAAGCCGACATTGAAATACTCCGAAGTTAGGTGCGGACAAATCGCTCGGAGCCAGACGTTGCCTGAGGGTTGAACCATTATGTTTATTCCAGAGGAGAGCTGAAGAAAATGCGGAAGGGATCGTGGTTGGTGTTTTTGATGATCGCACTCTCGGTTGCGGCGTGGGGACAGTCAAAACCTTTCTATCTCAAGAGTGGAGATCGAGTCGTATTCTATGGAGATAGTATTACCGAACTGCGTCATTACACTGAGATCGTGGAGACGTATGTCGTAACGAGATATCCAGATCTCAACGTCACGTTTGTCAATTCTGGCTGGGGAGGCGATACGGTCGATGGCGGAGGGGGTGGCACGATCGATGTCCGGCTTCAACGAGATGTGATGGCATATAAGCCGACCGTGCTTACCATCATGTTGGGGATGAACGATGGGGAATATGCGTCAGCGACAGTAAGTCGCGATCAGAAGTTCTTTGCCGGCTACAGGCACATCGTCGATACGACGCGGTCGGCCATTCCTGGACTGCGCATTACAGCCATCGAGCCATCCCCCTATGATGAGGTCACCAGCCCGGCTCCAGTGACGATCAAACAGGGAATCAGCTACAACGAGGTCCTGCGCGGTTATGGGAAATGGATCGACAACTACGCAGATCAGGCAGGCCTCGATGTTGCCGATCTGAACTCCGATTTGGTGCGAATGCTGGTAAGAGCCAGGCAGTTGGATCCTGAGGGCGCCAAGGAGATCATGCCCGATCATGTCCACCCAGAGTTTGGCGGCGGCATGATAATGGCGGAGGACTTGTTGAAGGCCTGGGGAGGTCCATCGCTCGTCACCTCCGTCGTAATCGACGCATCAAACGGGGCGCCGCAAGTAAAAGTGGCCAACAACGCAAACGTTTCTAACTTATCGGGCGCGAATGGTCTGGCCTGGACGGAACTGGACGATGCGTTGCCGCTTCCATTTCCGGAATGGCAAGCGGCTTGGTGGGGAGGCACGCCTGTTCGACTTGCAATACAAAGCTCGGATATTGCCAGCGCTTTAAACCTGGAACTGCTCAAAGTCACAGGTCTCAGGAAAGGTGTCTATTCGCTCAGGATCGACGGCGAGTCATTGGGCGTTTTCAATGATGACGAACTCGGCGCCGGGATCAACCTGTCGCTGATAAGCACACCGATGACGCGGCAAGCGATGAAAGTGTATGAATTGACTGAGGAGCATGGGGACCTTCACGTCGCCCAATGGCGATACGTCAATACATCCCTGTCTCAATACAATTTCTCGCAAAAGCAGCAAGCGATCGAACTTCTGGGCTCACTTGAGAGGTCCGTTGTAGAAAAGCAGCACGAGACGGCACATCCGTTACCGCATAACTTCGAATTGGTGCCCATTTCTTAACGTCTCACTATCTTGAGTACGTATTCCCTAGTCGAATCCGCCCAGGAAATTTCGCCCAGAGTCGCTCACATATCCGGGCGTGACGCTCTCGCGTCATCCGGCTCGTGCCGTCAACGAAATGCTGTCGCCTTTCATCCTCGTTTGAGGGTTCCCCCCGGTTGCCGATCTAGCACAACGTGGTTGGTTGATGCGTGACAAACAAAGCATTTCAAATGCAGCTTTACTGCTGCTTTCCTGTAAGGAGGTCTGTTGAGAACACGCCGCTTCGTCATCGCTTTTGCCACTCTCTCGCTCATCACATATGCGCTTCCCGTACGTGCCCAGTTTGAGGACGACCATATCAATAGTGGCGCAAGTCACCCGGTAGCCTCGATTCAGGACGCGGAGACCGCGGCGCAGCGCGATGCACGCATGCGCTGGTGGCGTGAGGCGCGATTTGGCATGTTCATTCATTGGGGCCTATACGCCGTCCCGGCAGGGACATGGAATGGACAGACGGTACCGGACATCGGCGAATGGATCATGAACACAGCAAAGGTGCCAGTCGCCGACTATGAACAACTGGCCGCGCGATTCAACCCAACGAAGTTTGATGCGGATGCGTGGGTAGGTATGGCGAAGGCGGCGGGAATGAAGTACATCATCATCACGGCCAAGCATCATGATGGTTTTGCGATGTTCAAGTCCAACACGAACAGCTTTAACATCGTCGACGCCACGCCTTTTAAACGCGACCCGCTGAAAGAATTGGCAGTGGCCGCGCATAAACAGAGAATCAAGCTGGGGTTCTACTATTCTCAGGACCAGGACTGGACTGCTGCCGGAGGAGTCGCAATGCACGGCGGGCACTGGGACAAGGCGCAGGACGGCGACTTCTCGACGTACATCCACAACAAAGTTCTCCCCCAAATCAACGAGCTTCTGACAAACTACCGGGGAGAGGACGCGCCGGATGTGATTTGGTTCGATACTCCTACCGACGAAATGACACCGGACTTAGCAGGAGAGCTTGTGAAGCTCCTAAACCAGCACCCAAAGCTGATCTGGAACAATCGCCTCGGCAGCGGCTACGCCGGTGATACAGAGACGCCCGAGCAGCAGATCCCGCCCCGGGGTTACCCTGGCAAGGATTGGGAAACCTGCATGACCATGAACGATACGTGGGGCTACAGATCCGATGACACAAACTTCAAATCCACTGAGACCATGCTGCATAACCTTATTGATGTCGTCAGCAAGGGCGGGAACTATCTGCTCAATGTCGGCCCGGACGCCACGGGTGCGATTCCCCCGCCGGAGCTCGATCGCCTGCTTGCGATCGGCAATTGGCTGCGAGTCAATGGTGAAGCCATCTATGGTTCGGGACCAACGCCGTTTGGCGACGAAGCAGGCGCGTTCAGCGCGACGGAGAAGGACAGTGACGGTGAGCAGGTCTGGGTGCCTAAGTGGGACTGGCGTGCAACGACGAAGCCCGGGAAGCTGTACGTCAGCCTTTTCAAATGGCCTGGTACTAAGTTCCGTTTGCCAGCAATGAAAGCCAAAGTGAGCAAGGCTTACATGTTGGCTGACCCCAAGCGTGCGCCACTGAAGGTGACCCAAGATTCGAGTGGCATCGTTATCGAACTCCCCGCAAGCGCACCTGACGCGCTTGCGAGCGAGCTGGTACTGGAGACGCACCCTTGAGGCTTTTCGGACGGAGCGGCGTGGAGACGAACGACCTTAACATCGTTCTTTTGCAGATGACAAATTTCTGGTCGACAGAATTTGCCCAACTCGCCGCTGTGAGTTGGGACAGAAATGAACTCCGGGCCAGATGTTCCGCACATACTGGGCCCCATCCGTACAGCGTTTTTGTGGAAAAAGATGGGATGTCACAAATCTCAACCGGCGCCTGTTCATGGGGAGCCGACTAGAAATTTGTAGGTGCGTACCTTGTGATAAAGGGGGCGCACGTTTGGAACTTTCGAAGCATGCTTCACGCGGAGCCGAAGATGCAAGAAGCCTTGTCTCTCTTTCCTCCGTTCGCGTGATTGCGATTTGGCGGGCTATGCCGTGTAGTTTGCCTTGGAAGAGCGACGGGAATTGGCGGACAAAGCAGAGCCCAACACGTAAATGACAGTGTGCGTACGCTAGCGGCGGCGGCAACCTCGCTTCTGGCAGGAAAATGGACGTCTGGAGTAATCCTTACATTGGAGAACGGAACGCAACGTTTTGCGGCACTCCAGCGCCTTTTGCCGGGAATCTCACACCGTATTCTGACCAAGGAACTCAGGAGATTGGAGAGATATGTCATTATTGTTCGCACGGTCCACCCAACCACGCCGCCGAGCGTAGAATACGAGCTTTCCGAGGCAGGTTTCGAACTGTGCAAGGTGCTCCACGTGGCATTCGAATGGGCTGTACGGCATTTAGGTGAAACACTACTACGCCCTGAGCCGCAAGAGGTTACTAAGTTACCTCCTGGGCCGAACCGTCCTGCCTGAGCCGTAGGCAACGCTTCTGTGCGTTCTTCCCAATGGATGTGATCGCGGATACGATTCTTCTTATTGGAGAGCCGTTTGCACGTGCCATTTCTCAAAAGTGCACGAATTTTCACTCCCAGTGTGCCAGCAGCACCACCGGCAGTTAAACTCGTCCGGACGAAAGACTGACAACCTGGCTTCACCCTGTGCGAACAGACAATATTCTGGCCGTTCGGCATACGGCGAGGTCATCCTTTTAATCGAACGACCAAGCGTATGTCGGGCGCTCCCCACGACCGACCGGTGGCTGGCCCGTCTTTGAGTCAACGGGCGAGCCATGCGCCAGCTAAGCGTCACATTGGACGGGCAGATTATCGCACGCTTGGCCAGGTCAAGAAGCAGACGGATAGACTGGATGCACAGATGCGCGGTGCCTAGTTGGTTCTCCTGAGTAAGCCTACTGATCACCGAACACCCGATGGAACGCCGCAAACCTACCGCCCACGTACCCAACCCCTCGTCGCCCATGGCCTTTACAATGCCAAGTTGTGAACGTTGTAGGCTGGTATCTATGAGATTTCTGAATGGTTTGGCAGTCTCGGTAATGGCCGGCGACGATCTACCACGGAGCGCCTCATCGGCGCTCGAAGCTCATGCTGCTCTGACGCAGGCGCTTGCGGCCATCGTGAGTGTGTTGTTCGCAGCTGTCGCATTGTATTTCGCTGTTAGATCCCTCTGGACTCTTCAGCCGCAGACCGAAGCAAACATCGCCATGACTACCGAAACCTTTCGGCCCATCGTCGAAGTACAGGGTGGCAGACTCGGTCGGATCAGCGAGATTGATTTCGTAAACAAGGGAAACGGTGTCGCTCTGAACTTCCGCTGGAGGGAAAACAGTGCACTGGAACGATGGAGAGTTTACACCACCAATGTACTCGCACCGCAGGAGCATGGCACTCTGAAGGCTGAGGTCGACTGGAAAAACGGTCTAGTCCTGGGCTATAACTCGGTTGCTCATGGGGAGGAGAGTCTGACTCACGTCAGATTCGAAGCGACTGGAAAAGCCTCCAATATGCACGAGATTCGTCAAGGAGCCGCAGTGACTCGTCTGGGGTGGACTCTTCATGATTCCAAGCTAGAAATTCCGGCTTGGAACTCTGACTACATTCGCTCTCTCCCCCTCCGTTCGCGACTAATTCATTGGTGGCGGTTGAACAGAGGCAAAGAGCGCCGCCTGTAATGGCTTAGGTTTCGCATTGCCTACGAAAAACCTTTAGAGCGGCACGCACGATCTCGTCATAATTGTCGCTGTCGCTGACCTTCGCGATCCGGCTGGCGAGGATCAAATTGTACTGCTTCAGGTCGGCTTCCGTGATGCCGTGCCAAATCGGCAATATTAGTACCTCGCCCAGCTTCTCTCGCGCGAGAAGGCCGCTGATCTCTGCCTCGGTCCACTTCCGTTGAGCGAGATACAACTGCGATAGGACAGCGATGCCTGGTACGCCGACAAACTTGATTTTCGATTGAAGCAATCTGTGTCCGTAGCCGGGCTCAGTTTTGGTTTTCTTTACCCAGTTGGGGACGATAGTTTTCATTTCGAGCTGATGGCCGGGCAAGGAGCAGCAAAGCGCCCCCCTTATGCGGATCTGCATGACAGCTACAAAATGTCTGGCTGGCACCACCCAGGTTTCAGCGTCGATAGCGTCAACGCTGTCATTGACGAATTGAAGCGCCGTGGCGTGACGATTGCCAGCGAGCCACACGACGTACCCGCAATGGGCCTTCGCGTTGCGTTCTTTGCAGATCCCTGGGGCAATCTGTTCGAGGTCATTCAGCCCCTACCTAGATAAGGCGAACGTGCATCCTCCAGGGCTCTTTGCTCCGGTTGTCCTGAAGGATGAAGCAGGGCTCAGAATCAGTGGGTCGAGCATCAGGCTACGACCCTCAAAGAACGTTTGGCCGGTGAAGTCGACTTCTGTCCTAATCGCTGCTTCCGAGGAATCTTAACTGTTGTGACATGCCAACTCGCGTTTCCAGCCCGAACCCCGCTCGCTGAGTGCAATAGCGATTTAGACCAATCAAGAATCGATTCCGGCGAAATCGGCGCTAGCATTACCGATCGCTATTTACACCGCTAGGTTCAAGGCGATGGCTCCTATGATATTGTCTGGGAGATCGGCCCCAGTGCCGCTTGAACGCTGCGCTGAACGCACTCTCTGACTGATAGCCGAGCGATGGTGCAACGGATGCAATCGACTCGCGCTTGTCTTTAATACGGTTTGCAGCCAAGGTCATTCGCCACCGCGTGATGTACGCCATGGTGGATTCTCCTACCGTCCTCTTGAAGTTCTGGGCGAACGCGGTTCGTGACATTCCTACAGAACGAGCGAGTTCTTCGAGCGTCCAGCCATGAGCGGGGCTCTGATGAATGAGTGAGAGCACGGTTCTCATGCGCGGGTCTGCGAGAGCGAAAAGCCAACCGGAGCCGCGTCGAGTATCATCGGCGCTGTGCAGCCGAAGAGCCTCCACGAGCAGCGTATAGGCAACCTGTTGAGCAACCAAGGTACCTCCGGGCTGAAAGTCTCGCATCTCGCGGAGCATCCGTTCTACCGCCCATCGTATGGAATCTTGTTGCACCTCATCCTTCAACATGACGATGGGAGGCAACACGTCCAGCAAAAAGCGAGCATCTCCCTCAAGTGCGAAGTGGCTTCCAAGAAGAAAGAAATCGTCTCCCGGAGTGACCTTGAGAACGCCTTGGTACCTCTCAACCGACGCGATGATCGTCCGAGCGTCCATCGGCGACAGGGCGAGGTCGCTTGCGATCACAAACGGGCGGCCATGCGGCAGGAGTAGGCAATTTCCAGCGCGCAATCGGACTGGTTGCTCCACACCTGCAACCGAAAGCCAACATTCGCCTGTAACCACCGCGTAGCACTTGATGCCTGTGTATGCAGGCAGCTGAAGCGACCACGGATTGCCTGCGGACAAACAGCCTGTAACGTATGCGCGAGGCTTCTGAAGGGACAGAACGTCCGACAGGGGATCCATAAGAGTAATTGTACGATCACGACGACATTATGAACGTGGCAGCATTGAGCGTACGTTTTCTGAGAGCTAAACTCGACTCTGATATGGACGAAGTGATCCATTTCGGCAGCATCCTGAGGTGAACAGTGAACGTTTCTAAGACCGGCCCGATCATAACAAGAGCAGTTCGTTTTCATAGGTACGGTGAACCCGCGGACGTCCTGCGCATGGAGGATACCATGCTTCCAGCTCCGGCCTCGAATCGCATTCGCGTGCGTGTGATCGCCTGCGGACTGAATCCGGCAGATTGGGCCCTTTGTCGAGGACTCTTTGCGAAAGATCTTCCGCGCGGCGTTGGGCTGGAGGTTTCTGGAACCGTGGATGCTGTAGGCGAAGGTGTCCAGGGGGGCGTCGTTGGCGACGCGGTCTTTGGACCTGTAGACTTTGTCGCAACTGCCAGCGCGGGAGCCGCAGATTTTGCTATTTTGGAGCACTGGGCGCATACCCCAGGCACTCTCGATCCAATTCAAGCAGCGGCGCTCCCTATGGCCGTCATGACCGCTTTCGGCACAATCGAACTGGTCGGAGTGAATGCTGAGCATACCGTCTTGATCCATGGCGCGGGTTCTACAGTTGGGTTTGCTGCAACTCAAATCGCGCTGATGCGTGGTGCTCGTGTGATTGCTACTGCCGGCGAGACTTTTGCGGACCGATTGCGCGAACTGGGCGCCGTCATAACTCCGTACGGCGAGGGCATGGTCGAGCGAGTTCTTCAGATGGCTGGTAAGTCTCCAGATTTGGTCATCGACACGGCACCCGTCGGCGGGGCCCTGCCTGCGCTCGTCAAGATCGCAGGAGATCCCAAGCGGGTGATGACCATCAGCGATTTCGCCGCAGCCAAGGAATTGGGCGTTCGCAACAACATAGAAGAATCAGTGGGTAAGAAAGTGTCCTATGGTATGCTCGCCGAATTCGCACAGCTGGCGGCAGAAGGCAAGTTTAAGATTCCAATCGCTCGTACCTTTCCCCTGAGTGAATGGTGCGCCGCGCTCGAAGTCAGCCAAAGCAAACACGCTCACGGAAAGCTCGTGCTGCTGACTGAAAGCGCAGAGCGAAACGTATAGCCCGCTTCAAGAGCGCGTGTATTTACGCTTCTACGAGGCGTAAATGCTTGTCGTCGTAATTCTGAGCCGTTAGGTCCCGCTATGTCAGCCAGTGTCCGGACGTCTGGGGTCATCCGGTCTCAATTGTTTCGAACTCGCTCATCCAGAATTAGCCTCCCGACGAAGTCGACAGATTTGAGGAGATGGCATGGAAGAGGTCATCGGTTCGATCCCGGTTTCGGCTATTTCCGGGTACCTCTTGAGTACCCACTCCTCTGTGCACTACCGCGCGTAAGATGCTTTCCGATGGCTTCCGGCGCTTGTGTTTTCATACAGTTACGAGTTCCAGGCACGCTTTCACGGCGATAACAC
>Ga0182013_10003891_pt1 | contig 18291 bp, 11 predicted proteins | sample 612S2MmetaG_FD_120487 | JGI IMG/M metagenome (GOLD analysis project Ga0182013, IMG submission 120487) | Permafrost microbial communities from Stordalen Mire, Sweden - 612S2M metaG | ecosystem: Environmental > Terrestrial > Soil > Wetlands > Permafrost | place: Sweden: Stordalen | collected...
AATACGGCCTCTCATTCAGGTACTATTGCCGCACCTGTAATTGCCGGTAATAACACCGTTTGTGTGGGGGGCAAAACCACTTTAAAAGCCACAGGCACCGGTTATTATGCTTATATCTGGAGCACAGGTTCTTTTTCTGATTCAATAACCGTTGGTGTAGGTACTTACACCGTTACTGTTTACGGCAATTGTAACAGCGACTCTGCAACAACCACAGTAACGGTTGCCCCCATCCGGGACACAATTACCGCTTCAGGCTCAACCAGCATTTGCCAGGGAAGCAGTGTTACGTTAAGTGTTCCCACAGGCAGCACATATCTTTGGAGCAACGGGGCTACCACAAATAGTATCAGCCCGGGGCTGGCGGGCACTTACCATGTTACCGTAACCAACTCAATAGGTTGCAGCGCAGTTTCTTCAGGCGTTCAGGTTACGGTTAACCCTGTACCAACAGATACCATAACCGCCAGCGGGCCATTGATTTTTTGCCCCGGCGGAAGCGTTGTATTAAGCGGCCCTCCGGGACTATCCTATCAATGGAGCACGGGCAATACAACCCGGAGTATAACCGCCAATCAAACCAGTACGTATTCACTTATTGTAACCAACAGCAATAACTGTAGTGCAATCTCGGCACAGATAAACGTAACCGAAAGCTCTTTGCCAAACAACAGCGTTACCATTGCCGGCACCACTTCTTTTTGTCCCGGCGACAGCGTAACCCTTACCGGAACGGCCGGCTTAAACTATATTTGGAGCAACGGGGCTACCACGCAATCTATTGCAGCATATCAGGCAGGCTCATATATTTTAACGGTAACTAACGCCATCAATTGCAGTGCGGTTTCTTCCCCGGTAAATGTTACTTTCTTAGCCGCTCCCAATGATTCTGTAACCGTCATTGGCTCACTTTCGCTCTGTTCAGGCGGAAATGTTGAATTCACCGCGCAACCTGGCCTGGCCTATAGCTGGAGCAATGGCTCTAATGCACAAAGCATTATTGCCTCGCAAAGCGGTACTTACAATGTTACGGTTACTAACGTTAATAATTGCAGCGCCGTTTCAGCACCGTTAAATGTTACGGTTACCAATGCCCCGGATGATAGTATCAGCGCCAGCGGGCCCCTTACTTTTTGCTCAGGGTCAAGCCTTACCCTTTCGGCTATATCAGGCTACACCTATCATTGGAGCAGCGGTGCAACTACGCGAAGCATTAATGTAACACAAACCGGGCATTACTCGGTTACCATAACCAACGGCACCAGTTGCAGCGCAATATCAACACCTGTAGCGGTTACAGTTAATCCAGGTCCCGCTAATACAATCACGCAAACCGGCGCAAGCACTTTCTGTTCAGGTGGGCATATCACGCTTACCGCAGCGGCTGGTTTAACCTATAATTGGTCTACCGGTGCAACCACTCAGTCTATAACCGCAACCCAGGCCGGCAGTTACGTGGTTACAGTTACAAGCAGCAATAATTGTACTGCATCCTCAACGCCGGTTAACGTTACGGTGCTTGCCGCACCCGGCGCAACCGTTGTGGCCAACGGGCCAACCTCCGTCTGCCCCGGAAATTATGTAACCTTAATTGCCACAGCAGGGTTCACTTATATTTGGAGCAATAGTTCAACAACTCAAAGCATTACTGTTAATCAGGGAGGCAGTTATGTAGTTACTGTAACTAATAGTAACCAGTGTTCAGCGTCAGTTGCTGCCCCTTTAGTTACAATTTACGGCCACACAACTATCAACACCCAACCTACCAACCAGGTTACCTGCATCAACGGGCAGGTTACGTTCACCGTATCAGCCGGTGGCGATAGCCTTACTTATCAGTGGCAGAAAAGCGGCGTTAACATAAACGGCCAGCAGGATTCCACTTTTACCATCCCTTCCGCAGCGCTTGCTGATACCGGTAACTACCGGGTGTTAATAAGCGGGCTTTGCGGCAAAGACACTTCAAACTATGCCTCCCTTTCAGTGGCGGGTTCTTTAACCTTTTCGCAGCAACCGGCATCGCAAACAATCTGTGCAGGCAACAACGTTAGTTTTACCGTAGTTGCTAATGGAACGAGTACCACCTATCAATGGAAAAAGGATGGCCAGAATATTACCGGTGCCACCTCAGCCACTTATACTATTAACAGCGCACCAACAACCGATACAGGAAGTTACACCTGCTATGTAGCCAGCAGTTGCGGAAATACCACATCAAACGCAGCCGTACTAACCATTAATATTCCTACGTCTTCAAATATCAGCCGTACTATCTGCCAGGGCAGCACATATAATCTTAACGGACGGCTGCTAACAACTTCAGGTACCTACCACGATACAATAAACAACGCACGCAACTGCGATAGTATTATAACCCTGGTTTTAACGGTTACCCCTGCACCGGTATATACCTACTACGATTCTCTCTGTTCGGGTAGCACCTATAACTTTAACGGAACGCCCTTAACCACTGCCGGCACTTACCGCGATACCGTTGCTACCGGCAGCGGATGCGATAGCATAGTTATTCTGCATTTGTCTGTCAAACAGTCTTCATCAGGTAATATTAATGCAGCTATATGCCAGGGGGCAACTTACCATTTTAATGGAATGGCGTTAACAACCACCGGTGTTTATTCCGATACGCTAACCACCCACAGTGGTTGCGATAGCATCATATATCTGCACCTTACAGTTAACCAACCCACCTTTAACACCATAAACGCATCTCTTTGCGGAACCCGCACTTATACCTTTAATGGCCGCAGTATTTCTTCCGCCGGTACTTATACAGATACCCTGCAAAATGCCGCCGGGTGCGATAGTACAATTACGCTTAACCTTACGGCTACGTCAACTGTTACCTATGCCTATAGCGCCACAATATGCCAAGGGGGCCTTTATAACTTCAACGGCCGTATAATTACAAGCCCGGGAAGTTATTTCGATACCATTCAGGCCTCAGGCGGTTGCGATAGTGTGGTTGTATTGCATTTAATCGTAAACCAGCCTACATCTTCTTCTGTTACTGCTTCAGTTTGCGCTGGCCACACTTATACTTTTGGCAGCCGCACCATAACCATATCCGGCACTTATTACGACACGCTGAATAATGCCCACAATTGCGATAGTATTATTACCCTGCACCTTACCGTTGATGCCGCCATCACTACAACCTTACATGCCGCCGTCTGCTCGGGCCACACGTATTCATTTAACGGCCAGCAATTAAGTTCATCCGGCACTTATACAGCACATCTTACCGCGCGAAACGGCTGCGATAGCACTGTTACCCTTGTGCTGCAGGTAGGCGCGTTTGTAACCAATAATATAAATGCTGCCGTTTGTTCCGGTAGCTCGTATAATTTCAATGGCAGGCAAATAACCGCCGCAGGTACGTATAAAGATACGCTGACAGCACAGGGCGGTTGCGATAGCATCGTTACGTTGCAACTAAGTGTAACGCAGCCGGCTACCGGTAATATCCAGGCCGGTATTTGTTCAGGAGGTAGTTATAGTTTTAACGGGCGCCAGTTAACCACAGCAGGTAATTATAACGACACCCTGACCGGCGCTAATGGTTGCGATAGTATTTTAACCCTGACATTACAGGTAAGTTCCTTTTTAACCACCAGTCTTATTGATACTATATGCCAGGGTACATCTTATACCTTTAACGGACAAAGCCTTTCGGCCACCGGTACTTATATTGATACACTGACAGCACAGGGTGGCTGCGATAGTATTGTAACCCTTAATTTAACGGTTAGCCATACCGCCTCATCAACAATTAATGCCACCATATGCGTGGGCAGCACGTATTTGTTTAACGGGGTGCAGATTGGCGCCACAGGTACTTATTTCGAAGCTTTGTCCGGCCTCCATGGTTGCGATAGTATTGTTACGCTTAACCTGGTAGTAAATTCCTTTATTACAAATACAACCAACGCAAATATTTGCCTTGGGTCCTCATACAATTTTTACGGACGCCATTTAACCGCCACCGGAGCTTATTCCGATACCCTTTCTGCACAAGGCGGTTGCGATAGCATTCTTGTACTTAATCTTACTGTTAACCCTGGTATTTCGCATAACATAACGGTAGTTATTTGCCCCAATGGCAGCTATAACTTTAACGGGCGGCACTTAACCAGCCCCGGCACATATCGCGATACGCTAACCACCCACAGTGGTTGCGATAGTATGGTGGTGCTGCAACTGGATACCAGCTCAGTACTGTTCAGTTCAGTCAGAGCCACTTTCTGCAACGGCAGTTATTACAACTTTAACGGCGATACGCTGACCGCAGCCGGTGAATTTACCGATACCCTCAGCGCAGCTGCAGGCTGCGATAGTATCGTTACCCTTACCCTTAGCGTGCTTCCGACATACAACATAGTTTTAAACCGGACTATATGCAGTGGCGATACATTTTCTTTTGCGGGGCATGCTATCACCACAGGTGGCACCTATTCCGACTCATTGACCACCCGAAATGGCTGCGATAGCCTCGTAACACTTAACCTGGTTGTTAATACCCCGCCGGCAATAACCTGGCCCCAGCCCGATACCATCTGTAATAATAACGACAGCACTCATGTGCCCCTTGCGGCCCCCAGTCCTATTGGCGGTGCACTAACCGGTAATGGTGTACATGGCCTGGTACTAACAGTTAACGGAAGCGGAAACTACCCGGTAACCTATACCTATACAGATAGCGGCGGGTGTATCACTTCAGTAACTAAAAACCTGTTGGTTGAATCATGCCTGGGTATTGAACAGATAACTGAGGAATCTTCCATAGCTGTTTTCCCTAACCCGGCTAACGATGTTATAACTGCGCAGGCCGATGCCTTTGCCGGTAACCGTGTGGCCCCCGTTGTTTATGATATGATGGGCAAATCAGTAATAGTTCCATTTAGCCAACAAGCGGATAAAATTACTTTCAACACCGGTAAGCTTGCCGCCGGCGTCTATTTAATTAAATTCAACATCAACGGCATTTGGGTAAGCAAACACTTTGTTAAAGCCGATTAAGTATATCCCGTTTTTATTCGTTCTTTTCTGTAAATCTGAAACCGCGGCTTGCACCGGCAAGCGGAATTAGTTGACTGCCGGGCCATTTTCCGAAGAAGGTTGTCTTCTCCATACATACATTACCCCCTGCAAAGCTTAGCCTCCTAAAGTAGTTGCCCTCCTTTCCCTATTTTCAACGGGTGTACGACAAATTTCCCTTTTTGCTTGGGAAGCGGTTCTCCCGCCCCGGGAGCTAGAGGGTTAGCGAGGCAGCAAAAGGGAAATTTGTCATACACCCTATTTTCAACCCCTCCATATCTCCCCTCCGCCGTTTTTCATATATTTGCCGCCCATTCATAGTAATGGCCCCGTAGTTTAATGGATAAAACGAAGGTTTCCGGAACCTTTGATAGCGGTTCGATTCCGCTCGGGGCTACTCGCGCTGAATTTTGCTTAACCAACGCAAAATTCAGCGCTTTCTTTTTGTCTGAAACCTGCGCCAGATGCGCGATACAGAGGATGATGCAATTTACCCGTTTGGTTAGATAAACCTGATTTGGGTATTCATGGTTAATCCCCCAGGAAACACTACTTTTTGTAATTTTATTCTTTTGTCCAAAATGGAAAGGAAGCGTGAAAAATATTTTCAACAAAAACCTTGACACCGCAGCCACGCACTGCTTGACTGTTGCCTAAGGAGGATTTAGGGAAGGAGTGTGATTTGTCCGAAATGAAATCTAAAGGTTAAACGCCGCCTTTGCTTTCTTCCAGTTTTTACTCAATATCGGTTTGTTGTGTGAGGTTTCGCCATGAGAAGCTTCACCGGAAAAATGGCAGAATTTTTCAGGATAATCAGGATTGCCGAACTTATTCCATTCTTTAAAGGCATCATAACTCATGGTTTTTTTAACATCGAAAGGAATCTCTATTCCTGTCCTGATGCAATGGCCTTTGGACTTGTCAGTATCTTTTTGCTTTTCGGTTTTTACTATTGCCGGGCTTTCGGCGTTTCATTTTTTTGCCTTCCACCTTTGCACTATGCATAGTATTACTGCTTTCAAGCTCAAACGGTTTATCGTTGCTGTTTCCCTCAATAAATTTAATATGCTCTAGCGCCTTTGAATATATTTCCTGATCCCCAGGAATTGTAACATCATATAAAACTCCGATTTCCTTATTATGAATCATTGAATACTCGTAAAAATTAAGAGAGGTTATAATTAACCTGGTATCATTCAGGTAACATTTAGCATGAAGGTTTTCATGAAACTTTAAATATACATGCCTTAACCCCGTCAGAAATTTTAATTGCTCCAGAGTCAATTCATACTTGTCATAAATGATAATTGTTTTTTTCTCGTTTTTATTTCGGGAATTAATTAACTCCTGAAAGTCCTTTGATAACTTTAAATAAGGACTAACAAGATAAAGCGTCTTGTCTGCTTCTTGAATCAGTTCTTCCCGTCTAAACTGGTGAGGTGTTACTCATTTCCCAAAAAATGGAAAACGATAGAATGCATTATTTTTGCCTCAAAGAATCGGGAACCGGCTCTTTGTAAATTTCCTTTAAAATTCGAGCGGCTATTCGGGGCAAATAGTGCGAATTTTCATAGTAGTTATATGGATTCTCCGTAATATCATTAATTCCCGAAAAATCGTACACATTCTGTTTGCCAAAAATACTGTCTAAGTAATTTTTGTCTTCCGGGTTAAATTTTACCTGATCGTATAATGGACTGATGATGATTTTATATTGTGTAGTGTCTTTACGCAATATCTCCCGTATTTCCTGTAACATAATTTTTTGCTCTTTTTGGATAGCCATAGGTGAGGTATGCAATAAGGTGTCTCTTTTGTAGAATGCCGCTACATGCTCGGCATAGTATTTCGAAGGATTAATTTCAATCAGGCTGTCCGCATTATTAAAGGATATCTCGTTGGTTGCATCATTGCAATACATAATTGAACCGTTAAGTATACCAAATGGGCTGTTTATTTTATGTGTTATCAGGTAATAGGTATAATCTGTTAGAAATTTGCAATCAATAAATGTTTTAAAAAACTCGAATTGAAAAAGGAAGCTGTTTTGGCCGGATAACAAGGGGTGTTTTATAAAAACAGACCCTTTACTGTTTAAGGTATTTGAAAGTAATTCATTATCAACAACAAAAATGGCATTTTTAATTTTTACACCTTTTAAGTCTAACAACATAACCTTGCGGGTAACACCAAAAATTGTTTCTGATGAGGCATCAAAGTGAAAACACTGTTTTGAACTTATATATTTTTGCCAGTCAGCCACCCTGTAAAACATAGACCGTGAACTGCCGAAAATAAAAGAGTTGTAATGATAATCCATGTCATTCTTCAAAAATGTTTCAACCGAAACGTAGTCTTTGTTTAACGCATATACCGTGGGGCTGCCATTATTAGTATAGAAATAAGGATACTTGTAAATCACCTTGAACGGATCAGTAATCAGGTAAAACGCCACAACAGCGTATAGCGGAATAAGAAAAATAAGAAGTCGTTTGACAAAAAAAGTGGACTGAGATTTCATGTTTATCTAAAATTGAAAATAAATAAACTGGTGACGGTCAAATACGCCAAGGAAAAGGATAAATAAAATGGCTGCGTAATAAACTGCCCACCTTACGTACACAGGTTTTTCCGCAATCATATTAATAATGCTTCTTTTAGACTGAACACAGTGTATAACTTCCAAAAAAACTATAAGCGCAAAGCAAAGAAATACACTTGCCTCATCAAAAACTGTCAGGTCGCGCTTGCCAAACCACATCTGGTGGTTTTTTAAAAAGTGTATTACATCTTTTAATGCAACAGGAATTTTGCCTATAATGAAGAAAGCGTCATGCATATTATTGGCGCGAAAAAATATCCACGAAAACATAACCAATCCAAAAGTACAAATTAGTTGTATAAGGCTGTTAGCTCCCGGAAACTTCAGCTTAAATGACGTAGGGATAATGTTTATTTTTTCGAGCACGATTGCTGAAATTAGATAAAAACCGTGTAAGGCCCCCCACGCCAGAAAGGTCCAGTTAGCCCCATGCCAAAAGCCACTAATCAGAAACACAAAAAACAAGTTAAAATACCAACGAGGCACCGTAACTCTGTTACCGCCAAGTGAAATATACAGGTAGTCTCTGAACCAGGTAGAAAGAGAAATATGCCAGCGCTTCCAAAATTCAGAGACGTCTTTTGCGTGGTAAGGACGATTAAAGTTTACCATGAGTTTAAACCCCATAAATTGAGCAGTGCCCAGTGCAATATCTGAATAGCCCGAAAAATCGCAGAATATCTGGAACGTAAAAAAAAACGTGGCTATCAAAAGAGTAATAGCCGTATAATCATGTGGGTGGTTGAACACCGGATCAGTTAGCATTGCTAACCGATCTGCAATAACTACTTTTTTAAATAAGCCCCACATCATAAGTTTGAGCCCGTCACTTGCATTTTTGAAGCTGAAAGTGTGTTCTTCGTGAAACTGATGAAGCATATTTTGCGGCCGTTCAATGGGCCCAGCAACTAATTGCGGGTAAAACATAACGTATAAGGAATAAATGCCAAAATGCCTCTCCGCCTTCTGGTTACCCCTATATACCTCAATGGTATAACTCATAGCTTGAAAAGTGTGAAACGAAAGCCCTATTGGAAGAATAATAGCAAGCAATGGCACCGTATGAACAGAGATGTGAAGAGCAAGCAACAGGGAATTAATGTTTGAACTAAAAAAATTAAAGTATTTAAAAAAGGCAAGAACAGATATATTACCTATAATACTCATTACCAGAAACATTTTCCGCCGGGTTCCCGATGAGTTTTCGATCATAATTCCAGCTATGTAATCAATAATGATAGTAAAGAAGAGAACGAAAATGTAAACTGGTACAAAAGCCATATAAAAGATACAACTGGCTATTAACAGGTGCAACCATCTGTATTTGAAAGGGAGTAAAAAATAAATGATAGTTACAATAGGAAAAAAAACAAGAAATTCGAACGAATTAAAAAGCATATTTTAAGTTACCGGTTGTTTTGCAACACAGTAAATATATCAAAAGGAGCTTTAAAATATACGCGCGGTAGGATAAATAAGGTCGTTTGGCGCAGGTTTTTATAGTAAAATCTACTTTTATCGTTTCAACCCACTTCAAAAGGTTTGAAACGATTTAATCAATTGAAAATCATTTATAAGGTTCGATAAGGCACCCTGCTGTAAGGCTACTCGCGCTGAATTTTGCTTAACCAACGCAAAATTCAGCGCTTTCTTTTTGTCTGAAACCTGCGCCAGATGTTCGGTGCAGAGGATGATAGAATTTATACGTTTGGTTAGATAAGCGTGTTTTTCGATATCATACGAAATTCCATCCGGGTATACTATTTTTTGCATCTTAACCTTTTTCTGCATCTGCACACAGGACCACTTTCTTTGTCTGGGCTTAAATTTTCATTACTTGAAGTATCAGGGTATCTGGCGGGATACGAAATAGTAAAATTGATAGGAAAGCTATTTAAAAGTAGGGCATCACGGAATAACACCGCAGTAAACTGAATGAATATGGAACATCAACATGAAAAAGTCCCGGATGGACACCACAACCACTCTACGCAAGTCAGCATATCGTCCCGAAAATCTCATTAATGACGAAGGAAGGTTTTACATAAACAGGTAAAACATTATAATAAAAACTGTGCGATAACACATGCTGTTCTAAAAACCCAAGGTGATTTCAGTCATATTTTCACATATTTCAAGTCATCGAAAACTCATCGCTCAGTATCCACATTTGTATTGATAAAACTAAAGGCTTTCATAAGATGTAACAGCACAGTTTTTTTTATGCTTTTCAAACAAACTGCTTTCAGTCAGTATTAATATTAAGTCCATGGGTTATTTTGCTTAAAAATTTCCGGGTTATGTTAAAAAAACTATCACTCGCCTGTTGCGGTATCCTGATAATGGTTAATGGAGTTGGCCCTCAATTGCTCACAGCGGCCCAACAATCGCAACCGGTAAAAGATAAAATAGTGCTGGCGGTTGAAGAAATAAAACGGAATATGGTTTATGTTCAGGGTGGCACCTTTACGATGGGTTGTGCTGGCCAACAAGGCGGTAATTGTTACGCAACTGAAAACCCTGAACACAGCGTAACAATAAGCAGTTTTAGCATAAGTAAGTATTTGGTAACACAGGCATTATGGAAAGCGATAATGGACAATAATCCATCAAATTTTAAAAATTGTGATAACTGCCCTGTAGAAACTGTTAGCTGGATTGATGCTCAAAAATTTATAAGCAAATTGAATTCGATAACGGGGCAAAATTACCGGCTTCCTACTGAGGCTGAATGGGAATATGCAGCAAGAGGAGGAAATAAAACCGGAAATTATACCTATCCCGGTGATAACAACATAGATGCGGCAGGCTGGTACGCCAAAAACAGCGGCGGTAAAACTCATCCTGTGGGCCAAAAGCTGCCCAATGAACTTGGATTGTATGATATGGCTGGAAATGTAATGCAATGGTGCGCCGATTGGCATGATTCTTATAGCAGCGATTTAGCAACTAATCCTAAAGGCCCTCTCAGCGGTCAATACCGGGCTCTTCGTGGCTGCTCGTGGATTGGTAATGGGCAGAATTGCCGCGTTGCTGACCGGGACAGCAACACCCCTGATCGTCGCGACAACATTATTGGCTTTAGGCTTGCCCGGGACTGACCCTACCCCTTTTTTGTATTTTTGGTTTTGGAAATTATGCTTATAGGAAGTTATGGGATAATAATATTATAAATAATTCCCCGCTATGCTGTTTGCCATTATCTATTCCGGCTATTTATTTTATATGATAAATACTTATTTCTATAGTCCTTGAATTGCGTTTTATGTTGGTTATCGGGGAAGAAACACTCTCAAAAAAGGTTTTGCAAATTTCTAACCAATTGAATATCACTCAATAGGTTCGGCAACCCGACCTTGAATTCTACCCGCGCTGAATTTTGCTTAACCAACGCAAAATTCAGCGCTTTCTTTTTGGCTGAAACCTGCGCCAGTTGCCCGATGCAGAGGATGATAGAATTTATCCGTTTGGTTCGATAAACCTGATTTGGGTAATCATAGGTTAACCCCTCAGGAAACACCACTTTTTGCAACTTCATTTTATTGTTCAAACTGTGCATATAAAAGGCAACCGGTTTAACTTTTAACTTCGTTAAAAAACTAATGAAAAAGAAACCTGATGGTAGAAGATGTGCGAATTGTGCAACAATTAATTGTAATTGTGTAACTCTTTGTATAAAAAGCCCGGTACTATTTTACAGGGTTGGCGTATACTGTTACATGGAAAAGAGAACAAATACCCCGGAAATAAATACAATAGCTGAACGGATAAGAGAAATCAGAAAATTCCGTGGACTGAAACAGTCGGCGGTTGCCGGTGAAATGAAGATTACCCAACAGGCTTACAGCCACATCGAAACAAAATCGGGCAATACCAAAGTAGGTACACTTCAAAAAGTTTGCCAGGTGCTAGGAGTGGAACTACCATTTTTGATGGGCGACCGGATACCGGTTACGACAGAAAATATGGAAATTTTTGATAAACTGAATTATGCGGCGGTGTATGCCGACTATAAAAGATTGGAAACAAAATTATCTTTAATAGAAGAACTTGTTTTTAATTTCCGCAGCGCCACTTTACGCAGGCTGTAGCTACTGTGCAATTATCATTTGATTGCTAATAGCGGTGCGCATTGCGGTTTATAAACCACTGCAATTGGGTTACGATATCTTTTTTAGGTATTAAACCCACTGTTGTCCGACAAAAGTTTAAAAAAAAATTAGCCAGTTTTTTTCCCGGACAGCACATCGGAATACGAAAAATTTCTCTCACGGGCAAAAACTGATCCCGTAGGGCTTAAATATGGGTGTTCATCGTTTTAAACAGAGTTCAAATGGAGGCTTTTTTCCCGGACAGCACCTAATTGGGTGCCTTTTAAGCCTGTTTTCGCCTCCGAATGTGCATTACACTCCCTGCTATTCAAAAACATCAATTTCAAGGATTCCCACAGAGGGGAGAAATGTTGCCGAAACTGTATTTTCATTTTTTGCCGGACAGCAGTGTATTGAAACACTAATAATAATACCCTCAACGCAAAATGTGATAATTATGTAACAATTAAAATAAATTATGTAACTATTTGACAATCAATTAAGCTTATGTTTACATATAATCTCCCCATGTATGCTATTACCCCCCCCAACAGCTAAATATTATACCAGTGGAAAAGAACAATAATCCCCCTCTCACACAAAACGAGGAAAAAGAAAAAAGGGCCGCCGAGTTGGTTATTGCCAACAAAGAGCTTGCTTTTCAAACCGAAGAAAAGGGAAAACGGGCGGCCGAACTGGTTATTGCCAATGAAGAACTTGCTTATCAGTATAAGGAAAAGGAAAACCGCGCCAACGAACTAACGATTGCCAATATGGAGTTGGCCTTTCAAAATAAGGAAAAAGAGGACCGCGCAAAGGAACTAACTATTGCCGATACAGAGCTTGCTTTTCAAACCAAAGAAAAGGGAAAACGGGCGGCCGAACTGGTTATTGCCAATAAAGAGCTGGCTTTTCAGAATAAGGAAAAGGAAAGCCGTGCAAAGGAACTTACCATTGCAAATATGGAGTTGGCCTTTCAAAATAAGGAAAAAGAAAACCGCGCAAAGGAACTAACCATCGCCAATAAGGAATTGGCTTTTCAAAACAAGGAAAAAGAAAAGCGTGCAGCCGAATTAATTATAGCTAATAAAGAACTGGTTTTTCAGAATGAGGAAAAGGAAAAAAGAGCGGCTGAACTGATTGTAGCCAATACCGAACTGGCTTTTCAAAACAAGGAGAAGGAAAAACGGGCCTACAAGTTAGCCCTTGCCAACACCGAACTTGTTTTTCAAAACAGGGAAAAAGAAAAGAGATCAGCTGAACTGATTGTAGCCAATACCGAACTGGCTTTTCAAAATAAAGAGAAAGAAAAACGGGCGGCTGAGTTATTTGTGGCCAATAAGGAACTGGCTTTTCAAAACAAAGAAAAGGAAAAGCGCGCCGCCGAATTAATTATAGCCAATAAAGAACTGGTTTTTCAGAATAAGGAAAAGGAAAAAAGAGCTGGTGAACTGATTGTAGCCAATACCGAACTGGCTTTTCAAAACAAGGAGAAGGAAAAACGGGCCGGGGAGCTAACCGCTGCCAACCATGAGCTTAAAACAGCCCAGGAGGACATAAGGAAGATGAACGAAGCGTTAGAGCAAACAGTGTTCGACCGTACCTCACAATTGGTTGCTGCAAACAAAGAACTGGAGTCGTTTTCATATTCCATATCGCATGATTTACGGGCACCCCTGCGTGCTGTTAACGGGTTTACTAAAATTTTGAAAGAAGAACTTGCCGGCCAGTTAGATGGAGAAGCCAACAGGATTATGAACATTATTATGGCCAGCACCAAAAAGATGGGGCAGCTAATTGACGACCTCCTTGCGTTTTCGCGCCTCGGCCGAAAAGAGCTTTCGAAAATGAATATACAAATGCAGGATATGGTAACCAACCTGTGCGATGAAATAAAAGAGGAAAGCGGTCAACCTGAACTAAGATTCAAAATAAACGAATTAAAACCTGTAATGGGAGACACCATGGCCATTAAGCAGGTTTGGATCAACTTAATTTCGAATGCGGTTAAGTACTCGGGCAACAATGAAAAAGCAGTTATAGAGATAGGCTCTGAAGAAAAAGAGACAGAAATAATGTACTACATCAAAGATAACGGGGCCGGTTTTGATATGAGGTTTGCCCAAAAATTGTTTGGCGTGTTTCAGCGCCTCCATTCGGATGAAGAATTTGAGGGTACGGGCGTGGGCCTGGCTATTGTACACCGCATTATCAGCAAACACGGCGGCAGGGTTTGGGCCGACGGTAAAATAAATGAAGGCGCTAATTTTTATTTCACTTTAAATAAATAATACAACAATGAACTCAGACATTGAAATACTATTAGTTGAGGATAATATTAATGATGCTGAAATGACCATTCGCACCCTAAAGAAAAACAAAATGGGCTCTAAAATTTTACACCTAAAAGACGGCTCACTGGCATTGGACTTTCTTTTTGCCGAAGGTACCTATGAGGGGAGAGAAGTAAAACAAACACCTAAAGTTATACTGCTTGATTTGAAAATGCCGAAAATGAGCGGTATAGAAGTAATTCAAAGATTAAAAGAAGACCAACGCACCAGGCATATCCCCATTGTAGTACTTACCTCATCTAAAGAGGACCCTGATATTAAAACCTGTTACGATTTGGGAGTAAACGGCTACGTAGTAAAACCGGTTGAGTTTGAAGCCTTTCACCATGCAATTTCCACGCTTGGGCTATTCTGGTTGATTGTAAACCAGGCGCCACAATAAAAAATGTCCCCCATGAGCGGTAAAACCAAAATATTAATTGTTGAACACGATAAGAACGATATTGAGCTGCTGCATTACGAATTAAAGAAAGGTGGCATTAATTACGAGTGGGAATTAGTACAAAACGAATGTGATTACCGTAAAGCGCTTAAAAATTTTGCGCCCGATGTTATTTTATCGGATTATACCCTGCCGGGTTTTGACGGGGCTACAGCTTTTAAACTCAGGGAGAAAATGGCCCCCGATACTCCGTTCATTTTTGTTACGGGCGCTATGCGCGAAGAAAATGCAGTTGAGTTTATAAAAAGCGGAATTACCGAATATGCGCTTAAAGACAAGCTATATTCATTAATACCCAAAATACAGCGTGCCCTAAACGATGTAAAAGAAAAGCAGCAAAAAGGGAAAGTAAAGGTTGAACTTGCGCAAAGCGAAAGGCAGCTTGCCCGGGCACAGCAAATTGCTCAAATGGGAAGCTGGGAAACTGATTTTGACAACAATGTTACTTTATGGAGCGATGAAACCTGCCGTATTTACGGGGTTACGCCTGAAGAAAACTACCAGTCGCTGAATTCGTTTTTATTATTTGTTCACCCCGATGACTTGTGTTTTGTAAAAAAAACAGTAAAAGACAGTCTTTACAATTTTCGCGATTATGCGATAGACCATCGTATAATCCGTAAAGACGGGGTTGTGAGACACCTTCATTCGGAAAGCCGGTTTGAGTTTGATACAGCGGGCAAACCCATTAACTTGTTTGGAATAACCCAGGATGTAACGCATGTTAAAAAGATAGAGGCCGAACTTCACAAATCAGAATTGAACATCCACACCATTTTTGAAACTACCAATGTAGGGTTCATATTAACGGATACCAGCTTTAAAATAGTTACCAGTAACTCGGTTATAAATACCTGGGCAAAGGATTTAATGGGCTTTGACCTGGTTACGGGGGGCAGTTTGAGAGACATATTGCCACCCAAAAGGTTTGGTGAGTTTGAAAATATGATGGGCCTTATTTTACAGGGAGAGCAGGTTTCATACGAAATGGAATACCCGGTAGCTAACGGGGCTGCAAAATGGTTTCATATGAACGGTAAGCAGGTAAAGGAAATAAACGGCAAAGCAAGTGGTATATGTTTGGCCGTTAACGATGTTACCGAAAGAAAAAAAGCCGAAAAGGCAATTACTGACAGCGAAACACGGTTAAAAAAAGCAGAGCAGATATCGCACATGGGCAACTGGGAACTGAATTTCGCGGATAGTATGCTGTCGTTGTCGGATGAGGGCGCAAGGATATTCGGCTTTCCGCCTGAGCAAAATCACCTGTCGTATCAAAAGTGGACAGAATTGGTGCCTCCGGAAGACCTGGAATCGGTGTTGTGCTTAATAAAAGAGTCTAAGGTAGCATTAAAGGATACCAATTTTCATCATCGCATTGTGTTGAAAGATGGAACGGTTAAACACATCCTATCGGAAAGTAAATTTAAGATGGATGAAACAGGCAAGCCAACCGGCCTGTATGGCATTACACAAGACGTAACCGAAAGAAAAGAAGCAGAACGTAAAATAAAGGAATTGAATGAAAACCTGGAATTGCGTATACAGGAACGTACCACAGAGCTTACAAAAGCCAATGCAGCGCTGGAGGCGTTTTCGTATTCAGTATCGCATGATTTACGCGCACCGGTACGAACTATTATGAGCTTTAGCAACCTGATACAAAAAAACTTTAGCGATACCATGGAGCCGGGCGCAAAGGAACTGTTTACGTTTATTGATGATGGCAGTAAACGTATGAACGACATTATTGACAACCTGCTTAAGTTTGCCAAATACGGTAAGGATAAGCTCAACCTTGTACCGCTGAATATGACCAAAACAGTACAGGGCGTTTGGCTAAACCTTTGCCGCAATGCGCCTAACAATGCGGTGCTTGAAGTGGAAGAACTTCAGGTGGCACATGTGGACAGGTTGATGATGGAACAGGTTATTGTTAATTTACTTTCAAACGCTGTTAAATACTCTTCGAAAAAAGCGAAGCCCGTTATAAAAGTGTGGTGTGAGCAGGCAGATGAAAACGTTACATTTTATTTTAGGGATAACGGCGCCGGTTTTGATATGAAAAACTACGAGCGCTTATTCGGGGCTTTTCAGCGCTTGCACAACAACACGGAGTTTGCAGGTAATGGGGTAGGGCTAATGCTGGTGAAAAGTATTCTGGAAAAGCACGGCGGTACTGTTGGTGCAGAAGGCAAAGTAAACGAGGGCGCTACTTTTTATTTTACACTGCCCCGGTTTAGCGAGTAAATTTTCACCACCCCTTTACACTGCCTTTGTCGCAACCTACCGGCGTTTAATTCCCCACTTATGCAAATACTTGCCTATATTGCCTTATGAGAATCAAATGAGTTGCTGATGTAATGAATCAACCAATTGATAGTCATTCTAAAGGTTCGATAAACCTGATTTGGGCAATGTCATTGACTTAGTCGCGCCATTATGCAAGATGACAACATGCGACCCCGGATGGGGTCGCACTTTGGCGCAGATAAGGTGACCATACTTTTTGTTAAGTCAATGATATTGCTGATTTAGGTAATTATTGGTTAATCTCTCAGGAACACTACTTTTTGTAATTTTGTTCCTTTGTCCGATTTGGAAAGGAAGGGTGAAAAATATTTTCGGAAAACCCTTGACACCGCAGCCACGCATAGCTCGAATGCTGCCTAAGGAGGATTTAGGGTAGGAGTGTGATTTGCCCGAGATGGTTAAAGGTCAAACTGGAAAAGCCGGTCTCAAAGATCAACGAAGGCCGTGACCAATTGAGCATCGGTTTATAAAATACTCCGGATCTTAGGGCAATGCCTGAAGTAATGAGTCGTAAAGCGTTAACCCGAATAGGTGGTGGTCAAAAATTTTCGGCCTTTGTTGATTTGCAATTCCGGCCTGAAGTGGTCAAAGCATCCGGCTCTTCCCCACTTACCGGTCTTTGGGGATGTGTGAATTATGTAAGTTATATCCATTATTATGTAATAGCTATATGCGGTAAGTAACCACCTTTGCGTAGCTAATATTAAGCGTTATGAAGAAAAAGCTCAACCCAATACTTTTGTTTGCAATGGCGATTACCAAAGTTAGCAAATCATGTTATTGGTGTGGCCAGCCTTTACAAAAATGTGCCGCATGTAATGGAAGCGGTACAATTAATGATTCCTTCTGTTGGCCCTGTAAAGGGAATGGTTGTATTTGTGCAGCCCACCAGGCAAATTGGCAAGGATAAATGATCCGTAGTGGAAGCGCCGGAGGCTTTGACCACTTCAGGCCGGAATTGCAAAGTAGGGTAGGTAAGGGCATTTCGGCCCAAACCTCTCAAAGAACCGTACGTGATAGTCTCCCTTCATACGGCTCTTATTTCCAGCCATTTTCTTTTATTCCCAATTTCCAATGATAAAACAAAGTGGGGTTACCCAACCTGGCTTGCTTATGTATATCATGCCCCCATTCTGAAGGGCCGGAAAGAACAGGTGCAAAAAAGAAATTGATATTATGATGCGGTCCTTACTATGGATATTTATTTTTCTGAGTTGTCGCTTTCCATCAGCCGCGCAGGATGCCCTGACTTTGATGGAGCATGACACCATACCGCCAGAGCGCATCGATTCTCCTCCTCCCAAAAAAATAGTAAGCATCCGGTGAAGCGCATATTGCCTATGGTGTAGCCAGTCGCTAAGTTTGCACTAAATAAAATTTTATGCGCGACCTCTCCGAAAAATACTTTCCGCTGATAGAAAAACATTTGAGCGG
>Ga0182013_10003894_pt1 | contig 18280 bp, 11 predicted proteins | sample 612S2MmetaG_FD_120487 | JGI IMG/M metagenome (GOLD analysis project Ga0182013, IMG submission 120487) | Permafrost microbial communities from Stordalen Mire, Sweden - 612S2M metaG | ecosystem: Environmental > Terrestrial > Soil > Wetlands > Permafrost | place: Sweden: Stordalen | collected...
CGCCAGTCGCCGCGCGGCGACAGCGAGCCGCCCGACGAGATCTTCGGCCCGTTGGGAACCGCCGAGCGTTTGTATTGGCTGATGGTGAAGAAGCGGAACAGGAACACCTTCATCCAGGATTTGATCGTCGCCAGATCATAGGCCTCGCGCGCGCCCAATGGGAAGTTCGGCGGCCAAGCGCCCCTCCCCGCGTCGGCCCAGGCGTGCTGGGCCAGAAAGGCGATCTTGGCCGGCTTCAGCCCATAACGCAGCACATAGTAGAGCGTGAAATCCTGCAGGGCATAGGGGCCGACCACGGCCTCGGTGGACTGGGTCTGGCCCTGGGCGTCAGCGGGAATCAGTTCGGGGCTGATCTGCGCGCCGGCGATGTCGAGCAGGATCGGCCCGGCCGCGTCGCCCAGCAAGCCCTCGGCCGCCACCCAGCGGATCAGATGCTGGATCAGGGTCTTGGGAACCGACGCATTGACGTTGTAGTGGCTCATGTGGTCGCCCACGCCATAGGTGCACCAGCCGAGCGCCAGCTCCGACAAATCACCCGTGCCCACGACGAAGCCGCCGATCTGCCCGGCCAGGCGGAACAGATAGTCTGTGCGCAATCCCGCCTGCACATTCTCGAAGGTCAGGTCGTAGACCGCCTCGCCTTCGCCGAACGGATGGCCGATGTCCTTGAACATCTGCATCGCCGCGGGGCGGATATCGATTTCCTGGGCCGAGACGCCGAGCGCCCGCATCAGGGCCCAGGCGTAGCCCTTGCTCGCCTCCCCGGTGGCGAAGCCGGGCAGGGTCACGGCATGGATATGCGAGCGCGGCCAGCCCAGAAGATCGAAGGCGCGGGCCGCCACGATCAGCGCCTGGGTGGAATCCAGCCCGCCCGACACCCCGATCACGACCTTGCCGCCGCCACGACCCCCGCTTGTGGCGTCCAGGCGCCGCACCAGGCCCTGCACCTGGATGTTATAGGCCTCGTAGCAGTCGTCATACAGACGCGCCGGGTCTGACGGGACGAAGGGGAAGCGCTCGACGGCGCGCTCCAAGGCCACGCGGCGATCGGCAGGCTTGAAGGCGAACTCCACACGCCGCACCCGCCCCGCGCCCGAACGCTCGGCGCCTTCGTGGAAGGTCTGCACCCGCAGGCGCTCGGCGACCAATCGCTCCAGGTCCACGTCGGCGGTGAGCAGCTTGGGCTCACGGGCGAAACGCTCGGACTCGGCCAGCAGGGCGCCGTTCTCATAGACCAGGGCATGGCCGTCCCACGCCAGGTCGGTGGTCGACTCGCCCCAGCCGGAGGCGGCGTAGACATAGGCGCCGATCCCGCGCATCGACTGGGCCCGGCACAGGGTCCGCCGCACCTCGGCCTTGCCGATGATGATGTTGGAGGCCGACAGGTTGGCGATCACCGTGGCCCCGGCCATGGCCAGGCGGCCCGACGGCGGCTCGGGCGCCCACAGGTCCTCGCAGATCTCCACGCCCAGCACGAAGTCGGGATAGTCGGCGGCGGCGAAGATCAGGTCCGTTCCGAAGGGCGCGGAGCCGCTTTTCAGGGCGATGCTCTGGCCTTCCACACCCAGCCCCGGCGTGAAATGGCGCCGCTCATAGAATTCGCGATAGGACGGCAGATAGGACTTGGGAACCACCCCCAGCACCTGGCCGCCAGCGATCACCACGGCGCAGTTGTACAGCTTCTGGCCATGACGCAGCGGCGCGCCGACCACGCAGACAAGACCCAGGTCCGCGCTGGCCGCCCGCACCTGCTCGACGGCCTCCAGCACGCCGTCCAGCACCACGGTCTGCTGCAACAGGTCGTCGATGGCGTAGCCCGACAGGCACAGCTCGGGAAACACCGCCAGACCCACGCCCGCCGTGTCGGCCTCGGCGAGGGTGGCGATTACCTGCCGGGCGTTGGCCGCCGGATCAGCCAGGCTGATGCGGATCGGCGCAGCGCCCACGCGCAACATGCCGTGGCTATAGAGCGAAAAGAACGGTTCCATCCGGCTGTCCTGGCCGCGCCTGACTTATGCTCAGAGTGAGACTATATAGGCGAAGTTTAGGGGAAACCCTAGGCAGGGTGCGCGGGAGGGGAATGTGGGATTGGGTGAAAAAGGCGATACCCCCGTTAATTTAAGAAACGCTGCATCGCGTAGTTGTGGATGGGGACGCCGCGGACTTCAAAGTCGCATCGGCGAAGCAGCGTGAACCCTTTCCGCTCGAAGAGGGACCGGGCCAATTCGCTGGCCTCGACATAAAGCTTAGGAACCCCCGCCAACCTAGCCCGCGAAATCAGCTCATCGAGGAGGACCGACGCCACGCCCGCGCCCGCCGCATCGGGCCGGCAGTAGAGGTGGTCGATGTGCCCGTCGACCTCCAGGTCTCCATAAGCCACAACCTCCTCGGCGGCGTCGATGGCCACAAACGTTGTTCGCCCGTCGCTGGCGCGTGTGTGTACGTCGCCCGGATCGGCCGGAGCCGGAGCCCAGGCCGACACCTGCTCCGGCGTGTAACGACGAGGGCCGAGGCTATGCGTAGAATCATAAAAGAGCTGCGCCATGGCTGGCGCATCGTCCGCCCTGTACTCGCGGATCATTATTTGCGGTTTGGTTGAGTTCATCGCTCAAACCTACATAGTCGCGGACGCGGCCCGCTACGGATCATTCATCGGACACCTATCGGAGTCCGCGCTCATTTAGCTTTCCCCGAAAGCCACCCCGCCCTGAATTCCATGGATGATCCAAGCTCTGGCAGTCCGGCAGGTCAAGGCCGGCTCCTGCGGAGCCGCCGCTGCGCGGTCGCCGAAGGCGAGCCTTGAGCTGTCGGAGCGCCAGAGCAAACTGCTCGCCATGGACTTAAGGGCACGTCCAGGCCGCGATTGTCTCGCCGCCAGACTCCCGTCAACATCAGCCGCATGAACACGCGCCTGACCCTCGTTTTCGCGACCATCCTGGCGTTCGTCGGCGCCGCCGACGTCTCAAGTCCATCCTCCGCAGCCGCGCCCTGCCGCGACAGGCTGGGACAGCCCATAAAATGCGTCCGGCCCATGGTGCTGAAGTACTGCCGCGATACGTACACAAAGGAGTTCGCGCGCTGCGGAGGCCCGCACGTGGAACGGGTCCCGCCGCCAGGCCACTAGAGGGCTGAGACCCAGATCATAGGATTCTGCGGCCAGAAAATTGAACCACGAAGAGCACCAAGAGCTCGGTGTTTCCTTCGTGTCCTTGGTGATCTTCGTGGTTCATATCTTTCTTGGGGGCGGCGCGCGTCAGGATGTGCGGATAGAGGCTACCCGCCATACCCCCGGATCGCTTCGACGATCAGGTCCTGGTCGACGTGGCTCAAATAGGGGTGCATGGGCAGCGACAGCACGAGCTTGGCCTTAGCCTCGGTCACCGGCAGATGACCGCCCGCCACGGGGAAATCCACATAGGCCGACTGCATGTGCGTCGGGCGCGGATAGTAGGCGGCCGTGGGGATGCCTTGCGCCTTGAGGTGCGCCGCCAAACCGTCGCGGTCGGGGTGCTCGATGGTGTACTGGGCCCAGGTGGAAACGCCGCCTTCGATCACCTTGGGCCATACCGCCAGGCCCGTCAGGCCGCGCGCATAGCGGTCGGCGACCTGGTTTCTCAGCACGATCTCCTCGGCGAACAGCTTCAGCTTTTCCAGCAGCACCGCCGCCTGCAGGGTGTCGAGCCGGCTGTTCATGCCGATGCGCACATTGTCGTACTTGTCGGTCCCCTTGCCGTGGATGCGCAGGGAATCCATCACGTCCCACAGGCCCTGGTCATTGACCAGCACAGCCCCGCCGTCGCCGTAGCAGCCGAGCGGCTTGGCCGGAAAGAAGCTGGTGGCCGTGGCGTCGGCCCAATGCAGCGGGTGTTGACCGCCCAGCGTGCAGCCGAAGCCCTGGGCGCTGTCGGCCAAAAGCTTCAGCCCGTGTTTGCGGCAGATCTGCGCGATCTTGGGATAGTCGGCGGGTTGGCCGAACAGGTCCACGGCGATCACGGCCTTGGGCTTGAGCTTGCCGGCCTTGAGCGTTTCCTCGATAGCAAGCTCGAGATGCGCCGGATCGAGGTTGTAGGTGTCCGGCAGGATGTCGACGAATACCGGCGTCGCGCCGGTCCAGGGCACCACCTCGGCAGTGGCGGCAAAGGTGAAGCTGGGGCAAAACACCGCGTCGCCCGGCCCCACGCCCCAGGCCATCAGCGGCAACACCACCGCGTCGGTGCCGTTGGCGCACGATAAGGCCAGCTTGGCCTGGCCGAAATGGGCCAGCGCAGCCTCGAAGGCGCGCACTTCGGGGCCCATGACATAGGCTCCATGATCCAGCACCCGACCGATGGCGGCATCCAATTCCTTGCGGATCCGGCGTTGCTGAGCCTTGAGATCGATGAAATCCATGGGTTGGGTCCTCGCATGCGCGCCGTACGGGCCAAGGCGGCGGCCCCGATTAGCACAGCCTGGGCCGACGCCTCCCGATTTTTAACAAAACCCAAACCGCAGAACCTTAGGGCGTGGTTAACCATGTTCTCGCGACCATGGGTCTAGAGCACGATGGCTTTAGGCGAATCGCCTGAACGCTGAATCGTGCTCTGGAAGCCAATATTCAGGGCCTGATTCAGGCTTCAAGATGAAGCCATCAGGCTCTGGGATTCGAGGATCGCCATGTCGGCCGCTCTGCCGCTGCCCGCCGCCATTCCCATGCGCGACTTCCGCTCGCCGATGGCGAATCTCGATGGCAAGACCGTGTTGATCACGGGGGGCACCGGCTCGTTCGGCCGGGCCATGGTCGAGATGGTCTGCCGCCAGTTCACGCCCAAGAAGCTGATCATCTACAGCCGCGACGAGCTCAAGCAATACGAGATGGCCCAGGTGTTCGGGACAGAACACTACCCGTTCATGCGCTACTTCATAGGCGATGTGCGCGACCAAGCGCGACTGGAGACGGCCATGCGGGGGGTGGACTATGTGATCCACGCCGCGGCGCTCAAGCATGTGACCGTCGCCGAGTACAATCCCTTCGAGTGCATCAAAACCAACGTCATGGGCGCCGAGAACGTGGTCAATGCGGCCATCGCCCAACGGGTGAAGAAGGTCGTGGCCCTGTCCACCGACAAGGCGGCCAATCCGATCAACCTCTACGGCGCCTCCAAGCTGGCTTCGGACAAGATCTTCTGCGCGGCCGAGGCCATGGCCGGGGACGCGGGCACGCGGTTTTGCGTGGTGCGCTACGGCAATGTGGTGGGATCGCGCGGATCGGTGGCGCCCTACTTCCAGAAGCTGGCGGCCGAAGGCGCGACGTCCCTGCCCATCACGGACGAGCGCATGACGCGCTTCTGGATCACCCTGGAGCAGGGGGTGAACTTCGTCCTGTCCAGCCTGGAGCTGATGCAGGGCTGCGAGATCTTCGTCCCGAAGATTCCGTCGATGAAGACCACCGAGCTGGCCACCGCCATCGCGCCGCATCTGCCGCATAAGGTGGTGGGCATCCGTCCGGGCGAGAAGCTGCATGAGATTATGGTGCCCGAGGACGACGCCCGCTCCACCGTGGAACTGGACGATCGCTATGTGATCCTGCCCGATGCCTATGTGGCGCGGCGGCGCCACTATCTGGATCACGGCGGCCGGGCGGCGCCGGAGGGCTTCTCCTACGCCTCGGACCGCAACCCCGAAGGCCTGGACGCGCGCGGCTTGCAACTGCTACTGGCCTCAGCCCTCAAGGGTTGAGGCGGGAGCCCCGATGCAGGTCGACACCTTCGATATCCAAGGTCCGCTGTTGTTCACGCCGGCCCGCCATGGCGACGCCCGCGGCTTTTTCTCGGAGACCTTCCGTCAGGACGCGTTCGACGCGGCCGTCGGCCCTATCGTCTTCGTCCAGGACAATCACTCCCGCTCGACCCGGCGCGGGGTGATCCGCGGCCTGCACTACCAGGCGCCGCCTTTCGCCCAGGGTAAGCTAGTGCGGGTCACGCGCGGCGCGGTGTTCGATGTGGCCGTGGATATCCGCCACGGATCGCCCACCTTCGGCCGCCACATCACCACGGAGCTGAGCGAGGACAATTGGCGTCAGTTGTGGATTCCGCCGGGCTTCCTGCACGGCTTCTGCACCCTGACCGACGATGTCGAGTTCCTCTACAAGGTCACAGCCTACTATTCGCGCGCGCATGACGGCGGGGTTTCCCCTACCGATCCGGATCTGGGCATCCAATGGCCGCTGAACGGCGCCGAGCCGCTGGTCTCGGACAAGGACGCCAAGGCCCCGCCGCTCAAGCACCTGCCAAAGATTTTCAGCCTTTAGCCGATAAAGCCGGCCCCCGCCGGCAACGAGCACGGTCTTCGTCCGGCCGACGCTCTCGGCGGCGGCCCTTCTGTGGTCAAGTCCATGACGCCCGATCAGATCGTTTCGCTCAGCAGGCGTGTCAGGTATCGGCAATATTCCGAGTTCGGAGTCCGCTCGACCTGCGCGGCGAGATCGCGCGCGCTGATCCAGCCATTGCGATAGCCGATCTCCTCGGGACAGGCGATCTTCAGTCCTTGCCGATGCTCGATCGTTTGCACGAACTGCGCGGCCTGCAGCAGGGAATCCGGCGTGCCGGTGTCGAGCCAGGCGTAGCCGCGTCCCATCTTCTCCACGATCAACGCGCCCTGGTCCATGTAACGGCGATTTACGTCGGTGATCTCCAACTCGCCCCGCGCCGATGGCTTCAGGTTTCGCGCGATGTCAACCACCTGTGAGTCGTAGAAATAGAGCCCGGTCACGGCGATGTTCGACCGGGGCGACGTCGGCTTCTCCTCAAGCGACAAAGCGCGGCCCTCGCGATCCATCTCGATCACGCCATAGCGTTCGGGATCGGCGACCTGATAGCCGAACACCGTCGCTCCGCTTTGGCGGCCCGCGGCGCGGCGCAGCAGATCCTCCAGGCCGTGGCCATAGAAGATGTTGTCGCCCAGCACTAGGCAACTGCCCTCGCCGTCCAGGAACTCCGCCGCGATCAGAAAGGCCTGGGCGATGCCCTCGGGCTTGGGCTGCACGGCGTAGCTCAGGCGCAGGCCCCACTGGCCCCCGTCGCCGAGCATCGACTCCAGGATCGGCGTGTGCGCCGGGGTTGAGATGATCAGAATATCCCGCAGGCCCGCCAGCATCAGGGCGGACAGCGGGTAGTACAGCATGGGCTTGTCGTACACGGGCAGCATCTGCTTCGACAGCGCGCCGGTCAGGGGATGAAGACGCGTACCGCTACCGCCCGCCAGCAGAATGCCCTTCACCGATCAAACCCCGCGTCGCCGGGAGCATCCGTTGCGCCCCTCACCGCCCTGATAGACGGTGTTCTGCTTGCGGTGAACCTCTTTTTGACCGCGCCACAACCCTAGCGTTTGCTGCGACTTTGCCGCTCAAAGGGTCGAACCGGGCGCCGGGCGCGCCATCAGCGCCTCCATGCCGTCGATGTCCACCACTTCGGAGGCGCGGCCATGGTCCATACGCATGACCTTGTTGCATAGCGAGCGGATCATGTTGGGATCGTGCGAGGCGATCACCAGAATATGGGCCTGCTCCACAAGAGACGTCAGACGCAATTGGGCCTGCTGGCGGAAATCGGCGTCGCCCACAGCCAGCCATTCGTCCATCAGCAGAATTTCGGCCTCCACCGAGGTCGCCGTGGCGAACGCCAACCGCGCCTGCATGCCCGAGGAGTAGGTCTTCATCGGCATGGCCAGGAATGGGCCCAAGCCACTGAAATCGGCGATCTCATCGATCTTGGCGCGGATTTCCCGGGGCGATAGTCCCGCCACCAGCCCTCGCAAGCGAATATTCTCCAGTCCCGTGGCGGATGGATCGATGCCCATGCTGAGGTCGAGCAGGGAGGCGATGCGGCCATTGACCTCCACATAACCCTCGTCCGGGGCATAGGCCCCGCACAGGCATCGCAGCAGCGTGGTCTTGCCCGAGCCGTTGGAGCCGATCAGGCCAAGACGATCGCCGGCCTGCAACGACAGGCTGACATGACGCAGCGCCGTCAAGGTATTCTGGTTGGAGTGGTTCTTGCGCGCCAGGCTGCCGCCGATGGCGACCTGCTTAAGGTAGCGCTTGAGCGACTGGGTGTCGGTCCCGATCAGGGGGAAGTGCAGCGAAAGGTCGCTGACGGTGATGTCGGCCAAGATGTCAGCTCACAGGTAGTGGACGACCCGGCGACGGGTCTGGTTGTAGACCAGCACCGTGACGATCCAGCCCACAATGGCGATCGGGACGAGGAAGGTCAGGGTCTGCCAAGGCATGTCCCCGTGCAGCAGGGGCTCGCGCACGCTTTGAATCGAGAAATAGAAAGGATTGGCGGCCACGAAAAGACTGTTCTTCATCGCCGCCGTCGGGGTCCAGAAAATCGGCGACAGAAAGAATACAAGCTGCAGAATCGCGGCCACGATCTGCGGCATGTCGCGGAAGCGGGTGGCCAGCATCGCCAGCAGCAGCCCAATCCAGCTCAGATTGACGAACATCAGCGCCAGACCGACGAAAGCCCACAGCACCTGCGGTCCGGGGAATATCTTGAACCAGAGCAACACCGCCACGATGATCACCACCTGATGGGCCAGGTTGATCGCGTTTCTGGCCAAGGTGCGCAGGATGAACATCGGCAGCGGCAGGGCCGATTGTTTGATCATGGCGCCGCCCATGACGAAGGCGTCGCCGCCCTCGGAAATGGCGGCGCTGAGGAAACCCCACACCACCAGGCCCACAGCCACGAACGGCAGCAAGTCCCTGATCTTCTGATGAAACAGCGCCGCGTAGTTGATGCCGAGGCCAAGAACCAAGGTCATGGTCATCATGGTAATCCACCACGGACCAAGCACAGAGCCTCTATACCGACTAAGAATGTCCTGCCAGGCAAGGCTTAAGGCGAGTGGAAACCTTCTGAAGGCCTCGACAAAATCGCGCCGAGTTTCCGCGAATTCAGAAAAGTAGCTTGTTCGGCCCGATAGGCGCATCAACTCACTTTCAGGGCGGCTGCGGCTGCGTGACCTAGCAGAGGGTCATGGCTTTCACAAGGCCGCATGGCGGCTTGGCGTTGGCGCGGGGCGAGCGCGTTATGCAACCCTCGGGCCCGCGCTTCGCGAGCGTCCGCTACTGCCGGCCAACTACACCACACCCTGCGACGCGACCAAAAAACGACGGCGATTGTCGACCAAGATTCGCTTGCCAAAATCAGTTGAATCTAGTGAGTCAATTTATTGGCGCACGCGTGCCTACCTCATCGGGGGCCTGATTGTATGTCACTTCGAAGCTGTGTGCTGGCGCGCCTCACAGCGGCCTACGCTTGTCCTATCGCGATCCTTTGGGTGAACGTAGCTCCTTCCGACTGCTGTCCATATTCCATGAAACGGTCGCGGCCATCGATTCCCGGTCAAGACTTGTTCGTGTCAATCGAGCGTCCGGTCGTGATTCTTTGCCGCTCCAGCGGCGATGCAGAAACCGCCGAGCGGGCGCGGCTGCAGGAAGGATATGAAGGAGCCCGCAACGAAATGCGAATGCTCACGGCATTACGTTTCTGGCGCGTAAGGAGGCCGCTGCGTGCGCTGAACTGGTGGTTGAGCGCCCTGAGGCGACCGCGGCAATCGCCTCTGACGGACGCGCGATGCGGCGCGCCAACCGCGCCGGCCCCGCCCAAAACATCAGAATCGGCGAGCGTTGGCGCATTGGGTGCGAAGGCGCCTATTCCGAGGGCGCGCGAACTGGGCTGGGTGCGACAAAATCTGTTCCCCGGCCTGCGTGTGGTGATTGTCACTCCAGACATCCACGGTCCTATCTGCAATGGCGGGATTGGCACCGCGTTCGCCGCTTTGGCCCAACAGCTGGCGGAGTGGGGCGTCGACGTAACCATCGCCTATGCACTTGGCATGTATACGGAGAGCGAACCGGTTTCGTACTGGCGGGAGCATTACGCCGGCCTTGGCGTCAAGTTTTTGGCGCTTGACGAGACTCAACTTGAAATGTTCCCGGCCCTTGGAGCCTCTCGCGCCCGCCAATTGCCCTGGCGCGTCTATCGGTGGCTCGAGCGTAACGAAAAGTCATTCGATCTAGCGATTTTTCCGGAATGGATGGGGCTCGCCTACTACGTCCTGACGGCGAAGGGGCAGGGACTGGCGTTTAACGATCTGGTTGTCGCCATCAACACGCACAGCCCTGAGTCTTGGGCGACTGAGGGCAACAGGGCGCTTCCTGACTCCCTTGACGCAGTTGAGCGCGACTTCATGGAACGGGAAAGCGTACGTCGTGCAGACTGGGTGATCAGCCCCAGCCGTTACCTGATTGACTGGATGCGAGGTCGCAAATGGGTGGTGCCGGACCAGTTGCGGATCATTCAAAATCTCATGCCCAACGTGTTGGAGCCTTCTTCGGACAGCTTCCTGATGCAAGCGCAGCCGGCCACAACCATCGTGTTCTTTGGGCGTCTGGAGGTGCGCAAAGGGTTGAAGCTGTTTTGCGATGCCGTCGGCCGGATGGAGGCCGGCGAGCGGAGCAAGTTGCAATCCATACGGTTTCTCGGAAAGGCCGGCGTCGTTTCCGCAGGCTTTAATTCGCTGACCTATATCGCTGAGCGGACACGGGACTGGGGTGTTCGCGTCGACGTCGTGACCGACAAGAACAAGGACCAGGCCTTGAGTGAGCTGCTGCAGCCCGGCGTGCTTGCGGTAATTGCGTCCCTATCCGAAAACTCCCCTTACACGGTTTTGGAATGCCTGCACCATGGCGTGCATTTCGTCGCCAGTCGGGTCGGCGGCATCGCCGAGCTCGTGCATCCAGATGACGCCGATGCGTGTCTCTTCGCGCCAACGCCGCAAGCCCTGTCGAATTGCCTTCAGAACGCCATGACGTATGGCTCCCCATCGGTGCGCATGGCGCAACCGCGGGATGGCGTCAGGGAGCAGTGGAAAGGCTGGCTTCAGGAGGTGACGCAAACACGCCGCGCGCCTGTATTGCCGGCCGATGTCTCCCGGGGTGATATAGAGGGGAAGCCGCTCGTCAGCATTTGCCTTGTCCATTACAATCGGCCGCAATATCTGGCGCAAGCGCTAGCTTCGATCCGGACGCAGTCCTATTCCAACATAGAAGTCGTGCTGGTGGACGACGGGAGTCCGTCAGCGATTGCGCGGCAATTCTTGGACAATTTGGAGCCGGAATTCCGGGCTCGTAACTGGCAAATCATTCGTCAGACCAACAGCTACCTTGGCGCGGCTCGTAACCGAGCGGCTGAAGCGGCGCGAGGGCAGTACTTGATGTTCATGGACGATGATAACATCGCCATGCCGGACGAGGTCGAGACGTTTGTGTCGGCCGCCTTGCGCAGCGGCGCGGATATCCTGACTTGTATGGCGGCGCCGTTCACGGACGAGCCGGAGGCGACGCCATCGCGCCTTTGGCTACCGCTTGGCGGCGCTTCGGGCGCGGGCATCTACCATAACGTTTTTGGGGACGCCAATGCGCTTTGGAAGCGCGACGAGTTTCTGCGGCACGGCGGCCATACGACTGATTACGGCGTGGGGCACGAGGACTGGGAGCTGTTTGCTGAAGCGGTCCTCACGGGGGCGTTACTTGAGGTCGTGCCTAGGCCTTTGTTCTGGTACCGCGTAAGTGCCGACTCGATGTTGCGCACGGGCAATAAGTGGGAAGATCATGCACGCAGCGCACGCGCTTATCTGCGACATGATCCGAGTGGACTAGGCATGGCGGCCGCATACGCGGCGTTCTTGCAGCGCTCGAGAGAGGTCGACGAAAAGCGTTGGGCGCGCGAAAATACAATCGGTCTTCGCTTATTTCGCGCGATCCGCATGGCTAGTGATCAGTCGTTACGCGCCAAATTCGTTAGCGCTTGGCACCGGCATGGCTTTCGAAACGCGACTAATCGCGCCTTGGTAAAAGCGGGAATGTCCGTTCAAGCTATGCGGCGGGGCGAGTCCTCGGCCAAGCATACGCGGGCAGCATCACGGGGACGCCTCAAAAAGCCCGAACGGCTGGATCTGCGGTGGGAGCAGGGGCCGCCAGCGATCAGTGTTTTCATCGGCCGTGTCTCCGGCGAACCCCTGTCCGACAGCATGGCCGCTGACTTCGCCCTTATCGGCGCCCTGGCGGCGGCGGGGGCTCCAGTACGGGTTATCGCGACGGATGTGTCTCCGGGGCCATCGGAGCTGCAGTTCCGCATGCTTCTGCAGAGCCGCTTCAGCCTGCCCAGGAAGGCGCAATGTCGCCTCCAGGTTCTGGACGGCGCCGCCATGCCGGCGCTCTGCAGCAAGGACGATGTATTCGTTACGACCGATCAGAATATAGCGCTTTGGCTCGCCAAGGCGCTGGGCGAGTGCGCCACACCGGTCACCGCGCCTGCGGCGGGATCGGCGGCCCTTGGCCCTTGGCCGAGCGACGGGAGGGGCTTGGCGGCGTTCGAGGCGGGCGGGTCGGCCCGCATCGAGCCGATCCAAGACTTCGTCAATGCCGCCCAGCGCCTGGTCGAAGATTTTCAAAGTCGTCAATCCAGCGTCCGGGATCAACCGCCATACGGTCAGGGTTTCCGCCTTATTTCCGATTGTGGATTGGGCTATCGGGTGTTGAAGCCCGTGGCGGCCGACTGGATTGGTCGCCGCGCGTGCCTGTTCGTCCATTTCGACCCGGACGACCGCATCGATCCCTATGTGGTCCACTATTTGTCAGCGCTGAAGCGCTCCGGTGTGGACCCGATCCTGATTTCCTCTTCCGAATTGGATGCTGCCGCCGTAGCCGAAGTCGAGCCTATCCTGGCGGGCACCGTGTGCCGACAGAACTTGGGCCGGGATTTCTCTGGCTGGGCGTTGGCTCTGGAGCTCTTTCCGCAACTGCTCAACTGCGATGAGGTGATCATCGCTAATGACAGCGTCTATGGACCGGTCGGCGACCTGGGCACCCTGTTTGGACGGATGCAGGCGGTTCCATGGGACGTCTGGGGCGTGGCCGAAAGCCTTGAAATCGAGCGGCATTTTCAAAGTTGGTTTGTCTGCTTCCGCCAGGCGGCGCTGCGTTCGGAGACCTTCAGATCATTCTGGGGGGGCGTGCTCCCGCTTAACGACAAGACTGCCATCATCGAGAACTACGAAGTACCCATAGCGCGCATGTTCAAGTCTCAAGGGTTCGAAGTGGGGGCCGTGGTTGGCTGCGGGCAACTGAAGGCGCGCGTCGGCAACCCCACCTTGCACCCCTGGCGAAACCTCCTCGATCTGGGCGTGCCTTTCGTGAAAGTGCAGCTTTTGCGGGACAATCCCCTGAACACGGACCTGTCCGGGTGGATCAGTGAAGTCTCCAGACGCGGCTATCCCCCCCGCTTGATCCTCGACCATCTCCGCCGCGTGGCGGGAAAAGGGGCCGCAGCGCTTCAAACGCGCTAGTGCACTGACTCAGACGGAAGGTGCAGGCAAGCTGCTGAGTTTGTCGAGGATGGCGTTAGCGGGCTTGGTCCGCAAGGTGATAGGCAAGGAACGTACAAAGGGGCAGGCCTGGCGATGGCCTGGGTCGCGGACGTGGTGCTTTGAGGCCATCAGCAGATTAAATAATATGTCTTGCAAAAGACTGCCGCCCGCACCAACATATTGGCCATGGGCGACCTGGCTATTATTTCGAATAACTGCTGGGGCGCAGACTATTACCGCGAGCGCGGGTTGCCCTATAACACCCCGACCGTTGGACTGTGGTTCTACCCAGACGACTATCTGGCGTTATTGAGCGACTTGCGCCGGACGCTGGCCCGGCCCCTCACCTTTCGGTCAGGGTCAAGTCACGGGCCGCGTCCCTATCCGGTCGGGTTGCTGGGCGACATTGAGATTCAGTTCATGCACTACGCCAGCGAGGACGAAGCGCGGGCGAAGTGGGAGCGCCGCGTCGCCAGGCTTCCGGCCAATGACGAGGACTTGCTCATCAAGATCTGCGACCGCGACGGATTCACAGCGGCGCATTTAGCCCAATTCGACGCGCTGCCCTTTGCCCAGAAGATTGGCTTCTTGAAGGAGGGCCGCTTTGATGCGCCATACCCTTGGGCGCGCACCGTCGCCTGCGACAGTGAAACTGTCCCTGACGGCCTGACCCTTTGGCAAATCACTGGCCAGACCGTTAACTTCCGCTCCCCTATCGCCCCCTTCACCCTCCACAAAGAGTCCTTGCGCGACAGCCTCAGGTCCCGAGAGATCGCCTTGATAGACTTGCCCGCCGCGTGCTCCCGGCGGATCCGAACCACCGTCTCCACTATCAACATCCCGATCTTGACCGCCTGGCTGAACCCAAGCGGCCGTGCCTAAACCATCGGAATGAGGGGTCCCTCTTCGGCGCCTATCACCCCGTTAGGGGGTCCTTGTTCGGCTCTGACTCAATCTTGATGAAGTTGCGGCGCCGACTCCCTTCGACAGCAAGGGAATCAGTCCATGGTAGCGATCGCTACGACCATCCACACTCATTCCGGCCGGCTTTGTGCTGGTCGATACCCAAGTCGAGGTCGGCAGTGCTGTGATTACGGTGCGCTCCGGTGGGGCTGAGACGGCCTGCCCCGATTGTGGCGCGGCATCGCGACGGGTCCACAGCCGTTACGTCCGTATGCTCGCCGATCTTCCATTGAGCGGCCGGACTGTACGGCTGCAATTTGTCGCTCGTCGGTTTCGGTGCGACACGGCGCTCTGTCCGCGGCGGATTTTCACCGAGCGAGTTGAGTCGGCGGCGCCCTGGTCGCGTAGGACTGCCCGATTGGATGAACTGGCTCACCATCTTGGCTTGGCGCTCGGAGGGCGGCCTGCGGCGAGCTTTGCAAGGCGCTTGATGCTGCCGTTGAGCAATGACACCCTATTGCGATTGGTCCGGCGGCGCGGAACCCCGGCCTTCGAACCGCCACGGGCGATAGGGATCGACGACTGGGCGTGGAAGCGAAATCATCGCTACGGCACGCTCATCTGCGATCTGGAGCGCCGCCGCACCATTAGCCTGTTGCCGGACCGGGAGCCTGCCACAGCCCAGGCCTGGCTCGCCACCCAGCCGCAGATCGAGGTGGTCACACGCGACCGAGGAGGCGCTTACGCGTTGGCGGCGGCGCGGGCGCTTCCCGACGCCATGCAGGTCGCCGACCGGTGGCACCTGATGGAGAACGCCAGCCAGGCCTTTCTTGCGGCGACCCGCAGCAGCATGCGCCAGATCCGCGAGGCGCTGGGCGCCGCGACCATCGATCCGACGCTTCTCACCGCAGCCGAAAAGCTCCAATACGAAGGCTATCTCCGCCGTGAGGACGTCAACGCCGCGGTGATGGAGTTGTCGAAGGCAGGCGCGCCGATCAAGGAGATCGTGCGGCGCACAGGCCATAGCCGCGGCCTTGTGCGGCGCGTGCTCCGCGGACAGCGCTCTGAGGTTTTCATGCCTCGTGAGAGCTCCCTGGAACGGCACCTCCCGTGGCTCGATGCTCAGTGGACGGCTGGAAAGCACAACAGCGCCGCGCTGTGGCGCGAACTGCGCGGCCTTGGCTTCCGAGGAAGCCGCAGAGTCGTCACCGAGTGGGCGATCCGCCGGCGCCGCGCGGACGAGGCCAACCTGGAACGCCTCAAGCGCACTCCCTCTGCCCGTACCGTCGCTCGCTTGATGACCACGGCGCGAGACGACCTGTCCCGCGCTCAGACGGTGACGGTGGCCGCGATCGAGGCCGCGGCGCCGGCGTTGGTGGAGGCGCGAGAGATCGTTGAGGCCTTCCACGCGATGATCCGGAAAAAGAAGACGGCAGCCCTGGACAGCTGGCTGGAAAGGGCGGGCGGCAGCTTAGTCGCGTCCTTCGCGCGCGGCCTCGCCCGTGACCGTGCGGCGGTGTACGCCGCAATCGACACAGCGTGGTCCAACGCCCAGGCCGAGGGACAGATTACCAAGCTCAAGCTCGTGAAACGCCAGATGTACGGCCGCGGCAAACTGGATCTTCTCCAGGCCCGCATGACCGCCAGCTGATTCCGGCCGGCCTTCACCAAAATTGCGTCAGAGCCCTTGTTCCACGCCGCTGCACACCATCGAACCGCACCTGGGCGGCGACGTTCCAGCTGGAGACCCCTTCGCCGCCGCCGATGGCGCCCTATACATGCAGGCCACGGGCATGGTCTTCATCAACGGCCAGCGCTTGCCCGCCTATAGGCGGCGATCGCGCCGAATATGACCGGAACCTTCACGGGCTCTCCCACTGCAGCTGACCACCACTCAACCGTGTAGCGCGGGCGGGGTCAACGGTGGTGCCCGGACTGCACCGGAGCTGACGGGCGGCGGTGTCTGGAGCGCGATGGGTTTAGGCGGTCACGAAAAACCGCTCCACCTGAGGCAACGAATAAGCCGTTCGTCCGCGCGACTCCAGGGCCAGAACTTGTGGTCATATTCACGGGCGTCCTCCAGCATGGACGCCCAATCGGCGCCGCGGAGCCCAGATCGAGCGGCGGCGACAAACTCGCCTCGGCGCGCGGCCGGCAACGCGTTGAACCTATTCTTGTAGTTGACCAGCTCGCTCGCAGCCCACGCCGAAGCATAGGGTTTTCCGTCTGCGCCATATCGTCCGATCACCTTCTTGACCTCATCAAAGGTCGCGAAAATGCCCGCCGCTTTCCGCTCATCGCTGGTGATCGATGCCTGACTGTCCCGCCGGTAGAAGTAAAGCGCCTGATTTATCAGGCCGGCCCTTTGTGCGCGCAGGTTTATCTCAGCGGAGAAGGGATTGTCTTCAAAGTATAGGCCTTCAACAAAGCGAACGTCCCCGATCATGTCTCGCCTGTAAAGCCTGTTCCACGCACTCACCTGCATGAGAAAGAGCGGTTTGTCGACAGGGCGAAACACGCCATTGACATCGGGATACCTGAAAAAGCAATCCGCGAAGACGCACTCTTTCGTGAAGGAGGCGACATTGAAAAAAATCAGCTCCGCTTGCAGCGCTTCCGCCTTCTCGTAGGCGCGCGCGCAAAGCTCGAGATCGATGAAATCGTCCGAGTCCAGAAAGAGGACATATTTTCCGCGCGCCGCATTCAGCCCGGCGTTGCGCGCTGACGACAACCCCCCGTTGAGCTTGTCGAGGACAACGATGCGTCCGTCCCGAGAAGCGTATTCGTTCAGGACGCTTAAGCTCCCGTCTGTAGAGCCGTCATTCACACAGATGATCTCCAGCGATGGAAACGTCTGATCTACGACAGAATCCAGGCATTGCCTTAGATAGGACTCGACATTGTAAACCGGGATGATCACGCTGATCGAAGCTGGCGGCTTTTCTGTTGCGGTTTTCATATTCAACTCCGTTTCGCGAGCCAAGCCCACAGCCGGACCAGTTTTTGCCTGACACGCCCCAGCCTCAAGATTCGCCTGACACGCTGTAGCCTCGAGAAAGGCCCGCCGCCCCTTTCCCGGAGAATGTGCCTGGCACAGGCCGAACTCCGCAAATAGGACGCGGCCTCCCAGCGCAACTTGAGCTCTCCGCGCGCGGCGGCGCGGGAATCGCCGACGCTAAGCGCCGGAGCGACTTCAGCAAGCAGAGCATCGTTCTGGTCCTCAGAAAACGGCAACGATCCAAACAGCACCGCCATTTCTTCGGTGGGATTGAGAAGATACCACTCAAGCTCTTTTGTTAAATGCCGGAACTTTTCCTCATAGCGAGTTAAGCGGCTTACCCGCGCGTATTCTCGCGAGAATAGCCGCAAACAATCATAATATTCGCGCACCCCCCAGTCCAATAAATATCGACCATCACCTGAGAATGTCGGCTCGCAATCGTCACTGTAACCTGAACACCTGCCGTGATCTCCGGATACGAACAGTTCAAGATGATTTGGGAAAAGATATTCACCTGAAAGAACCAGGTCTATGTAATAATGGTGTTTGCGGTTATCTGTATCGCTCTCGAGAGCGCCGGCTCGATCGTCCAAGCCAAAATAGAATTCTTCCAGCTGCACCCCTGGAGCCTCAGACTGCAGGATCGAGTATAGGCAATGCTGCATCTTACCCGTCCAGCCAATGTCAATGACGGCGTAGGGCGTGGAATCGAGCAGTCCGGATTTTCTGAAATACTCAACTGCATTTCGGCGCTTGACGCGGGATCTTTCGATGATGAACTCGCGCAAGGGAGCATGGCTGGCCATCGCCTCGCGTACGCGCGCGATCTGATCTTCGCTGGGGATCGCGCCGAGAGACTCGTTGGTCTTCGCGCTCTCCGGGAGCAGTGAGAAAATCTTTTCCACATCGTCGTCCAGCCGCTCCAGCACTTGCCGGAGGGTGAACTTGGATTGGGTGAAATTC
>Ga0182013_10003899_pt1 | contig 18269 bp, 20 predicted proteins | sample 612S2MmetaG_FD_120487 | JGI IMG/M metagenome (GOLD analysis project Ga0182013, IMG submission 120487) | Permafrost microbial communities from Stordalen Mire, Sweden - 612S2M metaG | ecosystem: Environmental > Terrestrial > Soil > Wetlands > Permafrost | place: Sweden: Stordalen | collected...
CGAACCCGGCGAAACTCTGGAAGAGGCTGTCCGGCGCGAAGTGCTGGAAGAAGTCGGCGTGACCTGCGGCGACGTGCACTACCACTCCAGCCAGCCCTGGCCGTTTCCGGGCAACATCATGCTCGGTTTCTACGCGGAGGCACTGACCGAGGAGATCACGATCGACCCGGAAGAACTAAAGGACGCCCGTTGGTTCAGCCGCGACCAGATGCGGCACTGCGACCAGCACGGCTTTCAGTTGCCGCGCGCCGACAGTATCGCCCGGCGCCTGATCGAGGACTGGCTGGCCCATGGCTGATCCATGCCGCCGGATCTGCTGACCATCGGATACGAGGGCTGCACGATAGACGGCGTGCTGACCACTTTGAAGGACGCCAATGTCCGTCTGCTGATCGACGTGCGAGCCGTGGCGACGTCCCGGAAATCGGGCTTCTCGAAGCGCCAGCTTGCCGCCAGCCTGGATCAGGTGGGTATCGGCTACGTCCATTTGCAGCGTCTCGGCACCCCGAAACCCGGCCGCGACGCCGTCCGGGCCGGTCATCCCGAGCGCATGGTACCGATCTTCAACGCCCACATGAAAAGCCCGGAGGCAGCGCACGCGCTGGCCGAAGCAAAAGCCCTCACGGTGGAACGACGCTGCTGCCTGCTGTGTTTCGAGCGCGACCACCGGCACTGTCACCGCCATCTGGTGGCGGAAATGATCGTCGCCGAAACCGGCCAGGTCGTCGAGCATCTGGAGGTTCCGTTACGGGATCCAGGGAAGCTGTTTCCTTGACATCAACGCGCTCTCCGGCGGGCTTCCCCCTGGACAACGGTGAACCGCCTGGCGCATAGGGGCGCCCGTCACAGGGAGCCAGTCGCTTAGGATCATGATGTATTTCAGCCGCCTGAAGGCTGCCGCCATCCTCGGCGTCTGTTTGCTCGGGCTGCTGGTCAGCCTGCCCAACCTGTTTCCCGCGCCGGCTTCATGGATGCCGTGGCGCACGGTGCATCTCGGCCTCGATCTCAAGGGCGGCAGTTACCTGCTGATGGAGGTCGATATGAAGGCCGTCATCAAGGAGCGGCTTGACAGTCTCGTCGATGCCGCCCGCCAGGCCTTGCGGCCGGGCGCGATCTTCTACCAGATCCTGGAAGCGCAGCTTGACCAGAACCGCATCGTGCTGCGCCTGCGCGATCCCGCGAAGACTGATGCCGCGATGACCGCGCTGGCGCCGTTGGTGCAGCGGGAAGGGCCGAACAACGCACCGGATCTCGATATCGTTTCCTCACCGGACGGCACGATCACGATGACATTATCGCCGGTCGCGCTTCACGCCCGCGCCTCGGCCGCCGTTCAGCAGTCGATCGAGATCGTTCGCCGGCGTATTGACGAAACTGGCGTGGTCGATCCGCAAATCACCCAGCAGGGCGACAGCCGCATTGTCGTGCAGCTGCCAGGGATCGAGGATCCCAATCGTATCAAGCAGTTGCTCGGCAAAACCGCCCATATGACGTTCCGTCTGGTGGACGAGACCGCCAATGCGAATGCTGGTACTCCACCGCCGCCAGGCGTTGAATTCCTGCCGATGCAGGAGGGCGGGGCCAAGATCGCCGTCCGCAAGCGAGTGGATGTCGATGGCGCGGACCTGACCGATGCCCGTGCCGGCACCAACGGTCAGACCGGCGAATGGGTGGTGAATTTCAAGTTCAACTCCAACGGCGGCCGCCGCTTCGCTGACATCACCCGCGCCAACGTCAATCATCGCTTCGCGATCGTGCTGGACGACAACGTCATTTCCGCCCCCTCGATCCGCGAGCCGATCACCGGCGGATCCGGTCAGATCAGCGGCGGCTTTACGGCCAACAGCGCCAACGACCTCGCGGTCCTGCTGCGCGCCGGCGCCTTGCCCGCGCCGCTCACCGTCGTCGAAGAGCGCACCATCGGCCCCGAACTGGGCGCCGACAGCATCCGCGCCGGAGCCATTTCGCTGCTGGCCGGCTTCCTGTTCGTCATCGCGTTCATGGCGTTTTTCTATGGCCTGTTTGGCTGGTTCGCCAATCTCTGCCTGATCGTCAACCTCATCCTGATGCTCGCGATGATGTCGCTGCTGGAAGCGACGCTGACGTTACCGGGCATGGCGGGCATTCTGCTGACCCTGGGGATGGCGGTCGATGCCAACATCCTGATCAACGAGCGGATCCGTGAGGAGCAAAGGCGCGGCCGGCCGCCGCTCGCTGCTCTCGAACACGGGTTCCAGCGCGCTTATGCCACGATCTTTGATTCCAACGCCGCGACCTTTCTCTCGCACGTGATGCTGTTCGTGTTCGGCTCCGGTCCGGTCAAAGGGTTCGCGGTCACCATCACGATCGGCATCGCGACCTCGATGTTCACCGCCTGGATGCTGACCCGGCTGCTGGTGTCCCAGTGGTATGTCTCGGTCCGCCCCAAGCTGCTTCCGGTTTAGGAACGCCCATGTTCATAAGACCCAGGATGCGGCTCGCGCCGGATAATACGAACTTCAAATTCATGAATGGTCGCATCGCGGGACTTGTCGTCTCCGCGATCTTATCGACGGCGTCGGTGATTTTGTTCTTCACCCCGGGCCTCAACCTGGGCATCGACTTTTCCGGCGGCATCGTGATGGAGGTTCGGACCGAAGGCCCCGCCGATTTCCAGAAAATCCGCGGAGCGCTCGTTGACGGGCATATTCCGGATCAGGGCGTCCAGCGTTTCGGCGATGAATCGACGGTGTTGATCCGTCTGCCCACCCAGCCCACCGAGGCCGGCACCCAGGTCGCCGTCTCCAAGGTCCGCGCCGCGCTGGAAGGCTCCATCCAGGGTGCCAAAATCGTCCGCGTCGACGCGGTCGGCGCCAGCGTGTCGTCCGAACTGTTCCGCAATGGATTGCTGGCGCTCGGCATCAGTCTGCTGATGATTCTGGCCTATATCTGGTTCCGCTTTGAGTGGCAGTTCGCGGTTGGCGCGGTCGTGACGCTGATCCTGGACGTAACCAAGACAATCGGCTTTCTGGCGCTCACGCGGATCGAGTTCGACCTTGTGATGGTCGCGGCGATCCTGACGATCCTCGGCTACTCCACCAACGACAAGGTCGTGGTTTATGACCGGGTGCGGGAAAATCTGCGTAAATACAAGGTGATGCCTCTGCGTGATCTGATCGATCTGTCGATCAACGAGACGCTCAACCGGACATTGGGTACGTCGATGACAGTATTCCTGGCCAGTCTGCCGCTGGCGATCTTCGGAGGAGCGTCGATTTCAGGATTCGCCTGGGTGATGCTGTTTGGGATCGTGGTCGGAACGTCTTCTTCGATATTCATCGCCGCGCCGATATTGCTGTTCCTCGGCGAAAAGCGCCTGCGACGCGACACGGTCGCGGTCGAAGCGCCGGAGCCAGGAGCCGCGCGACAACCGTGACAAATGCGGGTTAAGCCCGATCGGTGATTTCCGCCGGCCGGCAAATGCGGTAAATGCCTCGCGACATGCTGACCGATCTTCCGAACCTGCTGACATTGTCGCGGATAGCGGCCATTCCCCTGCTGGTGGCGCTGGTCGCCTTGCGCTTCCCTTTGACGGATTTCATTGCCTGCGTTGTTTTCTCCGCCGCGGCCATCACGGATTACTACGACGGCAAGTTGGCTCGCTCCCGCCGGCAGCAGTCCGACCTCGGCCGCATGCTCGATCCGATCGCGGATAAGCTGCTGGTGGGCGCGGTGCTGATGATGCTGGTGGGGATGGGGCGGCTGTCCGATCTCGCGCTATATCCCGCCATCGTCATCATGCTGCGCGAAATTCTGGTCAGCGGATTGCGGGAATATCTCGCGGGGATTCGGATCGGCTTGCCGGTGACCAGCCTGGCGAAGTGGAAGACCGGTTTCCAAATGGGCGCGCTCGGCACCCTGCTCGCCGGCGATACGTCAGCCCACCTGCTGCATCTGTCATTTCTTCCGGTGTCCTCGATTGGTGAGGCGATGTTATGGATCGCCGCGGTGCTGACGCTGGTGACGGGTTGGGATTATCTCATGGCAGGGCTGCGTCATGCGTCCGCGCCCAAATCGCCAGAGTCCCAGGAGCGTATCTTCCAGGAGTATGCGCCTCCTGGCCTGGTTCCCCAGGCCCTTGCCCCTCAGGCCCTTGCTCCTCAGATCCTTGCCTCTCAGGCAGGTGTCACCCATGGGATTGCTTCGCACGGACTCGCCGCCGACGGCCAGGATCCTCTCCCACATCAGCCGGGCTAAAGGCCGCATCTTGAAAGTTCTGGGGATCGTCGGTTGGTCCGGTAGCGGCAAAACCACCTTGCTCGTCGCCCTCTTGCCACTGCTCCGCGCGTCGGGGCTGTCCGTATCGACCATCAAGCACGCTCATCATGGCTTCGACATGGATCAACCCGGCAAGGACAGCCATCGGCACCGCCTCGCGGGTGCGCATGAGGTACTCGTCGCCTCGTCCCGCCGCTGGGCCCTGTTGCATGAGTCTGAGGGGCCGGAACCGGGCCTGCCAGACCTGTTGATTCGCATGGACCCGGTTGATCTTGTTCTGGTTGAGGGGTTCAAATCCCATCCTTATCCGAAATTGGAGGTCCATCGCCCGGCGTTAGGCAAGCCATCCCTGTGGGATCGAGAACCGGAAGTAGTGGCGGTAGCGAGCGATTCTACCCCTGATATAGGTGAACGAACTCTGCTACCGTTGAATCAGCCTGAAACCGTCGCCAATTGGATTCGAACCCGTGTCGTTACCATTGATTGATCAGGTTCTTGAGAAGAAGGCGAACAGAGGGCAAAGTCCCGTCCGCGCTCGCCTTCCCCGCGGGTGTTTTTTTTGGAGCCTGTCCTGATGCGGCGTATCGCCCTGGTGAGCCTGACAATGACGCTCGGTGGCTGTGGCTATCACACCTGGTGGAATCCACCGTTCACGTCGGGCTACAATCCGAATGTGCCGATCACGAACAGCGTGAACATGGGCAGGGTGATGGGGCAGGGCGTGGCTGTCACGCCGCTGACCACGGAACCAGGCGACATATGGCCCGGTCCACTGCCGCCACCGCGGTCGCTGCAAGACCTGGAACGACAGGGCATGACTTCGCAACCTGAGGCTCCGGTGAAGGGTTCGCCGCTCAGCCGTTCCGGGAGTCCTCTGCTGGCGCCGTTGCCCAACGCGGCGGGTCCTAACGCGTCGATGCCTCCGGGCACGGCCGCGCCGGCCCAGCCACAGGTTGATCGACGGATTGTTGTCCCGAATGGCAATGGCACCAGCACGGTCATCTACCCCGACGGCCGGATCGAAACCATTCCGACCCCCAAGTGACCGACGGTCCGCGTTCGATGTCTGGGCCGTTCTCGATTTTGTATTTCGCATGGCTGAGGGAACGTGTGGGCGTGGCCGAGGAAACGCTGACGCCACCAGACACCGTGACGACCGTGGCTGATCTGGTGGTTTATCTCGCGAGCCTGGACCAGCGCCATGCCGCCGCGTTCAAGGACCGTGAGACGGTTCGCTGCGCGGTCAACCAGGAGTTCGCGGATGCTATGACAGTCCTGCGACCCGATGACGAAGTCGCGTTTTTTCCACCGGTCACCGGCGGATAGAGCAAATTACCCAGAGCGCGAGGTCAAAATGGCGAGAATCAGCGTTCAGAAGGAGGATTTCGATGTCGGAGCTGAGATCGCCCGCCTGACCTCCGGCCGCACGGACATTGGCGGACTGGGCTGCTTCATCGGCATCGTGCGTGACGACAAGTCACAAGAAATGTCAGGGCGATCGCTGGGGGCTCTGACTTTGGAGCACTATCCGGCCATGACGCTGCGCGCGATCGGCCGCATCACTGATGAATCGGAAACCCGCTGGTCTCTGTTGGGTTGCACCGTGATCCACCGGGTGGGCCGGATGCTTCCCGGGGAGAACATCGTTCTCGTTCTGACCGCCGCCTCACATAGGCGGGCGGCGCTCGACGCGACCGCCTTCTTGATCGATTGGCTGAAGACAAAGGCACCTTTTTGGAAACGCGAAGAATTTCCAAATGGCGAAGCTGCCTGGGTCGAAGCTCGCGAATCCGATGACACCGCGGCGGCGCGCTGGCGAAGCTAGCGTCGTGGGGAAAGCGTCAGCGGAGGTTTTAGGCTGAACAGAGGTCGAAGGCGCCTTGATCGGCGGCGCGTTCGTTGCCGTCGTCCTGATTATTTCCCGGTGAGTGCCATGGTTTCCCGCATCGGCATTTTCAGAGCCTTGCATAGCGCGGCGAGATTGGTATCACGCGGACGAACCCGGCCACTTTCCCAGTAATAAATCGACACCTGAGAGACGCCCAGACGGTCGGCGAGTTCGGCCACGGTAAAGCCTTTGCCCTCTCGCGCCTGACGGATTTGCTTACTTAAACTCTTGGTTCGAGCCAAAGTCATTACTCCTTCCTTTTGAGACCCACATCACCTCCCACAAGTTCGGAATTTGGGCGATGCGTTTGAAGTCCAATGGGTCTGGGTCCATGTGCACAACATTTTATGCATGATCATGATAATTGAACTCAAATCATTTATCAACCGCGATTGGAGATATTCTCACAGTCCGCCGCGTGACGTGGGACCCGATCCAGGGGTATGCTCGCATTGAGGAAAACGTCTGAGGAAACCCGGCATGGCTGTCGCGATCACAAACCTTACCGATCACACCGGCGCCGAAGTGCGCGGAGTTGATTTCACCACGCCCATGGACGCGTCAACCCGTGCACAGCTTAACCGGGCCTTCGTCGATCGCGGCGTTCTGGTGATCCGGGATCAACAGCTTTCACCGCATCAATTGCTGTCGGCGGTCGGCTTGTTCGGTGATGTATTTCCGCAACATAACACGCGCTTCGCGTTGCCGGATTGCCCGGAAATTCATTTCATATCGAACCAGGATAAGTTTCCGGATGGCCGGCCATACATCCCGGGCGAGGGCTGGCATACTGACCATTCCAATGACGTGCGACCTCCGAAGGCAACCGTTCTGCATGCGGTCGCTTTACCTGGCAGTGGCGGCGATACCCAGTTCGCGAACATGGCGGCCGCCTACGACGCGTTGCCTGAAACCTTACAGCGGCGCCTGCGGGACTTAAGCGCGATCCACGTCTATCAAAGCAGCCACAGTGCGCGCCAATTGATGACGCTCCCGTCCGCCGCGAAGGAGAGGGTGCCCAACGCGGTGTTGCATCCGATCATTCGCACGCATCCCGAGACGGGCCGGCGTTCGATCTACATCAATCCGATCCGGATTGAGGGCATTGTCGGCCTCGACCACAAGGAAGCGCTGCCGCTGCTTGAGGAATTGCTGGCCCACGCGACAGCGCCTCGCTTTCAATATCGCCACGAGTGGCGGCCGGGCGACATGGTGATGTGGGATAACCGCTGCCTGCTGCACAAAGCCAACGGTGATTACGACATGGATGAACTGCGTTACCTATACCGGGTGATGCTGCGGGGCAGCGTTCCGATTTGACCGGCCGCTCCGCTGTCAGGTGAGGCCCGCGGCCCAACCCCGTCCGTTCAGGTCGGCAGCGGCGGTCTTATCCGGCGGAGTGGCGGGCAGCCTCGGCCAGCACCTCACGCGCCAACGGAAGCATGGCATAGTCCACCATGGCGCCCTGGTACTTAACCGCGCCCAGTCCGGATTTTTCCGCGTCCTCAAAGGCTTTTAACAGGCCTTTGAAGTAAGCAACTTCCTCGGCGGTCGGCCGGAACACGGCGTTGGCGATCGCGATGTGGGACGGATGCATCACCGCCACTCCGGTATATCCGATGTCCCGAGCCCGCCGGATCAATCGCTCGGTGGCCGCCAGATCGTCCATCGGTGTCCCGAAAATTCCGGCGATGGGGTACATCGCTCCCGCCGCCCGGCTGTCGAGAACAAGCTTCGACGCGAGATAAAGTTGCTCGATCCCATCCGACGTCGCGCGAAATCCAAATGCGTGCGCGAAGTCTCCGGACACCGGCCCGCTCAGCGCGCCATGGATCCCACGCACCCGGCTGCTGGCGGCCGCCAGCGCGTGAGCGTCATGCATCCCCTCGGCCGTCTCCGGCAGCGGTAGGATACCGACCGACTCATGCGGCAGCCCGGCGCGGCCTTCGTGATAGCTCAGCAAATCGTGCAGACGGCGAATATCGGACACGGTTTGGGCTTTCGGCAGCACGATCGCGGTCAGACCGTCGGTCATCGCCGCGCTGATTTCTTCCCCCGTTCGATCGTGGAGCGGATTGATTCGGACGAACGCGCCGACGCTCGCGGCTTTCAGTTCGGCGATCTCGCTTTTCAAAAGCGCCATCGCCTGGGATTTGAATTCGGGCGGGACGGAATCCTCGATATCCAGCACCGCGGCACCCGGCGAAACCCGGATCGCCTTGCCCACCCAATCACGACGATGCGCGGGTACGAACAAGGCGGAACGAATAGGCCACATAAGACGTCTCCTGACTTTCACCCGTTTTGTCCGGCGCGGATCATGCGAGCATTGGCCGGCCAGATCGGCCCGGAACGATTGCCCCGGGCGCCCCGTCTGCCCCGACCACGACGTTGGGCGATTGGCGCCAATCATGCCCGCTTGCGTCTCGTGAGGCCAGACGTGATTGTGATCCAAATCGGTTGACCAACCAGGCCAGGAGGAATTCCATGACCTATCCCGCGCGCTTGCTGCCCACCACCGTCGTTGGCAGCTACCCTCAACCTTCCTGGCTGGTCGATGGCGAGGTCCTGAAAGGGCATGGCGTTCCCAGGGTGCACGCGCACGGCATCTGGCGGGTCGATGACGCGTACCTGGAACAAGCGCAGGATGACGGAACGATTTTGGCGATCCGGGAGATGGAGCGCGCTGGGATCGATATCGTGACCGACGGGGAGATCCGGCGCGAAAGTTACTCCAATCGTTTCGCTCTCGCGCTCGAGGGAATCGACGCCGATCAACCGGGGGAGGTCCGCTCCCAGACCGGACGGGTAACGGAGGTGCCGCGCGTCGTTGGGAAGATCCGCCGGCTTGGGCCCGTGGAAGTTCGCGATACCGAGTTCCTGCTGCGCAACGCCACGCACGCTACCAAAATCACTTTGCCTGGGCCATTTACCATGACGCAACAAGCACGGAACGATTTCTATCAGGACGAGGAGGAACTCGCGATGGATTATGCCGTCGCGGTCAATGAGGAGTTACGCGCCCTCAAAGCCTGTGGCGTCGACGTGGTCCAGCTTGATGAGCCATGGGTTCGCACCGCCCCGGAAAAGGCTGCTCGTTATGGATTGAAGGCTATCAATCGGGCGCTGGAGGGAATTAAAGGTCCGACGGTCGTACATCTTTGCTTCGGCTACGCGGCGGTGGTCGCGAATAAGCCAAGCGGCTACAGCTTTCTACCGCAACTCGCGGATACGATCGCGGATCAAATCTCAATCGAAGCCGCCCAGCCCAGGCTAGACCTGGGCGTGCTGCGTGATCTCGCAGGCAAGAAAATCATGCTGGGGGTGATCGATCTGGGAGACCCGAACGTGGAATCGCCGGAGACGATCGCCAGCCGAATTCGCGCGGGCCTGAAATTCGTCGAGCCCGAGAACTTAATTCCGGCACCGGACTGCGGAATGAAATACCTGCCGCGCGACGTCGCGTTCGGGAAATTGAAGGCTTTGGCAGACGGCGCGGCAATCGTGCGGCGGGAGTTGACCGGCGCCGCGTAAAATGGTCAGCCGTGCGGCGCGTGGGTCGTCGGACTCAGTTTGGCCGGCATCAGACAGCCGAACAGTAACGCCAGGACTGAGAAGAGGCCGGCAAGCAACCAGGCGTTGTGCAGTCCGCTCGTGATCACCTCGGTCAAATGGGCGACTTCGGCCGGAGGCAACGCGGCGCGGCTGATCGGATCCAGCATACGATCCATTGTTCGGGCGGCGCCTGGATCCATTCGATTGATGGTCGCGTTCAGCACCGCGCCGCATCCGCTGACCCCGATCACCTGGCCCATGAAGCGCAGGAACATCGTCGAGGAGGTCGCCGCGCCGCGCTGCCCCCAGGGGACTGAAGCCTGAATCGAAACGATGAACACACTCATGCTGAAGCCCATGCCAATCCCGATGATGAACGACCCGAGGGCGGTGAAAACCGGGCCCGCTTCGGGCGGAGCAAGGATCAGGATCGCGCAGCCCGCGACCAGGGCGACGCCCCCCAGCACGGCAACAAGCCGGTACGTCGTGCGAACCATGACGCGACCACCGAGCAAACTCGCCAGCGCCCAGCTGACCGACATCGCGCCCAATACCAGACCGCCGGCCAGCGTGCTCAGGCCCATCGCGCCCTGCACGTAGGTCGGCAGAAAGGCCGAAATGCCCGTCATCAGCGCGCCGGCCGCACAACTGCCAAGAGATCCGACGACCACCACGCGATTGTGACGCCAAAGTTCCAGCGGCAGCATCGGTTCGGGCGTCAGTCGTTCGTGGATGATGAGCAACACGGCCGACAGCGCGCCCGCCGTCAATACCGCCGCGAACTGGAATGATGTGAACCGGCCGCCTTGCACCAACGCCAAGGTCAGGCTCCCGACGGTCGCCAGCATCAGCAGCGCGCCCAGCCAGTCGATCGAACGCCGGCGCGGTTCAAAGGTCTCATGTAGAAATAAACTGACCATCGCCACTGACGCCGCGCCGATGGGCACGCTCACCCAGAACACTGACGACCAGGACACATGGGCGATCAGGAACGCGCCCAATGATGGACCTGTGACGGCGGAAACTCCGAAGACGCTGGAGATGAGGCCCTGGACATGGGCCCGCTCCGATGGGGTGTAGATATCGCCGAGGATGGTGGCGGCGATTGGCTGCACCGCGCCCGCGCCCAAACCCTGGATGGCGCGGAAGCAAATCAGCGGCACCATGGCCCAGGCGAAACCGCAAAGGATGGAGCCGGTGAGGAAAAGGCCGACACCGAAGAAAAATACTCGTTTGCGTCCGAACATGTCGGCGAGGCGTCCGTAAATCGGAATGCTCACCGCCTGCGCCAGCAAGAAGATGGTGAACACCCAACTGAATAATTCGAAACCGCCAAGCTCGCTGACGATGGTTGGCATCGCGGTCGCGATGATGGTGCTTTCAATCGCCGACACGAACGTTGCCATCAGGCACGCCGCGAGGATCAGGGATCGCCCACGACGTTGCCGCCGATCCGGGCTCGGCACGTTGATATTTGATTGTTGGACAGTTTCCGTGACGGTATCGGGCATGCATGGGTTCCAGGCTTCGCGCGTCTTCTGTCATCCCATGCGCCGCGTGACAACCAAGACGCCCGTCCGGCCTCGCGCTTGACGCTCCGGGACTGTCCTGCGACCGTCCGATGGAGCAGCCATCGTCAAGGCAAAAGGAACGGCCATGAAATTCGGCGTCTTCTACGAGCACCAGTTGCCACGCCCCTGGAATGAAAACAGCGAGTACGAACTGTTTCAGAACTCGCTCGCCCAGGTCGAACTGGCCGACAAGCTGGGTTATGATTACATGTGGGAAGTGGAGCATCATTTCCTTGAGGAATACTCGCACTCTTCCGCGCCCGAGGTCTTTCTCGCGGCGGCAAGCCAACGCACGAAGCGTATTCGTCTCGGTCATGGGATCGTGCAGATTACGACCAACCAACCGCATCGCGTGGCGGAACGGGTCTCGACGCTGGATCAAATCTCCGGCGGCCGTGTTGAGTTGGGACTTGGAGAGGGCGCGGGCCCCGCGGAGTTGCATCCGTTCGGCATTCGCGTGCGCGACAAACGCGATCGCTGGGAAGAGGCGGTCAAAGCAATCGTCCCAATGTTCACAGAGGAAAGCTGGGAGTTTCACGGGCAGTACTACGACTTTCCCGCGCGCAATGTCATTCCTAAGCCATTCCAAAAACCGCACCCACCCTTGTGGGTCGCTTGCTCGAACATCCGAACCATTGGCGAGGCCGGACAGTGGGGCATGGGCGCGCTTGGCTTCAGTTTCGTATCGCCGGACGCCGCGCGCGCCTGGGTCCATAAATACTACAACATGCTGCTGGATCAGCCGAAGCGACTCGCCGACTACAAGGTCAACCCAAACGTCGCCATCGTGAACGGCTTCATGTGCGCGCCAACGGATGAAGAGGCGTTGGAGAAGGCCTCGGGCTGGACGTTCTTCATTTTCGCGCTGTCATATTATGGCCGGAAGGGCATCGACGCACCCGGAAAAGGCGATCTCTGGCGAGAATACCAGGACTGGCGCCATTCGGAGAAGGCGCAGCAGGCGCTGCGTAACGGATTGATCGGCTCGCCGGACACGATCCGCAAGCGTCTACGCATGTTCGAAGAAGCGCATATCGACCAGGTGATTCTGCTCAATCAGGCTGGCAAGACCTCGCACCGGGACATCTGCGAAAGCCTGGACTTGTTCGCGAAAGAGGTGATGCCTGAATTCCACGACCGCCAACCGGCGCAGGACCAATGGAAGCAGGATGTGCTGAGTCGTAAGATCGTGTTGCCGGATCTGGATACCGACAAATACGATCTGTACTCGCATCAGAATGAGGACATCGTGCGCCTGACGCCAGAGCAACTGCGTCAACGCATGGCGGAAAAAGAGAAACTGGCCGCGGCGGGCGAATAATCCGCAAAGGAGACGTTACGATGCGTCAAATGGTGATGGTTGGATTTTTGCAGGCACAGAACTGCACGAACCTGGTAAGTTCCTGGCGGCATCCGGGATCGCGCACTGACACATGGAGCCCCGAATACTACGCCGACCTCGGCCGCGTGCTGGAGGAAGGCAAGTTCCAGGTGGCCTTTTTCGACGATAGGCTCGCGATGCCTGATCGCTATGGCAACGATCATAAGCACACCGTCGAAAACGGCATTCGCTGCGTGAAGATGGACCCCATCGTCGTTCTCATGGTGATGGCGGCGGCGACGAAGCGTCTCGGTCTGGGCGCGACCCGCACCACGACCTATTACGAGCCGTTCGATGTCGCGCGGGCCTTTGCCACCATCGATCTGATGACGCACGGTCGCGCGGCGTGGAACGTCGTTACGTCGATGAACGACGGCGAAGCCCTTAATATGGGCAAGGAAATGCATCCCGAACACGATGGCCGCTACGACCAGGCCGAGGAGTTCATGGAAATCGTCATGGGACATTGGACCTCCTGGGACGACGACGCGATCGTACAGGACAAAACGACTGGATTGTTCGCACACGGCGATAAGGTGCGGCGCCTCGATTACAAGGGGAAATACTTCAATTCCCGCGGTCCCTTCACCGTGCCTCGCTCGGAGCAAGGTCATCCGGTGGTGATCCAGGCCGGCCAAAGCGCCAGGGGGAAAAAATTCGCCGCGAAGTGGGGAGAATTGCTGTTCGTCGGCAGCCCACCGACGCTGGATATCGGCCGGCAGAACTACAAGCAAATCAAGGAAGCCGTCGCCGCCAATGGGCGCGATCCCAACCATGTCATCATCGCGCCATCCGCTTACGTCATCTGTGGCGAGTCGAAGATGGAAGCGGAGGATAAAATGGCGCTCACGGAAAAACTGACGCCCGACATTGACGCGCTGTCGCTGCTGTCCGAAGCGATGAACTTCGATTTCGCGTCCAAGGGAATGGATGAGCCCTTCACGGATGAGGAACTGAACAATATCTCCGGCACGCAATCGATGCGCGACCGTGTCGTCGCGGCCTCGGGGATCAAGAACCCGACAACACGAGACTTTATTAAGTTCAGCCGGCGCGCTCGCCCGAACAAACCGTTTCTGGGCGGACCGAAGGAAGTCGCGGACGGGTTGGAGGAATGGTTCTCCACCGGCGTTTGCGATGGGTTCGTGGTGGCCGCGACGCATTCTCCAGGTACTTATATCGAGTTCGTGAAGTATGTCGTCCCGGAGTTACAACGGCGCGGTCTGTATCATAAGGACTACAGAGGCGCCACGTTGCGCGAAAACCTGGGCCTGCCGATCCCGCGAGTTGGTGGCTGAACGGAGGAAACAACCATGATCTACGAAATGCGGACTTACACGTTTCATGCAGGCAAACTGCCCGCCTATCTTGATCTCGCGCGCAACGTTGGCCGGCCGGTACGAGGGCAGAACTACGGCACCAATCATGGCTATTGGACGTCGGAGTTCGGGTCGTTGAACCAGATCTGGCACCTCTGGAGCTATCCAAGTCTCGATGAGCGCAAGCGTTTGCAGGTTGAACTCGCGAAGAATGAACGTTGGACGAAGGAATACGTCGCTAATGTGCGGCCGCTGATCGCGCGTCAGGACATCCGGTTTCTGAACCCGATAAACGGGGTCAATCCTCCGGCGAAAGAAGGCGGGTTCTACGAACTGCGCATGTATCGCATGAACCCTGGACGCGCCGCCGGTTGGGCCGCGGCCTTTCGCGACATCATGCCGGTGCGAGAAAAATATTCCCGCAATATCGGGATCTGGACTGGCGAAGCGCCACAGCCAAACGAAGTCTGGCACATGTGGAACTATCAGGACACGAAAGAACGGGCCGCGGCGCGCACTGCGCTGTTCAAGGATTCGGAATGGCTCACCTTCCTGGAAAGCAACGCCGGAGCGATCGTCGAGATGAACAACGTGATGTTGCTGCCAACAGATTATTCGGGTCTGAAGTAGGCGTGCCATGAAACTCGGCCTGTCAATCGGCTACTCCAAAGCCCATCTCGATATTCCTGTTCAGTTGGTGCGGCAGGCCGAGGAACTTGGTTACGACTCGGTATGGAGCGCGGAAGCGTATGGTTCCGACGCAGTGACACCGCTTGCTTACCTCGCCGCTCTGACGAAACGAATTCGTCTCGGCACCGGGATTATGCAACTGGCCGCGCGCACACCGGCCAACGCCGCGATGTGCGCCGGCACGGTCGATGCCATGTCTGGTGGCGGACGCTTCATCGCCGGTCTCGGTGTGTCCGGGCCGCAAATCGTCGAAGGTTGGTACGGACAGCCGTGGGGCCGTCCTTATTATAGACTCCGTGATTATGTGGCGATCATGCGGAAAATCTTCGCGCGCGAGGAGCCGGTGACGCATGACGGCCGGGAGATCAGCCTGCCCTATAAAGGTGAAGGCGCGATGGGCGTCGGCAAACCGCTGAAGTCCATTTTGCACATGAATCCGCGCATTCCGATTTATCTGGCCACCGGGAATGAGTCGACCGTCAAGCTGACCGCGGAGATCGCCGACGGCTGGCTGCCGATGGGATTTTTCCCCGGCTCGATGGATTTTTACCGGCCGTGGCTGGAGGAGGGCTTTCGGCGCGCGGAGAACGGCAAATCTCTCAAAGATCTGGAAATCCAGGCGTCGGTCCATGTCGAGGTCAACGACGACGTAAAGGGCGCGCTGGCCAGGCTTAAACCGGAGGTCGCTCTTTACGTCGGTGGTATGGGCCATCGCGACAAGAACTTTCACAAAGACATCATGATCCGTTACGGGTTCGGCGACGCGGCCAATCGAATTCAGGAACTCTATCTCGCGCACCGCAAGGAGGAAGCGACCGCCGCGGTGCCGGACGAATGGGTGGATCTGAAATCGTTGGTTGGCCCGCCCGAGCGGATCAGACAGCGTTTCCGCGCGTGGGAGGATAGCGGCGCCACCGGTGTGACCGTCCGCTCCCGCCAACCCGAAGCGATCGAGGTGATGGCCCACGCCGCGCGGTTGAACTGAACAAGGGGAGTAAACGATGCGCTATCAGGACAAGATCGCGCTGATCACAGCGGCGGCGAACGGTATTGGCCGAGCCACCTGCGAAATCATCACGCGTGAAGGCGGCATCGTTATCGCTGTCGATAACCATCAGGAACGACTGGATACCGCGGTCGAAGCTATGACGAAAGCGGGTGGCCGTGTGCATGGGCGGTTGTGTGACGCTCTCGACCAGGCGCAGGTCGATGCCATCGTCGCGGATGTTACCAAGGAATTCGGCCGGATCGACGTCCTGGTCAATGCCGTCGGCGGGAGCACGATTATTCCCAGGCCGAACGCGAAGGTTGACGAACTGTCGCTGGATGAATGGCAACGGCTTATCTCATTCAACCTCGACGGCACATTTCTCTTTTTGCACGCGGTGGTGCCGGTGATGAAGGCCCAGAAGAGTGGCAAAATCGTCAACCTGGCTTCGATCGCCGGCCGAGGCCTGAGTTCGTCGTCGTCGGTGGCTTATTGCGCGGCCAAAGGCGGCATTATCGCGTTGACTCGGAAACTGTCGATTGAGTTGGGCGAGTTCAACATCAATGTGAATGCCATCGCACCCAGTTTGACACTGACCGAGCGCATTCGGCCGCACTGGAATCAGCGCTCGCCCGAGGCGCGGTCGGCGGAGATCGAGCGAACGCCGCTGAAGCGCGTGGCTGAGGCCGCCGATCAGGCGAAGGTCATTTGTTTCCTCGCATCGAGCGATGCTGACTTCGTGACGGGACTGACGATCGACGTGACGGGCGGATTATGACAGTGCGTTAACCGATTAATTATCTTTCGAGGATAAGGCGGTGCAAACCCATGGGGCGTGACCGCGCCGATGCCGCCACCAACCGACGACGTCAAGAACTGGATGAACATGTTCCGTTGGATCGTGAAGGTGATCCGCGACGAATATGAGGTGGATGAGGCGATCCTGACGCGCGCGGCTGTGCTCGAGACCGACTGTGGCCTGATGATCGAACAGATTGAAGCCGTCCTTGGTGTCGTCTCCGAAAGCTTCAGCCTATCGTTCCCTCCGGAAACCCTGGATGAGGTCCTGAAGTTGGAGGAATTATGCATGTTGGCGAGCTGGATGAAGGGGCTTTACAAGCGTCCGCCCTTTATTTCGGATGGGTTTGAGACGATCTGCCGAGGCATGAATCCAGGCTGTCTTTGAATGACTCATTCTGGGTGACCGCTTGCCCGTCAGTCGTTAGCCTCCAGGCCACTATGGCCACAGGCGAAATGTTCTCAGTTTCGGGTAGCCGCTAACCCTCGAACTTTGGCAGCTTCAGGGCGAGTTCGTTGAACGCATCCTCATCGGTGCGGTCGTAACGTAAAGGGGTGACAACAATCCGGCCCGCCCGCATCGCGCTGTAGTCAGTTCCAGGACTTTGCTGGCGCTCGCTTCGGTGAAAATTCAGCCAATGGTAGGACAGGCCTCGTGGGTCAACTCTTGTTTCCACGTTCATGCCTCCGATCACCCCCTCGCCCTGTTTCGCGAGCGCGATGGGGCCGGCTTGATCGGCCGGGATTGGCGGAAAGTTGACATTCAGGCACGCGCCCTTGGCCCAACCGATCTCAATCAACGTTTGGATGGTCCGCGCGCCGAGCGTCCGCGCGGTGTCCCAGGGAACGTTTCGTCGATCGGTGAATGCCTGGCTGAGCGCGATCGCGGGCACGCCGAGCATCATCGCGGTCATCGCACCCCCGACGGTGCCGGAGAACACAGTCTCGATGCCCAGGTTCACACCGCGGTTGACGCCGGAAAGCATGAGTTGCGGTGGCGAGTCCTTCATCAGATGGCAAATGCCCATGGCGGCGCAATCGCCGGGTGTGCCGGTAACGCCAAATCGCCGCGCCCCTCGCTCAGAGACCCGGATCGCATGGTGCAGGCTGATCGCGTGCGATTGCCCACTCTGGTCGTGCTCCGGCGCGACCACCCACACTTCCGTCGCGATCTCAGCGGCGATTTTCTCCAGCACTGCCATGCCAGGAGCGTCGATGCCATCATCGTTGGTCAGAATTACTCGGTCGAGCACGGGCGGTCTCCGGCGTCGTTGGGGGCGATGCTGTTTGCCCCGTGCCGTTCGCCGCGTCCAGGGCTGAAGGTTGCAGGGAACGCGTCGCCGGCCCAGCATTGTTCGCGACAGAGGGAGCGAACAACCATGCTGATTATCGACGCGCAGGTTCATATTTGGGGAAGCGGAAAACCCAGCGCGCATCATCGCCAGACGTCCATCTTCACGGCGGACGAACTGATCAAGGAGATGGATGAGGCCGGTGTGAACGGAGCGGTGCTGCACCCGCCGAGTTGGGACGCGGGGTCCAACGAGATGGCAATCGAGGCCGCGAAGAAATACCCCGACAAATTCTGCGCCCTGGGCTGGTTTCCTTTGGACGACCTGTCGCAGCGGAAGCGCATCGAGACATGGAAGCAGCAGCCTGGGATGCTGGGATTGCGCTGGTCCCTCACGCGCTCTGGGCAGGAAACCTGGCACGAGGACGGCACGATGGACTGGCTTTGGCCAGCGGCGGAGAAGGCAGGGACGCCTATCGCGACGATGGCGTGGCGCTTCCTGCCTCTGTTCGGCCAGATCGCCGAGCGTCA
>Ga0182013_10003902_pt1 | contig 18253 bp, 12 predicted proteins | sample 612S2MmetaG_FD_120487 | JGI IMG/M metagenome (GOLD analysis project Ga0182013, IMG submission 120487) | Permafrost microbial communities from Stordalen Mire, Sweden - 612S2M metaG | ecosystem: Environmental > Terrestrial > Soil > Wetlands > Permafrost | place: Sweden: Stordalen | collected...
CAAAATTCTTTATTTAATAACCCCCACTCTGAAGAGTGGGGCAACATATAGCCCCGACTTTTAAGTCGGGGATTAAGAAAAGAAGGAAAGGCTTTAGCCGTTAACGTATTTAGGTAATCATGCGGATAGTCATTGCAAATTGTGCCCGGCTACTCTTTAACTATTTTTTCTGTTACCGTTGTCCCACCTGCAACCAGCTTAACCAGATAGACTCCGGATGCAAGAGATGAAATATCATATGAGCGGTTGGAGTTACCGCTAACACCCTCATTGAACAGCTGTTTGCAAAGCCTGCCATCAACCGAATAAAGCGAAGCACTGGCCATACCCGGCTTAACCATGTTAAACGACATACTGAATTCACCGTTTACAGGATTGGGGTACACCTGTAATGCCAAACTGTTAATGGCGTTATTTGCAATGCCGGCACCAAAACCATGATTAATAGTTACAGTTCCGACAAATATGTTAGAGTCAGGAATACCTGAACCGCTTCCGCCCCAAAAATCTGCGCTATCGCCCGAGTTAAAGGCGTAGTAGAAAGTTACTGACGAATCAGTTGTGGGGGCAGTCCATTGAAATATCCAGCTGCTAACACCGTTGTGTGCATGCAAATGGCTTATATAATAAACTGTATCCGATCCTATTACGTTAGATTCTATATGTTCCGTTGAGAGGTTAGCGGGTGTCAAAGAACCGCCCATTGTTTTATTTGGATTTAGAGCTGTTAACTGGAAACCCTGAACATATCCACCTAATAGCACATTAAAATTAATGTAATAAGTGGTCCCGGGTACATATTTAAAGTTACTGTCAAGAATACTCAGCGAGTTGGAATCGGTCCCGATTTGTAAATTCAGGCTTTGAGGAGTAACAGCATGTGTCGGGCTGCCATGACAACCGCACTGGGCACAGGTGGAAAGCTGCGGCAGTTGAGTACAATATATACTATCCGTTGGGTCTCCGCAAGAGCCTGCCGGCGGAAATTTGATGTGGGAACTAACTTTGCCCGTGATTAAAATAAGCAGCGCAGCAACCAGCATAAATGACGTTAGTAAATATTTTCTTCTCATGGGTTTCATTGTCTTTTATAGTAACAGTCCAAAGAAAATAAAATTTTCCTTACTGCAAAGCATTTTACGATTAAGAAACCTTAATCCCAGACAGGCAATTTAAACTAAAAGCCTTATATCGCAATTATTTATGGCCAGTTTAAGTTTTTAAGATTGTATCCGGAAGGTGGATTACCGTCTGTTTCAGTGAGTTATGGTAATTGCGGACCGTGAAAGCAATGTTATTAAGTTAAGGAATACATCTACCCAAACCCTCTGAACTCCTCCAGCAAAAAAGCGGGATAAACTACACGGGAGAACCGCAACCCAGAAATACAACCACCGGGCAAAATTGTTCTTTTTGTTGCGCGGCAGCTCCTCCGCTTCGGAGGCTGGGAGGTAGCGCAGCGCAAAAAGAACTGTGTATCGGCTTAACTTAATGTCATTGCCCTGCTGGGACGCTATTAATGACAGATTGAATATTGCTATTAAGCTTTGACTCATCCATAGCGGCATGTGATGGGTTCAAAATATCCCAATGTCATTGACTTAGTAGCGCGTTTATAGAAGATGACCACATGCGACCCCGGATGGGTTCGAAGCTTTATAGCAATATACGGCCTATAAATATACGACCCTATCCGGGGTCGCACTTGGGCGCAGGTAAAGTGACCTTACTTTTTGTTAAGTCAATGACATTGCAAAATATCCCTCTTTGAAGATAAGTTATTGTAAATGAGCAGATTAGGTATTAGACACCTAGTTTAACAATATTTTCCCTACCGACCGTTTGGTAAATTGAAAAACAGTTTCTAGCTTTGAATCCCCTTAGGACAGGAAAAAGAATATGCCAAAACAAAAGGTAGACGAGCAAACGATTATACTGGAAGCGCTGAAGCTGTTCAGGCAGAAGAGTTATTTCAATACCTCTATGTCGGACATTGCCAGTGCGTGTGGCTTGCAGAAGGGTTCCCTGTATCATTACTTCCCCAGTAAGGAGGAGTTGATGAAGAAAGTAATTAAGCAGGTGCATGAGTTTTTTAAGACGAATGTATTTTCTCATGCTTACGACAAAAGCTGTTCACCACAGGAGCGCCTGGAGAGGCTTTTTACCAGTGCAGAGGCGGTTTTTCTGGACAAAGAAAAGGGTTCTTTATTAGGTAATATGGGGGTTGAAACAGCCTTAATGGTGCCTGAATTTGCCGAACTGGTGCGTAGGTTTTTTACGGACTTTTTTCACGCAGTAAAAACCATTTACCTGGATAAATACCCTGAAAAAATAGCTACTGAGCTTGCAGAAAGAAGCGTTGCTGAGATAGAAGGGAGCCTTATGTTTAGCCGCGTATTTAACGACCACTCTTACTTAAAGAATACAACAAAGAGGATATTGAACAGGATTGATAAGACCGTGGTAGCCGACAAAGAAGTTAAGGAAACAGTATTTTAACTAAAATCGCTTACCAAACGGTTGGTAGATTTAACAAGAAGCCAGATATTAGATTTTAGAACCAAGATGAAGACAGTATAGCATGCACAACTTTAAAAACATAATTGCCTGGCAAAAAGCAAGGGCTTTGGTTAAAGAGGTGTATTTACTATTAAAGAAATTTCCGAAAGAGGAATTGTACGATTTGGTGTCGCAAATAAAGAGAGCTGTTGTTTCTGTTCCGTCAAACATTGCGGAAGGTTCTGGAAGGGGAAGCAATAAAGAGTTTTCGAGATTTTTAGATATTGCAATTGCTTCTTCATACGAAGTGGAAACACAGTTAATATTAAGTTTCGATTTGAATTATATATCAGAAGGTGAATTGAATTTGATTTCGGAGAAAACGAGTGAAGTTCAAAAGTTGATTTATGGATTTCAGAAAACATTAAAAACAGAATAATTATTTAACCAAACACCAGGATAAGTCTTGTTTCTAAGCTCTTGGTTCTAACATCTGATTATGGAAGCAGCAACCGAAAAAAAGGCAGTGCAAGTAACACCTGCCAAATCAAGAAAGATAAAAACCGTAGCCGTTTTGGGTTCGGGTGTAATGGGTTCGCGTATTGCCTTGCACTACGCCAACATAGGCCTGAAAGTTTTTTTGCTGGATATAGTAACTCCTAAACTAAGCGAAGAAGATGCAAAGAAGCCGGCATTAAGAAACAAGATGGTGAATGATGCGCTTGCTTTCGCTTTAAAGAGCAACCCATCACCTGTTTATGATAAGTCATTTGCTTCGCGCATAACAACCGGTAACTTTGATGATAATTTGTCGTGGATTAAAAATGCTGATTGGGTAATTGAGGTGGTAGTAGAAAACCTGGCCATTAAACAAGGGTTGTTTGAGAAGGTAGAGCAATTCCGCAAGCCGGGAACGCTTATTACCTCGAACACTTCAGGTATTCCTATCCATTTAATGGCTGAAGGAAGAAGCGATGATTTCCGTGCTCACTTTTGCGGAACACACTATTTCAATCCTCCGCGGTACCTGCGTTTGTTAGAGATTATACCTACTGCAGAAACTGATAAAGAGGTAATTAATTTCTTGCTGGAGTACGGTTCGCTTTACTTAGGTAAGCAGACTGTATTGTGTAAAGATACACCGGCGTTTATTGCTAACCGCGTGGGTGTATTTAGTATTTGTGCGGTGTTGAAACTGCAACAGGAGATGGGCCTTACAGTTGATGAAATTGACGCTTTGAGCGGAACTTTTATTGGTAAGGCTAAGTCGGCTACTTTCCGTACTACGGATGTGGTTGGTTTGGATACGATGGTTAAAGTTGCACAGGGTGCTTATGACAACCTGCCGAATGATGAAAGGAGAGATGTGTTTAAGCTGCCTGAGTTTGTAAACAAGATGGTAGAGAACAAATGGTTTGGCGATAAGAGCGGCCAGGGCTTCTTCAAAAAATCGAAAGATGCGAATGGCAAAAAGACGTTCACTACCCTGAACGTAAATACTATGGAATATGAACCGACTAACAAGAAGGTGAAATTCGCGGTATTAGAGGGCGGCAAGCCAATTGAAAACCTGAAAGACAGGTTGAAATTTATTTCGAAAGGTACCGACAAAGGCGCGCAGTTCTTAAATACACTTTCGTTTTATGTAAATGAATATGTAACCAAGCGTATTCCTGAAATCTCTGACGAGCTTTACAGAATTGATGACGCTATGCGCGGTGGCTTTATGTGGTCTATGGGGCCGTTTGAGCAGTGGGATAATGTGGGTGTGCGTAAGACTGTTGAGAAAATGGCAGCAGCTGGTTTTAATGTTGCGCCATGGGTAACTGAAATGTTGGCAGCCGGTAATGAAACGTTTTACAAAGTTGAAAACGGGAAAAGAAAATATTACGATATACCAGGCAAGGCATACAAGACCATTCCGGGTACCGAGTCGTTTATTATTTTAAGTGATATAGCTGCCAGCAACAAACCGGTGTGGAAATCTGCCGCATGCCGGTTAGATGATATTGGTGATGGTATTTTGAATATAGGCTGGAATACAAAAATGAACGCCATTGGTGGCGAGGTGCTGGAAGGCATTAACAAAGCCATTGACGTTGCTGAACAACAAGGGTGGAGAGGTTTAGTGATTGGCCATGAAGGCGAAAACTTCAGCGCTGGCGCTAACCTTGCCATGATATTTATGATGGCTATTGAGCAGGATTTTGATGAACTGGACTTTGCGGTTCGCGCGTTCCAGGCATCTACTATGCGCACGCGGTATTCTTCTATACCAGTGGTTGTTGCTCCACATCACATGACTTTAGGTGGTGGTTGCGAATTTACGATGCACTCTGATTCAGCAGTTGCTTTGGCAGAAACTTATATTGGTTTAGTGGAAGTAGGTGTTGGTTTAATACCGGGAGGTGGCGGAACCAAGGAAATGGCCCTTCGTGCCAGCGATGCTTACTACAATGGTGATGCACAGATACCTCAACTGGTAGAGAAATTCCAGGCTATAGCCAGTGCTAAAGTGGCTACTTCAGCATATGAGGCTTTTGGTGTTGGTGTGCTGGATAAAAAGAAAGATTTGATTGTGCTGAATTCTGACCGCTTGATTGCCGCTGCTAAAGAAAGAGCTATTGAACTGGCTGAGGCAGGTTACGTTCAAAAAGCACAACGCGAGGATATTACCGTATTAGGTAAGACCGGCCTGGGCGCTTTGTATGCGGGTGTTGCGGCGTTTAATATCGGTGGTTATGCTTCTGAGCATGATATGAAGATTGCGAAGAAGATTGCTTATGTAATGTGCGGAGGGGATTTATCTGCTGAAACAAAAGTAAGTGAGCAGTATCTATTGGATTTGGAACGCGAGGCGTTTTTATCTCTGTGTGGCGAGAAGAAATCGCTTGAAAGAATTCAGTCGATCCTTACTTCTGGTAAACCGTTGCGCAATTAAAAATAATTAAAAGATTAATTGTATGACAGAGATGCCCATTCCAATTGAAGTAAAAGCACTAGCAGATTATCAAATCTGGTTGCGCTATGCAGATGGTACATCTGGTAAAGTTGATTTGAACCATTTGAGGAAACTGGAAGCTTTTAAAATATGGAATGAAACTGGTGCTTTTGAAAAGGTTTTTATTGCCGATGACGGAAGATGTATCGCCTGGAATGAGGTGCTTGAATTGTGCCCGAACGCTCTTTATTTAGATGTGATTAATAAAACGTACGAGGAATATGCCACGCATTAGCAGCTTTTACGGGATTGTTATTTACATGTATTTCAATGAGCATAATCCACCACACTTTCATGCGCAGTATGGTGAGTTTAAAACGGAAATCGCAATTCAAACACTAGCTGTTTTGATAGGCAAACTGCCACCAAAAGCACTGGGGCTTGTAATGGAGTGGGCTTCACAACATCAGGATGAATTAATGAACAACTGGAATGATTTAAGAAAGGACGGGACATGGCATGAGATACAGCCTTTGATTTAATTGTTTTGAAATTTTAAAGAAAAGCACTTGACAAAGGAGACAACAATTAAAGCTATAAATGATTTGCCTGAGCAATTTGATTTAGACATTTTAATTGAAAAATTAATTTTTATAGATAAGGTAGATAAAGGCTTAGAGCAATCTACGAATGGCAACGTTGTTAGCCATGAAGAAGTAAAGAAAATGTTAGCAAGAAAATTTAAATAATAATAAAAAGTAAACACAAAACATGGAAGCATATATCGTAGCGGGTTCAAGAACCGCAGTAGGTAAAGCAAAAAAAGGCGGATTTCGTTTTACAAATCCGGTGGACTTAGGATATTACGCAATTACCGATTTATTAAAGCGTGTGCCGGGCTTAGACCCTAAGGCGGTGGATGACTTAATAGTTGGTAATGCAGTACCAGAGGCAGAACAAGGATTACAAATGGCCCGTTGGGTAGCAGTGCGTTCATTGCCGCTTGAAGTGCCCGGTGTAACCGTTAACCGTTATTGCGGCTCGGGTTTAGAGACTATTGCTATGGCTACTGCAAAGATTAAAGCCGGTATGGCCGATATTATCATAGCCGGTGGTACTGAATCCATGAGTTTGATACCTACAGTAGGATATAAAACCGTGCCTGATTATGCAATAGCGAAAGACCATCCGGAATATTTTATTGGCATGGGATTAACTGCAGAGTTAGTGGCTACAAAATACGGTGTTAGCCGCGAAGCACAAGATGAGTTTTCTTTTAACTCTCACCAAAAAGCAATTGCTGCCATTGAAGCAGGAAAGTTTAAGGATGAAATAGTGCCAATAGAAATTGAAGAGGTTTATTACGAAGGTGGCAAGAAGAAATCAAGAAAGTTTACCGTTGCCCAGGATGAATGCCCACGTAAGGATACAACTAAGGAAGCTTTGGCTGGTTTGAAACCGGTATTTAAAGTAGGAGGAACTGTTACAGCAGGTAACTCATCGCAAACCAGCGATGGTGCGGCTTTTGTTATTGTTGCAAGTGAGAAAGCAGTTAAGCAATTTAACCTTACACCAATTGCCCGATTGGTAACAACTGTATCAGTTGGTGTTGATCCTACTTTAATGGGTATAGGCCCTGTTGCTGCTGTGCCAAAAGCTTTAAAGAGCGCAGGCTTGGATATGAAGGATATTGATTTGATAGAATTGAACGAGGCATTTGCGGCACAATCTATCGCTGTAATCAATGAATTAAAACTGAATACCGACATCCTGAATGTTAATGGTGGTGGTATTGCATTAGGTCATGCTTTGGGAAGTACCGGTGGACGTTTGACTGTACAAATCATTAATGAAATGAAGAGGAGAAATAAGAGATATGGTTTGATTACCGCGTGTATTGGCGGAGGCCAGGGCATAGCAGGTGTAATTGAAAGATTGAATTAAGTATTGAGTATTAAGTATAAAGTATTGAGACAAATTCAGGAATTGACGGTATGCATAATTACAGGCAATTAAAGGTATGGGAAAAAGCAATAGACATGGTAGTTGATATTTATAAAATAACTGCGGAGTTTCCGAAAGAAGAGAAGTATGGTTTGATTTCGCAAATGAGAAGGAGTACTGTTTCAATTGCATCCAATATTGCAGAAGGTGCAGGTAGAAATTCTGAGAAAGATTTTTGTCATTTTCTTGCAATGGCGCATGGGTCCAGCTACGAATTGGAAACTCAAATCATCGTATCGCAGAAGTTGAATTTGATGGCAAAGGAAACGAGCGAGAAGGTTTGCTCAAAATTGATTGAAGTACAAAAAATGAATCATAGTTTACAAGTAAAATTAAACCCGGAATTGGCAAGGAACAGCAACGCCAATGGATTTGTCTAAATACTTTATACTCTATACCTAATACTAAATCAAAAATATGTCAACTTCAACTGAAACCAAAAAAGTAGCAAAGGGCGGTGAGTTCCTGATTAAGGAAACATCTTTTGCTGATGTGTATACCAGGGATGAAATCACTGAGGAGCAACAAATGTTTGCTAAAACCACACGGGATTTTATTGACTCGCGGGTAACACCAAACGTTGTAAAAATTGACAAAGGCGACCTTGCGCTGGTGGTGCAGTTAATGCATGAATCTGCGGAGTTGGGTTTGCTAGGCGCTGCGATACCTGAAGAGTATGGTGGACTGGGTGTGGATTCTCATACCGATACTTTGATAAATGAGGAGATAGGCAAAGGCCATTCGTTTACTGCTGCATTTGCTGCCCATACCGGTATTGGCACGCTGCCTATTTTGTATTTCGGAACGGCAGAGCAGAAGAAGAAATATTTACCGGGCTTAGGGGATGGTTCTATCAAAGCAGCTTACTGCTTGACTGAACCGGGATCGGGTTCTGATGCCTTGGGCGCTAAAACCAAAGCGGTGCTTAGCGAAGATGGTAAGTACTATATCGTGAACGGCCAGAAAATGTGGATTACAAATAGCGGCTTTGCTGATATTTTTACCGTGTTTGTGCAGATAGATGGCAATAAGTTTTCTGCACTTATTATTGATGCAAAATCTGAAGGCGTTTCGCTGGGCGCTGAGGAAGAGAAGCTGGGCATTAAGGGTTCGTCTACCCGCCAGGTGTTTTTTAATAATGTAAAAGTACCGGTTGAAAATTTATTGGGCGAAGTTGGAAAAGGAGCTAAAATTGCTTTCAATGCTTTGAACATTGGCCGTTATAAACTTTGTGTATTGTGCCTTGGTGGCTCGAAGAAGGCAATTACTACTTCGGTAAAATATGCCAATGAAAGGATTCAGTTTAATGTGCCTATTTCTTCTTTCGGCGCTATTAAACATAAGCTGGCTGAAATGGCGGTGAAAACTTATGCAACTGATTCGGCTACTTACCGTGTTTCGGGTATGCTGGAAGACCAGATTGATGCTTTGGTAGCTAAGGGAATGGACAGAGTTCAGGCCAAGTTAAAAGCAGCTGAAGAGTATGCTATTGAATGTGCCATTTTAAAAGTGTTCGGTTCAGAAACTATAGATTATGTTGTTGATGAGGCCGTTCAGGTTTTTGGCGGAACAGGATTTAGTGAGGAGTATCCGGTAGCACGCGCTTACCGCGATGCACGTATCAACAGGATATTTGAAGGTACCAATGAAATAAACAGGTTGCTTGCCGTAGGTATGCTGATTAAGAAAGCGATGAAGGGTGAGTTAGACTTGTTTACCCATGCTATGATTGTTCAAAAAGAATTGATGAGTGTGCCTGATTTTGGAGGTGGTGACCCGGATGATTTTTTTGCTGCTGAAAAGAAAGCATTGCAGAATGCCAAGAAGGCGATATTGATGACTGCCGGAGCAGCCGTTCAGAAATTTATGCAGGATATTGAAAAGCAACAGGAAATCATTATGGATATTTCTGACATGCTGATTGAACTTTTTGTTTCGGAATCCGTATTGCTGAGGGTTGAAAAAGTTATCAGTGTAAGAGGCGAGGCTGCTTCATCACTGCAGATTGATTTGGCCCGGGTTTATATTTCCGACTCGCTGGAGAGAATTAACCTTTCAGGGAAACATGCAATAACTGCATTTAATGAGGGAGATACTTTGCGCATTATGCTGATGGGCTTAAAGCGTTTTACCAAATACGGGCCAATTAACACAACTGCGGCAAGAAGAAGAATTGCGGATAAGATCATTGAAGAGAACCAGTATCCGTTTTAATTGAGATTATTAACCAAAGAGCATTCATATAAAACCCAAACCCAATTCTTAAATACAATTAAAATGGAAACCACAACCGGTAAAAACACAACTTTAAAAGGCGGCGAATTTCTGATCCGCGAATCGTCATGGGAAGACACTTTTATTCCCGAGCAAATAACTGAGGAGCAGGTAATGTTCCGTAACACTGCAAGAGATTTCGTTAGAAACGAAATTGATCCTGTAATGGATAGACTGGAAATCCAGGAAGAAGGCCTGCTTGTAAAAAAGCTGAACGTTGCCGGCGAACTTGGCCTGCTTGGCATTGCTATACCTGAGCAATACGGCGGCTCAGGCGCTGATTTTACTACTACCGCATTTGTAGGTGAAATGCTTGCCGGCGGACACGGATTTTCAGTTTCGATGGGTGCACATACCGGTATCGGTACTTTGCCTATCCTTTATTACGGAACTGAAGAGCAGCGCCAGAAATATTTGCCTAAACTGGCTACCGGTGAGCTGAAAGCCGCTTACTGTTTAACAGAACCGGGTTCGGGCTCTGATGCATTAGGTGCTAAAACCAAAGCGGAGTTAACCGCCGACGGCAAGCACTATATTGTAAATGGCCAGAAGATGTGGATTACCAACGCAGGTATTGCCGATATTTTTGTGGTGTTTACCCAGGTGGATGGCAACAAATTTACCGCCTTTATTATGGAGAAAACCATGGAGGGTTTGAGCATTGGTGCTGAGGAAAAGAAGATGGGTATTAAAACATCTTCTACCCGCCAGGTATTCTTCAACAATGTGAAGGTACCGGTTGAGAATCTGTTGGGTGAAATTGGAAAGGGCCACAAAATTGCATTCCAGATTTTGAACGTAGGACGTTTTAAATTAGGTAACGGTGTATTGGGTGGTTGCAAAAGAGCTGTGGAAGAAACTGTAAAATATGCTAACGAAAGACAACAGTTTAAAACCCCTATTGCACAGTTCGGCGCCATTAAGCACAAGCTGGGTGAAATGGGTATTAAGCTTTGGACTGCGGAATCGGCTGCATGGAGAATATGCGATTTGATTAACAAGAAAGAGCATGAATTATCGGTTGCAGGAAAGTCTTTGACAGAAGTGTTAACCGGTGGTGCTGAAGAATATGCTATTGAGTGCGCCATCATAAAAGTGCTGGGTTCAGAAGTGCTTGACTTTATTATTGACGAGTGCTTACAGACATTTGGCGGATACGGTTACAGCGAAGAATACCCGATGGCCCGCGGTTACCGCGATGCCCGTATAAACAGGATATTTGAAGGAACTAATGAAATTAACCGTTTGCTTTCGATTGACGCTTTATTAAAGCGCGCTATGAAAGGCCAGCTTGATTTGATGGGGCCGGGAATGGCTATACAGAAAGAACTGATGAGTGTGCCTGATTTCTCTGCTCCTGATGCTGATGATGTATTTGGTATTGAAAAAAGAGCTTTGAAAAACGCTAAGAAAGCGGCTATACTTGTTATTGGCGGTGCTGTTCAGAAACTGATGATGGGCCTGGAAAAAGAACAGGAAATTATTATGCATGGCGCTGATATGCTGATTGATATCTACACCATGGAATCAGCTATGTTACGTGCTGAGAAACTGGTTAACCTGCATGGATTAGAGGCTTCTCAGTTGTATGTTGATATGACCAAGGCGTTCTTCTTTGACGCTATGGACCGTATTAATATTAACGGCAAACAGGCTTTGGTTGCATTTGCTACCGGCGATGAACTGCGCATTATGGCTATGGGTTTAAAGCGTTTCACTAAATATGAAATGATAAACACCAAAAACATCCGCAGGGCTGTTGCTGATAAAATGATAGCTGATAACGGGTATCCTTTCTGGAATTAATTTTTTCCTTAGTGCATAATTTGAAAGCGCTGCCTGGTGGGTGGCGCTTTTTTTGTTATGTAAAATAACGTCAGAATAGGGCGAGGCCCAACAAATTGCACAACTGCCACTATTTTAATAACTTCAAGGTCTAATTGAGTTGATGAAGAGCTATTTACTTTTGCCGCTTTTAATATTATGGGCTTTACAAAGTGTTGCCGAACAGGAAAGTAAGGGTGCGGCGGCGCTTGCCTATAAAGAGAATAAAAAGCAGTGGGATAGCCGGATAGTGTTTGAAACTGAGTTGCATGATGGCAGCATTTTTCTTTGCAAAAACAACCTGACTTTTGTGTTGCTGGATAGCACCGATATGAACCGCATAAGAAGGTCGCACCATCCGCACATGTACAATTCTAATTTGGATTTAAGCATCAGGGGCCATGTGTTCAGGGAGAATTTTTTGAATACGAGCTCCGGATGTACCCTAAGCGGCAACGCTATACAAACGGGGTACTACAACTACTATATCGGGAAAGATCCATCGCGTTGGGCCTCGGGTGTAAATGGCTATGGGCACGTTTTATATAACGGCATCTATAATAATATTGATTTGGATGTTACTTCGGTGAGTGTTAACCCAAAATACAATTTTATAGTAAAGCCCGGTGGAAACGCCAGGGATATTGTTATCAATTACGAAGGATTGGATGGTATTAGTATGGTGAACAATGACCTGATACTAAAAACCAGCGTTGGAGATGTAATGGATAGCAAGCCTTATGCCTACCAGGTAATTAATGGTGAGACGAGGGAAGTAAATTGCAATTTTAACCTTGTAGGGAATAATGTTACGTTTTCGTTTCCTGAGGGGTATGATGCAAAGGCGGAACTTGTAATTGACCCGGTGCTTATTTTTTCGACCTTCAGCGGTTCTACAACAGATAACTTTGGTTATAGTGCCACCTACGACAGCAAGGGGAATGCTTATGCGGCAGGTACTGCTTTTTATTATTCGGGGGAGAGCTACCCGGTTACACCGGGCGCATTTCAAACTTCCTGGGCAGGGGGTGTTGGTTTTGGATATGTGGGCCAGTTTGACGGAACAGGAACGGATGTATCGATAACCAAGTACGATTCGGCCGGAACTACCCGGATTTATTCCACCTATTTAGGGGGGGACCACGATGAACTGCCGCATAGCCTTATTGTGAACAGTAATGATGAATTATTTGTGATGGGGACTACGGCGTCGGATAATTTTCCGGTTACACCCGGGGCTTATGATACTACTTTTAATGGTGGCGTTGACCCTGGCGTGTTTAATGGTATAGGCATACATTACGCTACCGGTTGCGATATATTTATTACCAGGTTTAACAGCACCGGAACGGCACTTTTGGGCAGTACTTACCTGGGCGGCAACGATAATGACGGCATTGTTTATCCCGAATACCAGGGACTTAATTATAACTACGCGGATGAGGTAAGGGGGGAAATAAATATTGATGCAAACGATAATGTTTACATTGCAAGTTGTACACGGTCAAAAAATTTTCCGGTAACTGCGGGGGCTTACCAAACCACCATTGGCGGTGCCACCGATGGGGTATTGGTTAAAATGAACAGTGCCCTTACCAACATTATCTGGAGCACCTTTTTAGGTGGCAGTGATGATGATGCCATACACTCTGTTGACTTTGACCAAAACGGGGATTTATTTGTTGCAGGGGGCACCATATCCAATGATTTTCCGATTACCAACGGTGTGTTGCAGAATACTAACAGGGGCGGAAGGGCAGAGGGTTTTATTACCCATATAAGCCAGAATGGTAATACGATATTGCAATCTACTTACTACGGCTCGCCGGAATATGACCAGGTTTATTTTGTAAAAACAGATAAGCATGGTTATGCATACGTATACGGCCAAACAGAAGATACCACCGGCCGGTTTATTTTTAATGCCGCATACAGCAAACCCCATAGCGGGCAGTTTATAAGCAAATTAAGCCCGCACCTTGATTCAGTTATCTGGTCGACAGTTTTTGGCAGTGGCAGGGGTACACCCGATATTTCGCCTACGGCATTTTTGGTGGATGTATGCAGCAAAACCTGTATAAGCGGCTGGGGTTCGAATTTTGCTGTGGATTACGGTATTGCCGGCTCGCCGCCTCTATCTACCCAGGGTTTGTATGTTTCGCCAGGTTGTATTCAGCCCACTACCGATAACCAGGATTTTTATGTGATGGTAATGACCGATGATGCCTCGGCCATTTGGTATGCCACTTATTACGGAAGTAATAACGATGAGGAGCATGTGGATGGGGGAACTTCGAGATTTGATAAAAAGGGGGTGATTTATCAATCGGTATGTGCGGGGTGCAACGGAATGAGCAGTTTTCCTACCACATCAGGTGTGGTATCAAGAACTAACAACAGCCCCAATTGTAATAATGCTGTATTTAAAATTGATTTGCTACCGCCCATTGTTGTGGCAGACTTCAGCGCTCCTAACACGGTGTGCATACCCGATACAATTACATTCAGCAACAGCAGCCGAAGTGTATCTACACCAGGTTACGTTTGGACCTTTGGCGATGGCACAAGTTCAACACAGGTTAATCCAACCCATATTTATACTCAACCCGGTATTTATACCGTGCAACTGGTGGTAAATGACGGTACCAGTTGTAATTTTACGGATACACTTACCAGGCAAATTGTGGTGTTGTCGCCAGGGAAAACAGATACGCTGCCGACTTTATTTCTTTGTAGCGGTTCGAAGGGGCAAATAGGTATATTGCCAAGTTATGATACAAGTATTACTTATTTATGGGTACCATCGGTTTATTTAAGCCAGAGTAATGTAGCAAACCCCTTTGCGAACCCTCCGGTTAACCAGAACTATGAGTTGCTGGTATCAAACGGAGTTTGCAGGGATACATTTAAGCAAAGCGTTATTGTTTATAATAATACGTTGACAATTGCAGGCGATACCCTTTTATGTTTAGGCGATACCACAACTATAACCGCAACAAACTCTACACCGGACCAGTATACCTACATATGGCAGCCGGTTTCGCAAATTTTGTCGGGGGCGGATTCAGCGGTTGTAACAGTTAGGCCCCAGCAGCCAACTTTGTTTGTGGTGTCAGTAAAAAGCAGCAAGGGCTGCATTTATAATGACTCTCTCTTTATAAGAACGGATAGTATAGCGGGTGCCAATGCCGCGTTTATTGACCCGGCACCGGTATGCATACCAGATACCGCGGTTTTTATTAATCAATGCAGTCTTTCGCGGAACCCCGTATTTGCGTGGACCTTCGGCGATGGAACCAGTTCGGCAGATACCAGCCCGACACATATTTATACCCAACCGGGAGTATATAATGTGCAGCTTATTGTTACTTACAGCGGCAGGTGTAAAATAAATGATACCGTTTCGCACCAGGTTGTTGCTTTATCCAACTCTGCTACTGATACTTTGCCTTCGTTTATAATTTGCCCGGGCAGCTCGAAACAAATAGGTGTTAACCTGGGAGGGGATTCAACAGTAAAATACCAGTGGGTTCCGGCTACTTATCTTAATAACGCGGATACTTCATCACCGGTGGCCACGCCACTTCAAAGTACAAATTACGAGCTTATTATTAAGTCGAACTTATGCGCTGACACATTCAGGCAAAGCGTAATTGTAGACAATGATACTTTATCTGTGCAGGGTGATACCCTTTTATGTTCAGGAGATACAGCTACTTTGAAAGTTTTTAACTCAACACCGGACCTGTATACCTATGCATGGCAACCGGTTTCGCAAATTTCATCGGGGGCCGATTCGTCGGTTGTAATTGTTGAGCCTACGCAGTCTACCATATACGTTGTGGCGGTAACCAGCAGTCACGGTTGTACTTACAGGGACTCGTTGCCCATAAGGACCGGAACTGCGGTGCAGGCAAATGCTGCATTTAGTAACCCGGTGCCGGTGTGTATACCTGATACGGTTGCTTTTAATAACCAAAGTAGTTTTTTTCAAAACCCGGTATTTAACTGGAATTTCGGGGATGGAAGCAGCTCAACCGACACCAGCCCGACGCATATTTATTTTCTGCCGGGTATTTACAATGTGCAGTTGATAGTGAGTTATGGAGGCATGTGCAAAATAAGCGATACGGTTTCGCACCAGGTTATTGCGTTGACTAATTCATCTGCTGATACGTTGCCCAGCTTTATGCTGTGCCTGGGTAATTCGCAACAAATCGGTGTTAGCCCGGGCCTGGATTCATCGGTAAAATACCAGTGGATACCGGCTACTTATCTTAATTCTGCTAATACTTCGTCACCGGTGGCTACTCCTCTGCAGCCAATAAGCTACCAACTTGTTATTTCGACCCATTTTTGCTCTGATACATTTACCCAGAAATTGTTGGTAGATACTGACGCTATTTTATTGAGCGGCGGAGTGCTGGTTTGCGCTTACGACACATTAACTTTGCATGCAGTAAACACACAGCCAGCTTATCAAATCAGTTATGTGTGGCAGCCGGCATCGTTAATAATTGCGGGCGATAGTACAGCCAATGCGATTGTAAATCCGGGACAAACCACTACTTTTTCGGTAACCGCTAAAGACCAGTTGGGTTGTGTGATGAGAGACTCGATAGTTGTGCCGGTAATTTCAGTTTTGCCTTCGGTGCATGCATACGCAATACCTGATACATTAAGATATGGTGATACCACGCAATTAAACCTGACCCTGAGCAATAATGTAACGGCTATTGAATGGCAGGCTGACAGTACCCTTATAGGGCTGGTTACTATCAGCGATCCGCAGGCGGACCCGAAAAGCAGCCATGCCTATTTTGTACGGGTGGAAGATTCGGCCGGGTGCAAAAGATTTGATAGTGTAACGGTATATGTTTTTCATACACCCTGTTCGGCTAGTGAAGTATATGTGCCCAATGCCTTTACTCCCAATGGCGATGGCAGGAATGATATATTGTATGTACGTTCGGTGGGGTTGACAAATGTTGATTTTGCTGTGTTTGACCGGTGGGGGCAAAAGATGTTTGAAACCACGGATATAACCCGGGGATGGGATGGCACATACAAAGGAAAGAAAATGGATGCAGCGGTTTTTGGATATTATGTAAAGGGACTATGCGCTGATGGGGAGAACTTTGAGAAGAAAGGAAACGTAACTTTATTGAGATGAGAAATTATCTACATCTTATGGGTTTAATATTGCGCATTTGTAATCAAAGGTGGCACGATGTCGCGCGGAGTGTCAGCCCCTTCCGTCCCCTATGGTTCGGCTTCGCTCACCATGAGGGGAAACCAGAGTCGAAATACACCTTGAACGGAAAGCGGGTGATTTATCTTTCATGTACTCGCTTCATCCAAGGGCTCACCTCCCCCTTCACCCCCTCCGGAAGGGGACAGGCTTCTTTTTTCTTCGCTTCGCTGGAAAAAAGAAGTGGAGCGTTTTTAAGGTGGAATTTATTGATGGGTTTGTTGACGTGTTTTGCTTTTACACATGCGCAGGACATACATTTTTCGCAGTTCAATTTTTCGCCTTTAAATCAGGACCCGGCGAATACGAATTTGTTTGATGGGGATTACCGGTTTGTGGGCAATTATAAAAACCAGTGGCCTACGGTGCCCGTGAAGTATAATACCGTTTCGCTTTCGGCAGAGATGAATTTTGTTACGCTGAAAAATAACGACCGCATTGGCGGAGGGCTTTTGTTTTATTACGATGTTGAAGGAGATTCGCGGTTTACAACTTTGAATACCGATTTGTCGTTCTCATATATTAAAGCGCTGGGCAAAAATGCACATCACTTTTTATCGTACGGCCTGCAGCTTGGGTTAGTTAACCGGAGTTTTGATTACAGCCAGCTTACTTTTGACAGCCAGTGGAACGGGGATGTGTTTAACCCGGGAAGTTCTATTAACGAAAGTTTTGCGCAAACACATGTCACCGTGTTTGACCTGGGCACCGGTTTAGCTTACAAGTATGTAAAAGATGACCGCACTAATTTTACTATCGGGTTTGGCGCTATGCACATTAACAGCCCGAAAATGTCTTTTTTGAATGATAACAGTTCGATTTTAAGCCCGAGGTTTACGGTACACTCAAGAGCGCAGATTAAGGTTAGCAAGAAGGTGGATATAGTACCGGAAGTGATGTATCAGCGGCAGCAAACCAAGCAGGAAGTTGATTTGGGCGGCCACATAAAATATCACCTGAATGTAAAGACAGCTCATACTGTGGCGCTTAACCTGGGCGCTTACGGACGTGTTACAGATGCAGGCTGGTTAATGGCCGGGGTTGATTATGACAACTGGCAGGTGAATATGAGTTACGATATTAATTTTTCAGCTTTAAATGCGGCCAGCCAATATAACGGTGGGGTTGAATTGAGTGTAATTTATATTTTGGCCAGAACGAAAAAGATAAACAAGCCCGGAGCCGTATGCCCTACATTTTTATAAGGATTATAGCGTGTTTTACGGGGATGCTGCATACTATTTCCACGGGTGGAACCGGTGGTTCAGCCTTTCATGCGCCATGTAATCGATTTAGTGCGGGGCTCACCTCCCCCTACGCCCCCTCACAGGTGTTCGGAAGATTCAAAATGCATCTACGCAAACCCTCTAACTCCCGGGGCGGGAGAACCGCTTCGCCTTTTGGGTCTGCCTTTCTGCCATGGTTTCCCCGTTTCGGGGACGGAAGGGGTCTGGACTTTG
>Ga0182013_10003907_pt1 | contig 18237 bp, 18 predicted proteins | sample 612S2MmetaG_FD_120487 | JGI IMG/M metagenome (GOLD analysis project Ga0182013, IMG submission 120487) | Permafrost microbial communities from Stordalen Mire, Sweden - 612S2M metaG | ecosystem: Environmental > Terrestrial > Soil > Wetlands > Permafrost | place: Sweden: Stordalen | collected...
GGATCGCCCAAGGTCTTTCGCAGCGTGAGCTGGCGAAGCGGCTCGGCGTGCACGAGTCACAGGTGTCTCGGGACGAACGGAATGAGTATTTTGGGGTGACTCTTGAACGAGCGATGAAAGTGCTCGACGCTCTGAATGTCCGTCTTCGGACGAAGGTTGAAATCGATGCGCCCCGGGAGATGGCTGTGGCCTGATTGCCAGCGCCTGACCCGCAGGGGTGCGTCCTGGCGCTGTGTCGTTTTCAGAGCAATCTTATCAGTATCTGACAAGCATAATCTATGGAGCGCGACCTATCCATCGACGCCCTGCTCGGTTTGGATCGGCCAGTGTTCGTCATCGATCCGGAAACCGGCCATTGGATCCGCTTCGCGGTGCGTATCGGTCAACTCGGCCGGCACGCGTAAAGGGTCGCTTCGTGCATCGCCAGCGGGCCGCCTTCATTACGGCGGCGATCGGCGGCGGATCAACCGGAATAGTTCTGCCTGATACTGTGCATCATGCAGGGCTTGATGATCACCTTGCTGGCGCGGCTTAAGGGCGCTGGCCATTCGGCTCGATCGCGTATCGGCCCAGCTACAACCTGTGGCTCCCATGTAGTAAGCCTTGATGTCGAGCGCGCCGAAACCGAATGGGTTCTCGCCGACAAACTTATGAAAATAGTAGTTCACGAAAGACCAGTCGAACGGCGCATTGAGGCCGACAAAGACGAGGCTCTCGCCAGGTTTGATCAACCCGGTGGACCAGTGAAGAAAGCCGAGCATCGCATCTTCGGGCGGCAAGCCTGTTTTCTCAAGAACTTCGAGCGAAAGGCCTGTGACTTCGAGCGCCTTTGGGTCCGCGTTCCGATTAAGGGGCTTTAGCTCGCAGGTGAAGGTCCGAGTTGCATCGTCGACATCACAGGCGCCAATCGACAGTAGGCTGTATTCGCCTGGAATCGGTCCCGCAGTCTCGACATCGACTGATACGAACACTTCTCGCTTGGCGGTCATGGGATCAGAGGCTCCGCCGGCACAAGTGGAGGACGGTTGCGAATCGCCTCCCAATGTTCGCGGAACAATCTGCGCCGCTCATCGAGCGTGCCGGTGGTTTTCCAGCGCAGGCCTGACAAAGTGTAGATATCGAACGGATGCTCGCTGCCCTCCTTGGCCATCAGCATGGTCGGCAGTCCTCGCCCCAGGGCATAGCCAAGCTCGACAAAGCAGTTGGGACGCATGCCCGTGATGTCGGCAATCACAACCCGGCTACGATGGAGTTTCGTGAAAATCTCCTGGTCGATGCGCGCATGCTCATAAGCCTGACGCCCATCGACCACTGTGAGTTTGTAACCCAGTTCGCCTTCAACGATCGGTTGGACCACCGTATTAAAAAAATCTTCGACGCTCGCAAAATCTTCGTGATCCGGGTTGAGGAGGCGAACGACAAATGCCTTGGGGGGTTCTAGGGCCTCCAGCAAGTCAATAATCTCCGTCACCCTCTCTGCAACGGGCTTGGTCGATCGGAAATTGATCCGGTTAACCCAAGCATGGGGCCCGAGCGTCGTTGTCTGAAAGAGTCGCTGCGCCTGTGCACTCGAGAGTCCAAAGTTGAATAGCCGTCGAGCGCCCGCGTCCTGCGCACAAATGGGCGAGTTCAGTGGCACCACGGGCTTGCCCGCGTCGTGATAGAGATTGGCCAAGAACAGCACGCCTTCGCCGCCGCCGACCGGCAGCAGAATGTCGCCCCAGCGGGCTTGTGCCTCCATCCGCTTGCTGGCCATGTTCCAGTGAGCAGCGTTTTCAATCTGCACGAGATCGGAGTTGCGCAGGTTTTCCCACAATGCTTCAAACGCGGCGGGAATCTGCTCTTCATTCTTGTGATGCTGGACCGCGAGAGCGAGCGGATTGGGTGCCCTTGCGGGTCGGCGCGCAAGGGTCGCCTCTAAAGTTTGCCAGATCAGCCAATCGAAGCAGATCGGCCTGCCATCACATACTCGGAGCTTTTCAGCGTCGACTGGAATCACGAAAGTGGCCCCGCGTTTGACGAGTTCCGTCACGAGCCCCCGGACCAGTTCCCGCGCCTGATCGACTGCTGCCGATGATGCAGTGGCGATATCGTCGAGAATGCTGCCCGCGATGTGCACCCGGCGGCCGAATAGAGGAGATTGCGCCATTAGCGGTCCTCCATGACCGGAGACGGCCGCATGATCGCGGCGACGCTGCACAGATGGTCGAAGTGCAATGGCCGATCATCTGGAACGGCGAGCGCCAGGGCGCCTGGGTAGAGGCGTGTCCTGATATCGGAGTAGGTCCAGTCTGGAAGATTGTTTTGTGCCCCAGTCGCCGTCACCAAGTGCGCGAGCTGGGTATCGGATAGCGATAAAGCGGCCAGATCCATGGCAAAAAGCTGATGGCGCTCCGCAGCACTCGGCCGCCTGAATTCTTCGATGATCGCGGCGCGACGCCGCAGGGCCGGATCAAGGACAGACAAGCGATTGGTGCAGAGGAACACGACCACTCGGCCGCCGAACCGCCGAACGTCATCAACGCATTGAATGAGCGTGTTCACAGCCACCTTGTCCTCATGGTGGCTGTGATCTTCTGATCGTGCGGTGGCGAGCGAGTCGCCCTCGTCGATGATCAGGATCGCGCGGCGGCCCTTGCCCGCCGCTGTCGTCACTCTCTGGAATGCTTCAGCGACCAGTGTGCCCATCTCGCCGACTTTTCCGCTACCGCGCACTTGGTTACTGAGCTTGAACAGCAGCGAATCCTCTGTTTTCGATTCGGTCACCAACCGGTTGGCAATGCACTCCGCCGTTGCAGTCTTACCCGTACCAACATCGCCGTGAAATATGATCAGGGGGTATTGCTCGGTCATCAAATCGCACAAGGCGAGCTTGCCGCCATGATGCTTACGATTCCAGGCGCCAAGTTCGCCGATGTTGAGCAGCAGCCGCAGTTGATCGTGTACGCGGGCATAACGGCCGTCGAAACCGAGCAGCGTCTTTTGCTTGGCCGTGAGCCGGTCGTCCGGCAGAACGATTTGGCTGTCGAAGATCTTGGCCTGCTCATTCATGCCACAAAATCCCTGCGTTGCAGTGCCCAACTGTTGCTAACGTAGTCGCGGCCGCCGCTTGCCGTCAGATTGGCGTGGCTTAAGTCTACGCTGGCCGCTGTCCAAGTGAACTTCAGCTTATTGCGCATGGCCTCACGGGCTGATGCGGTATAGGCGTCAGTGTACGTAAAAATGATCCGCAGAGTGGGATCCTCCACCCTCGGCCACAGCACACCCCCTGGTCGGCTCGTCGAGAGGCCGCCTGCATTGGTGTTGACGTCGTAGCGCGCCGCACGCTTCTCGACCCCGCCACTGAGCAGAGTTACGTCAACCTTGGCGAGGTAACCCTCTTTGGCGAGTGCTTCGGCGTCATGTGCGTATTTCCGTGCGTCTGCTTCGCTGATCGCGGCGGTACTCTGAGCGATCATGACGATGTCAGCCGAAAAGCGGCGCATCGCGGCCTCGATATCGGCGACCGTGTAGGTGTAGCTGATGGTTTCAGTATAACTCATCGATCAATCCTCGACCTTGAAGCGCGGTCCGAAGATTTCCTTCCAGACCGCGATGTCGTCCCCCGAAGAGGCGAAATTGGCCGTCTCCCACGCCCCTTCAGCGGCGCTGACGATCTCCAGTCGCTCCGCCTCGGTAATGCGGCTCGCCACATTGTTCTGACTATAGACCGGATCCAGAATGATAACCGGATCCGAAAAGGTCTTGAATGGCTCGACGTTCTCGGGAAACGAAATCTGCTCCTTGAGTCCGGTCCGCGCGACGTAAAGGAGAAATCTCCGGAAGCGGGCCTCAATCGATCCTTCCCGCCCTTCCTTGTCGAGGACGTAGGCCATGATAAGCTCAATCGTAAATGACTTGAGCGGCTTCAGCTCAGCATGATTGCGCCATTTCTTCGCGAGCCGCACGAGCGTCCGGAAGTCCTTGTCCTGGGCCTTTCGGTCGCGGATGAACTGGATCTGGCATGGGGCGCAGGTCTGAACCCTTGAGCCGTCATGGATGTCGAATTGCCATCCATAGCCTGGGAGATTCGGGTCTTCGATGACCGGCACGATGTCGACGCTGATGCCGGTTCCGACAAAGGTGACGGTCGCGGCCTTACGCTGGATTTCGAAATCCTCCACATCCTTTGTCGGGTAGATCTTGATCAGCAGATTATAGATCGTATCCATCAGGTTTTTCAGTGTCTCCTGATCGACGCTCCGGCCTGCGATATAGAAGACGACGTCCACATCCACGGGATCGACACTCGTCTTCCGCAGGATTGTGAATTTGGCGAAAGACCCGGCCTTGACAACCTTCGTGATCTTGATCTCGGTCTTATCGCGGATGCTTTGGCTCAGCTCGGCGATCAGCCGATCAACCTGGGCATGATATTCCGTCCGCTTGTCGGCGGGAAGGCGGAGCACATTGCTGTCATAATAGCAAAGCTCGGTGTTGCTCAGCGGCATCGGTGGTCTCCTTCCATCTGCGAGGCCAGGGCGACGGCTTCGGTCGTGCCGGTCGCCTGACGCTTGGCGGCAAATCAGTGATCGCCGCTTACGTCTGTAGGGTCCGCACTCGGATATAGATTGTTGTCGAGTCGGCATATGACTGGCTGGTGTATCACGTCGTCATGTATCGTTTGACGAGGTGATACACGCGCCGGCCGCCGGTACGCTCAGGCGCATTCTTTCAGTGCAAGAAGGTTATCTTTCCAGACGCCATCGGCGCGCGTCTGGATGTACTTGTTGCCGGCGGCGCTGACGCGAACTTCTACCCACGCGCTTGCGCCGGCCTCACTGGTGTAAAACCGATGGACCTTTTGCTCGATGAAACGGACCACGTTTGGCACCGTGTCCTTCCACCGTCCCGAGCCCTCCGGACTCGGCCCTCCCACATGAGTGATGTGCTCATGGTGGCTGTTGCGGTCCGGTTTGTTGACACAATCAATCCTATGGTCAGCCATAGCTGTTACCCTTTCATCGGATGATGACCCGTCCGAAGCGCCGGGCCGTTGAATTTTACCGAGGGGCCAGCTAGGTTCGTGGTGTTGAAGACACGTCTAGCGGGGCTTCGGCCCCCCTTGTGAAGCCGGCTGTTAGCGCAGCCGGCTTTCTTGCCAAGTTGCTTTGGGGGTCAGATACGGCCCCTTCGGCGGAAGCTCATCGGTATCGATAGGCGGGACACCCGGAAACCGAGTCCCTTCTCTGATCTCGGCGATCCGACCCTGGTTCACGCCGAAAAACGCCGCGATGTCGTGATGCCGATCGCCCCGTTCGATCATTCCCCGGACCAAAGCGGCATCCTCGGCGGTCAGTGCGAGTCCACTCGGCTCGGCTCGTGTACCCATGCATTTACTCCTACTGGATGTTGCAAGGCGTCAGACCCGAAATCTGAACCGCGCCCATATGCCAGACCTGGGGAGACCGTTCAAGAGGTATTTTTGATTTTTTTAATTCCGTATCACACTACGGACGCGATCCGTATTGACGGCGTCCAATTTATGTGCCACGAATATGGCATGAGGCATGTTGTTCCGCAAGTCCGCCATCCGGTCACCGCCTGCCGCCTCGGAGATGTCTCTGAGGTGTTTGCCGGCATCGGCGTGTCTCGCGAGGACAGCCTTCAGCGGCCGGGCGATAAGCTGCCGGTTATCGGTGTCCGCGATCTGCAAGATGGTGTGGTGACGGCCCGCGAGGCGCTGGACACGGTCGGCTTTCCTGATCTCAGGCGCGCGGAAACCTATGCGGTTCGCGTGGATGATGTTCTTGTGACCGGGCGCGGCACCCTCCTGAAGTTCGGGCTGGTCGGGCCTGAAACCGCGGGGGCCATCGCCAGCGGCAATGTGATTCTCGTTCGCCCCGGGCCGGCCGCCACAGGCGGTGTGCTGTTTGCGATCCTTTCGAGTGAGGTGTTCCGTCCCAAGATCGAGGTGCTGCGCCGGGGCGCCACCACGCTACTGTCACTGTCTCCGAAAGACCTCGCCAAACTCGAGATCGACCTACCGGCCCAAGACGAGCAACAGCGCATCGCCGCGCTCGTCAGCGACGCACAGACTGCCTATCGCACCGCCATCGAGGCCGCTGAAATCCGGCGGGCGCTCGCGCGCCGCTTGATTGACGCTCGCCTGTTTGGCGGCAACCAGCAACACTAAGAGGGACCATGGCCAAGCTCACACGAAACGAATTGGAAGCTCATCTTTGGAAATCGGCGGACATTCTGCGCGGGTCCATCGATAGTTCCGACTATAAGATTTACATTTTCGGTTTCCTGTTTCTCAAGCGGCTCTCAGACCGGTTCGAAGAAGAGGCGCAGGAATGCATCCGAAAGGGGATGCCTGCGGAGATCGCCTATGGCGATCCGGACGAGCATGAATTCTTCCTGGGCGAACGCGCGCGCTGGACCGAAATCAAAAAGCTGACCACAGGCATCGGCGACCATCTCAACAAAGCCTGCGCCGCGATCGAAGACGGAAACCCTTCGATTGAGGGCGTTCTTGCCAACATCGACTTCAATTCCGAATCGCGGCTGGGTGACGCCAAGAATCGCGAAGGCGTGTTGTCACGTCTGATCGACCATTTCTCGCGGATTGACCTTTCGAATGCGTCCTTGTCAGAGCCGGACATGCTCGGACGCGCCTACGAATATCTGATCGACAAATTCGCCGACGACGCGGGCAAGAAGGGCGGTGAATTCTATACACCCCATCATGTCGTGCGCCTGATCGTGGAGTTGCTCGACCCTAAGCCCGGAATGCGTATCAGCGATCCCACCTGCGGTTCGGGCGGCATGCTGATTCAAAGCGCGGATCACGTGGCGCAGCTGGAAGGCAAACGGCTCGGCCAGCCGATCAACGTCACTCTGCACGGGCAGGAAAAAAACCTTGGCACCTGGGCAATCGCCAAGATGAACCTGTTGTTGCACGGGCTTCGCGATGCCCGGATCGAGAAGGGTGACACGATCCGCAATCCACGGCTTCTCGATACGGACGGCAACCTGATCCTTTACGACCGCGTCATCGCCAATCCTCCCTTCTCGTTGGATGGCTGGGGTGCGGATGACGTCTCCGGTGAGAACGAGAAGAAGAGCTTCGATCGATTTCGTTACGGTATCCCGCCGAAGAACATGGGCGATCTTGCCTTCGTTCAGCACATGGTGGCGACGCTCAACGCTAAGGGCTTGTGTGGCGTGATCATGCCGCACGGCGTGCTGTTCCGGGGCTCCGGCGACGGACGCATCCGCGAAGGCATGCTGAAGGCCGATTTGTTTGAGGCCATCATTGGCCTGCCCGAAAACCTGTTCGCGGGGACCGGCATTCCGGCGACCGTGCTGATCCTCAACAAGGCGAAGGCACCCAAGCGCAAGGGCAAGGTGCTGTTCATCAACGGAGCAAAGGAGTTCGAGGAGCGGCCAAAAAAGAACATTCTGGGCGAGGCCAACATCACGCGCCTTGTTGAGGCGTTCCGGGCATGGACGGATGAAGACCGCTTCTGCCGTGTCGTGGATTTGCCCGAGATCCAGGAGAACGACTTCAACCTCAATATCTCACGCTATATCGATACATTGGAACCAGAGCAGCCGATCGACGTGAAGGTTGAGCTTGAGAAGCTTTGGGCCGCCGAGAAGGCCCGGGACGCTGCCGCTGCACGTATGGACGCCCTTCTAAAGGAGATGGGCTATGCCGGGTGACTTGCCGAAAGGTTGGGCGTCCGCACGCTTTCGTGACGCTATGCGGCTGGAGGAACGCCGTGAGCCGATCGATCCAAAGCGAATCTATAAACTCCTTGGGGTGCGGTGGTACGGCAATGGTGCATTCTTTCGAGAAGAACGCTTGGGCGACGGTCTGTCGGCACAACATATATATCGGGTGAAGCCAGGGGACGTGATCTACAACCGGCTTTTCGCGTGGAAGGGTTCGTTTGGGCTGATCGGTGAGGATCTCGCCGGATGCTACGTGTCAAATGAGTTTCCACTCTTCGCTGCGCGGTTGGATAGGGTTGATCCACAGTTCCTTCTACGGGTCCTGCAACATCCCAGAACGGGCGAACGCGCTGACGCTTTCTCAACTGGCACAACGTCAATTAGTCGAAATCGGTTGGGCGAAGACGATTTCTTACATTTTCCCCTTAATCTTCCGCCACTCCCAGAACAGCGGGCAATTGCCGGTATTCTTGGATCGGTAGAAGAGGTTATCGCGCGGACACAAACACTGATCGGTGCGATTGAAAAGTCGAAGCACGCTACCATGCGGGAACTTCTCACCCGCGGGGTTCGGCGCAACAAGGCACCCTTGAAGGCACTTCCTGCCAGATGGGTGCTTGGCCGAGTGGCCGAAAACGTCACCCACATCCCGCGCGACTGGAAGCTCGTAACCCTCACTTCCCTCGCCAAGCTCGAAAGTGGCCACACGCCGGATCGAAAGGAGCCGACCTATTGGGACGGCACAATTCCTTGGATTTCGCTTCAGGACGCAGACGCGCTCGCAAAGCTGGCCATCTCCGAGACTGCCGAAATGATCGGTCCTGCTGGTCTGGCAAATTCGTCGGCCCGGATGCTGCCCTCTGGCACGGTGGTGCTTCAACGAACAGCAAATATCGGTCTTGCATCCATCATGGGGCGGGAGATGTGTACCAGCCAGCATTTTGCAAATTGGGTCTGTGGGTCCCAGCTTGATCCATATTATTTGCAACAGGTCTTCCGCCATATGTCCCGTGAATGGCAGCGGCTCATGGCTGGAAGCGTCCTTCCGGATATATACATGGGGACGTTCAAGGCGCTCCAAATTCTGCTTCCGCCGTTGGTCGAGCAAAAGAAGATCAGCGACATTGGCGCGGCATTTGATCGCAGACTGGAACATGAGCGCGACACACTGACGATCCTGATCAAGAATCGCGCCGCGCTCGCCCAGGAGCTTTTGTCCGGTCGCCTTCGTCTCCCCGAAAGCATCATCGCGCGCCATCGCGGCAAGCCGGCGAAAGCGGCATGAACGAGGCCACTGACAAGCTGGAATGGGAGTGGGTAGAGGAACCCGCCGCCGAACTGTTGCGGGTGCTATTCGACTACAAACCATTGTCCAGCGGTGATGTACGCCGCTTGCGCGAGGGTCTGGTCACCGAGCCGATACTTACGCTGCGCCTGGCGGAATGCCTGGCACGGCTGAACCCCTGGCTTGACGCGGACGGCGTGCGTCGGGCGGTCTCAGCGGTAACGCGCATTGCCGCTACCGATCTGATGGAGGCCAATGAGCGTGGGCACACGGCGCTGTCCTATGGCGTCACCGCGCCGCATGCCGATTCCAGTGGCCGGCGTCAGGACCGCACGGTGCGGTTCTTCGATTTCGACACGCCCTCCGGCAATATGTTCGAGTTTGCCCGGCAGGTCCCGATCAAGGGGCCGCGTCAGGACATCATCCCGGACATCATCGTTTACGTGAACGGATTGCCGCTGGCGGTGATCGAATGCAAATCGCCCGCGCTGGCCGATCCGATGGGCGACGCGGTCCGCCAGTTCCGCCGCTATGAAGGCCGGGACGAGTTCTTCGGACTGGGCGCCCCGCGCCTGTTCGAGACGGCGCAGCTGTCCATCGCGCTGGCGCGCGACGTGGCGAAATATGGAACGACGATGACACCAGCCCGCCAATGGGCGGAATGGAAGGACCCTTACCCCCTCGCCACGGATGCCTTGTCGTCGCAGCTCGGCCGCACGCCAACGGGGCAGGACATCTTGCTGGCGGGCCTGCTGGCCCCGGCCAACCTGCTCGACCTCGTCCGCAATTTCGTGATGTTCGAGACCATTGACGGCCAGCGCACCAAGAAGGTGGCGCGCTATCAGCAATTCGTAGCAGTCGGCAAAGCGATTGAGCGCATTCGCGGCGCCCTGAGCCCGCAACGGCGCGGCGGTGTGATCCATCACACGCAAGGTTCGGGAAAATCGCTGACCATGGTGTTTCTGGCGACCAAGCTTCGCCGCCTGCCGGAAGCAGAGAACCCGACGCTTGTCATCGTCACCGACCGCACCGACCTTGATGACCAAATCTCCTCCCAGTTCAAGCGATCGGGCTTCCCCAACCCCATCCAGGTTGAAAGCGGCGAGGCGCTGCGTATCGCCCTTTCCGGTGGTGCGGGCACCACGGTCCTTACCACCGTGCATAAATTCCACAGCGCTGTGCCGAAGCGCTCCTCGGTCATCTCGGAGGCAAAGAACGTGTTCGTCATGGTGGATGAGGCCCATCGCACCCAGTACGGTGCGCTTGCGGCGCGGATGCGCGCCGGCCTGCCCAACGCCTGCATGCTCGCCTTCACGGGAACCCCGATCGACAAGAAAGATCGCAGCACCCGCGATGTGTTCGGCGACTATCTGCACCGCTACCTGATCGACCAGGCTGTGAAGGACGGTGCGACGGTCCCGATCTTCTACGAGATGCGCGACGCGCGGCTAAGGATCGACGGGCACGACCTTGAACAGGATATCCGGGCCGCATTCCCGGAATTGTCAAACGAGGAGATTGAGAAACTCAAACGAGGCATGCGGCTCCAGGAAAAGCTCGCGGGCGCGCCGATGCGGATTGAGGCAATAGCCGGAGACATCCTGCACCACTATCGCACCACGATCGAACCCAACGGCTTCAAGGCACAGGTTGTGACCCTAAGTCGTGACGTGGCGGTAAGCTATGTCGAAGCACTGCGCCGGTTGGGTGCGCCTGAATGCGCGTTGATCATGTCGAGTTCGAACAACGACAGTGCCCGGCTGCAAGCTCATCATCTTTCGAAGCGGGATCGGGATCGCCTGATCTCCCGGTTCAAGAAACCGGACGATCCGCTAAAGATTTTGATCGTGTGCGATATGCTGCTGACAGGTTTTGATGCGCCGGTTGAGCAGGTGCTCTATCTCGATGCCCCCTTGCGTGAACACACACTCCTGCAGGCCATCGCCCGCGTTAATCGGACGGCAGAGCATAAGACCTATGGTCTTGTCGTCGATTATTGGGGTGACAACCGACGCATCACGGACGCGCTGGACCTGTTTTCCGAAGAGGATGGCGTATTGAATGCGCTGCGTCCCATCTCTGAGAAAACCCAGTTGCTCGAAAGCCGCCACCGCGCTGCCATGCGACTGTTCGAAGGCGTCGATCGCACCAACGAGGAAGCTTGCCTTATGCTGCTTGAGCCCGACGACGTTCGGGCCAAATTCGAACTGGAGTTCCTACGCTTCAGCGAAGCGATGGATATGATCCTACCGGACCCGAAAGCGCTGGAAGACCCCTACCAGCCCGACCTCAAATGGCTGGCCCGTCTCCGTGTTGTCGCAAGTCGCCGTTACCGCGACGACCGCTTTGATGCCAAACCCTATGGCGCAAAAGTTGGGGAGATCATCACTCGGCATCTTTCATCGGATGGCGTGGAACAACTTCTCGCGCCGCGGGATATTCTTGACCCAGCCTTCAGGCAGTATCTCGATAGCCTGACGTCCGCGGAGGCCAAGGCCGCTGAAATCGAGCACGCCATCAAACATGAGATTCACGTTCATAGAGACGAAAATCCGGCGGCTTACACGTCGTTGTGGGAGCAGGTGGAGAAGATTGTGAACGAGCGGCGAGAAGCCCGCGTCTCGGCCGCCAGTGCCCTGGCGCGATTGCAGGGAGTTGCGGATCAGATTGTAGTCGTCCGCGCCGGTTCCAGCCCGTCCGGCCAGGGCCTGTCGGGCACGGCAGGTGCGATCCTGCCGTTTATTGACGACGCCCTTACCCCGGAGGTGCGAACTGGGGCGGCAACCGACGTTGCAAAGGCCCTGGAAGGCTACACTGTGGTGGTGGACTGGCAGCACAAGGAGGATGTTCAGCGCCAGATGCGCCGCGGCATAAAGGAGCGTTTGCGCACCATCGGCATGGATCCCGCAAAGATTGAAGCCGCCACGGCGAAAGTCATGGATGTCGCGCGAGCGAGGTACACGCGATGACAGCCGTCAATGTTCGTACGATCGACTTCGGTGGTGAGGCGATCAGCTTCCTGATCGAGCGGACTTCGCGCCGAAAGACCGTGGCTATTTCAGTCGGCTATGACGGCGTGCGCGTGCTTGCCCCTGTGGATGTCGCCGAAGATCATATCTTTGGGATCGTTCGCAAAAAGGGACCATGGGTTCTGGGCAAGCAAGCCGGTTATCGCGAACTGGGAAGCACGCCGGGCGGCCGTGAATTCGTGAGTGGGGAGACGGTTCATTATCTCGGCCGTGCCTACCGCCTAAAGGTGGTCGCCGACAAAGCCACCGTAGCGACCCGGATCATCGCACGCGGCTCTCAGCTGACAGCCCCGGTGCCTGCTGATGTCGATGAAATGATTCGCCGCGCATCGGTGCGCAGCGGATTGCGCCTTTGGTATCGTGAGCGTGCCAAGGCTCATTTCCCTGTACGAGCGATGGCCATAGCAAACCTTCTCGGTATCCCGACGCCGACAGTCCACGTTGTTGACCAGTCCAAGCGCTGGGGCAGTTGCGACGCTCGCGGGCACATTCGCCTGAATTGGCGGCTGATCATGGCGCCGATGTCGTTGGTGGATTATGTCATCGCCCACGAGGCCTGCCACGTGCTTGAGCATAATCACTCGCGGCGCTTTTGGCGCTCGCTGGAAATCATCATGCCGGATTATGAAGTCCGCGTACGGAAGCTCGACCAGCTTGGTCATTTGTTTTTTTGGTGAGGCTGATCAATGCTTGATCGCTTGCCCGCTTGTCCGCTTGTCCGCTGTTTAATACGCCTCGCCAGGCCGAGGCGCTCGCTGCCGAGTCTGGTTTAATTGAGGCGTAGCAAATAAACTTAGCGACCGATGAAGGGCTTCCATCGTGAGTGTCAAAATACCAGAGAATCGCAAAATATCACGGGAAGGTGTGAATTTTGCTCAGGCATTTTTTGAAAGTCAGGATTGTGTATTTGTGGAGGTCCCGCAACAGCACGATTTTGGCAAAGACGCTTATGTTGACATTGGGGAGAGGGGCAAATTTACTCCTCTCTGTGCGGCCCTTCAGATCAAGTCTGGGGAGTCGTATCGGGCCGCAGGCGGAGATTACTTCGTTCCCATAGAGAAGCATGCAGACAACTGGCGCCGATCTACCGTCCCTGTATTCGGCCTTGTTTACGATCCGGCCGATCGGGTCGCTCGCTGGGCTGATCTGACCGCATACCTTCGTGCGCACCCGGACCAGCAAGGCGGAAGCATACTGATTTCTCAACACGCTGTTCTCAATGAAGTCAGCTTGCGTAGTGAGTTCGTGCCGACTGTCATGGCATATGCTGCCGGTGGAGGTGGGACCGTCGCCCTCAACCTGCTTTCAGCCGGTCGGCTGCAGCTTAGTGCGGTGTTCGATGCCTGGGCGCTCGGTCGCCAGGACGCGAAATTTCTTATTCTCTTGCGACGACTCATTTTGGAATTGCGCGCGGATGCGGTTCGGTACGCCATTTACCTTCTCTCGCATGCTGGCAGTCACCCGAATATTCTCTGGACGAAAGACAACTGGATTCCGCAGAAAATCGGCGACCAGGTTTTGCCCTCTTTCCGATGGTCGTCGGCCGAGTTGGCACACATGATCCGGGCAGTCCCATGCGAGGACTACGGCTATCATACGCTCGGAGAGTCGTTAGACGTGTTGATGTATGAAGACCCAGATATTGTCGTGGCATTGCACTCTGCCATCGGCCTCATGCTCGCAGCCAATGAGGTGGACTCTGCGGTCCGTGGGGCAACGCTTGCATTGTCGCATTCACGGGAAGCGCGCCGCGAACTTGCTTTGCTACTTCAGGAATACCCAGTGCTTATAGATGACGAGTGGTTCTCTGGTGTTGCCGCTTCCGTCGAAGAGGAGGGGAAGTTTTCACTCTATTATTGAAGATAAACTCAAGGTAGTCCGTTTACCGCGTCGCAGGCTTTGCCCTAAAACGCCATTTCAGAATCTTATCCTCTCAACCTCGGCCTGCTTGAGCCGGTCTTTCCGGCGGTCATAGAGCCTGGTCGTTCGGGGGCTCGCATGCGCGGCCATGTCCTGCGCGTTTTCCAGCGAGCCGCCGTTTTCCAGAAAGTTCGTGATGCCGGTCGCGCGAAAAGAGTGGTTGCCGATCGGCGCCGCGATGCCCGCGGCGGCGGCGCGTCTGCGGATCATGCGCCATCCGTCTTTCTGATCCATCGGCTGCTCGGACAAGGCGGTGGCGTTGTGCCCGGGGCTGGTACGAAACAGCCAGCCCTTGCGGTCCTCGGCGATACCGCCGGCGGCGATGTAGGCGTGCAGCATCTCGGCGAGCGCATGGTGGCACGGCATCTTGTGTTCCTTCCCGCCTTTCTCATGCAGATGAAGCTGCCAGCCGGTGCCTTGCGACCGGAGATCCTCGACTTTCAGTTTCAACGCGGCGCCGACACGCGCGAAGGAATAGGTGAGAGTGGCGATCAGCGCCCGGTCACGCAGATCGCGTACCGTATCGGTCGGAATGGCATCGAGCAGCCTGCGCCATTCGGTGCTGTCCAGCACCGGCGTCTTGCCTTCCGCCACCGCATATTTCGGGCCGCGCACGGATGCGACCGGGTTCGTCGGCACCACCTGGCCGGTAATGAGCCAGTCGAACAGCATGCGCACGGCGGCGAGCTGCTGCTTCACGCCCGGCGTCGAGTGCTCCTCACGCAGCTCCTTCACCCAGGCCGCCACATCGAACGGCCGGATGGTCATCAGCGTCAGCCCGCGGCGCTCGCACCAGGCGAAGAAACGGCCGCATGCGCGGGCATAGGCCCGGCGCGTGTGCGGGTTCTCGATGTTGGCGGCGAAGAATTCGACGTAGCGCCAGCCGGCCGCGTCGCCGGCGGCGGCGATCAGCGCCGGCACCACATGAGTGTCGGTCGCGGTGACGAGCGCGCCGGGCGGGATGACGGCGGGAAGTTGGTCAGTCATTCGCGCGGCCGTAGGATGCTGCCCGGCGGAACACCGCCAAAGCCGGACTCACGTTGGTATTCCATGGAGAGCGATCGCCGGTCCGAACTCGCCGGGCCACACTGGACTCGCCGCTCATGCTCTCGGGCTCGGCCGGCGGCGCGCTTCCATGGGCCGTCGTCCGTCATCGGACCTTCGACGCAAAAGTGTCGTCGATCGAAGTCGGCGACGATCAGGAAAAACGGCGCGGGCGGATTCGGGGTGAAGTCGGTCTCCATGCCCCCTCGCCTACCACGAATATTGAGCCTGATAAAGGACGTTATCAGGCTCAACATGAGAGGCAAGCCGGGCAGGGATGTGTCATCTCGAAAATTATGTGGCGGGCTCTTTTGAACGCTATCTGGCGCAAGTCGGCTACCGCTTCCGTAGTGGCCCGGCTGTGTTTCGGCGTGCAAATTTGACCCCCTGAGCCGGGGGATCGGCGTCCAAAATTGACCCCCTAAATCCTGGGCTGCTGGGCTGCCCGCTTTGTTTCGAGCGGGTGGTGGGGGATGCTTATCGTGGAGACGGTTGGCCGGATACGACGTGAGCATCTCGTCAAGGGAAAATCGATCAAAGAGATCGCCCGTGACCTGAAGATCTCCCGCAATACTGTTCGCAGGATCCTGCGCTCGGGGGAGACTTCGTTTTCCTACGAGCGCGAGGTTCAGCCGCGACCCCGGCTGGGGCGTTGGAAGGCCGATCTCGACCGGATGCTGACAACGAACGCCGGCAATACCACGCGCGAACGTCTGACCTTGATCCGATTGTTCGAAGAACTGCGGGCGCTGGGCTACGAGGGCGGATATGACGCGGTTCGCCGCTACGCGCGGACCTGGAGCCGGGAACACGCGAGCCGGACAGCGGCGGCCTTCGTGCCGTTGTCGTTCGCTCCGGGCGAGGCTTACCAGTTCGACTGGAGCCACGAGATCGTTGTGATGAACGGCGTGACGGTGACCGTGAAGGTCGCCCACATGCGTCTGTGCCACAGCCGAATGATGTTCTTCCGGGCTTATCCGCGCGAGACGCAGGAGATGGTGTTCGACGCGCACGAGCGCGCCTTCGCCTTTTTCAAAGGTGCCTGTACCCGCGGCATCTACGACAACATGAAGACCGCGGTGGACACGATCTTCGTCGGCAAGGACCGCCAGTATAATCGGCGCTTCCTGCAAATGTGCAGTCACCATTTGGTTGATCCGGTGGCCTGCACACCCGCCTCGGGCTGGGAGAAGGGTCAGGTCGAGAATCAGGTTGGTCTGGTCCGGGAACGTTTCTTCACACCGCGTCTTCGGGTCAAAACCTACGACGAGCTGAACGCCTGGCTGACCGACAAATGCGTCGCTTACGCTAAGGTGCATCCTCACCCGGAACGACCGGATCAGACAGTGTGGGAAGTCTTCGAGGAGGAACGGCCAAACCTTGTGCCGTATCGTGGCCGCTTCGATGGTTTCCACGCGCTGCCGGCCTCAGTGTCGAAGACCTGTCTCGTGCGCTTCGACAACAACAAATACTCGGTGAACGCCAGCGCCGTCGGCAGGCCGGTGGAGATCCACGCATACGCCGATCGCATCGTCGTTCGTCAGGATGGGCGCGCGGTCGCGGAACATCCCCGCCACCATGGGCGCGGCGAGACGATCTACGATCCGTGGCATTACGTCCCGGTCCTGGCCCGCAAACCCGGCGCTCTGCGCAACGGCGCGCCGTTCAAGGACTGGGTACTCCCGGCCGCGCTGGAGCGGGTTCGGCGTAAACTCGCCGGTTCCGATGACGGCGATCGTCAGATGGTCGCCATTCTCGCCACCGTGCTCACCGATGGGCTACCGGCGGTTGAAGCCGCATGCGCCCAGGCGATGTCCGAAGGCGTCCATTCGTCCGATGTGATCATCAACATCCTCGCCCGCCAACGTGACCCCGGCCCGGCGGCGACCATTCTCACGCCGGATGCGCTGAGGCTCCGGCACGCGCCGGTCGCCGATTGCGCCCGATACGATCAGCTCAGGAGCACATGATCATGGAGCGAACCGAAGTCCTCGACCTGATGGGCCAACTCAGACTGTTCGGCATGAAGAACGCCTATGACGAGATCCTCGCCACGGCGGTCAAACGCCGGCATGAACCGCAACGCTTCGCGGGCGATCTGCTCAAGGCGGAGATCTCCGAGAAGCAGGCACGCTCGATCAAATATCAGCTGACCATCGCCAAACTGCCTCTCGCCAAAGATGTCGACGGCTTCCAGTTCAATGACACGCCGATCAACGAGAGCCTGGTGCGCGATCTCGCTGGCGGTGGCTTCATCGCGCAGCAGCGCAACGTCGTTCTGGTTGGCGGGACCGGCACCGGCAAGACGCATCTGGCGATGGCGATCGCGCGCAGTTGCATCCGCGCCGGCTCACGCGGCCGGTTCTTCAACACCGTCGATCTGGTCAACCGGCTCGAGGCCGAAGGACGGTCTGGCCGGCAGGGACGGCTCGCCGATTATCTCACGCGCCTCGACTTCGTCATCCTCGATGAACTTGGCTATCTGCCCTTCGCACAGGCTGGCGGACAACTTCTGTTCCACGTGGTCAGCCGCCTCTACGAGCGGACCTCGGTGATCGTCACGACCAATCTCGCTTTTGGCGAATGGCCGAGCGTGTTCGGCGATCCGAAGATGACGACGGCTCTGCTCGATCGTCTCACCCATCATTGCGACATCGTCGAGACCGGCAACGACAGCTGGCGCTTCAAGAACCGCGCCTGAGTGCCCAAGGTTTCGTGACGTAACGCTTCGGAATGGAAATCATGCCGCGCAAACCGATCGGTGAAACAGCCATGACCGATGCCGAACGCCAGGCGCGCTATCGCGCGGCCCGCGCTGCCGGCAAACCGGTCATCCGCATACGTCGCGCGCTCGATCATCGCGGCCGGGCCCGGCGTTGGACCGACCACGTTACCGGCCTCGTGGAATCACAGGTTGAGTTCGCGGCCTGGCTGGACAGTTTGCCGGAGAACCTGCGGGACAGCCCGCTGGCCGAGGCATTGCAGGCGATCTGCGACCTGGATCTCACCGAACTTCAGGCGATCATCCCGCCGCGCGGCTTCGGAAGAGACTGACCGCCATCGCCTCGCGGCTTGCACCGGTGGGTCCACAGGCCACCCCCCGCACGCCGCTGCGTCAGCCTCTTGATGGGCACTCAGCGCCGCGCGGGTCCCCCCTATGGACTACCGGCACAAGCCGCCACGTGGGGGGTCAATTTTGGACGCCGATAGGGGGTCAATATTCAACGCCGATTGACA
>Ga0182013_10003908_pt1 | contig 18237 bp, 17 predicted proteins | sample 612S2MmetaG_FD_120487 | JGI IMG/M metagenome (GOLD analysis project Ga0182013, IMG submission 120487) | Permafrost microbial communities from Stordalen Mire, Sweden - 612S2M metaG | ecosystem: Environmental > Terrestrial > Soil > Wetlands > Permafrost | place: Sweden: Stordalen | collected...
GATCCACCCGCTTCATCGCCGCCAGCCTCCTCGACGCCGTCGCCATCTCCGTCGGCGTCGAAAACACCCCAGGCGGCCTCCACCTCGCCGCCTAACCCCACCCATTTATCCGGGGGAAGTAGCCAGGTCGAGGGGGCGCATGGACCGGTGAGCGGGAAGTCGAGGATCTCCGCGTTTCTCGGCCTGTGCGGTGTTCTCGCGGCGGGGCTGTTGCTCGTCGGTGCGCGCCACGCCGGCGCGGCCCATGTACCGCGCCGGGATGCGGCCCGCCCGGGCGGTGAGGAGTGGGCCTCGCGCTACGGCGCGGCGGGGCCGTGTCTGCTGGAAGGAGACGCGTGTGTACGCGGCTGCGTGATCCCCGTCGCCGAGCCGGGTGTCCCCGCGCAGCCGTGCTCGCCGACCGGCGCCACGCGGCCCTGCATCATCCAGGTGTCCGGCACTGTCACGCCCGCGCCCCCCGGCAGCCGACTCGGCTGCGGTCCGCAAGCGACAGGCCGCATCGAATACAACCGTGCGGCGCCGCGGGCACCCGCCCGCCGCTAGCGGGTCAGGTCCGTGGCAGCCGGCGTCCCATGTGACGCTTGACCTCCTCGCCGTCGGCGGCCAGCGCAGCCCGGTCCGCCGAGCGGAGCTTCGCGAACGGCTTCAGGATGAGCTCGCCAGCACGCACGCTCCATGTGGCCGCGGCACGGCCGTCGACGAGTGCGAACGGCCGGAAGATGCCGCCGAGGACTATCTCCTGCCGGTGGGCGCCGAGCACCCAGTCGCGACCGTCCCAGCCGAGCAGCAGCGGATCGAAGGCGCCCAGCAGCACGGGCGCTGGGAGCGACCCCGAGGCGGTGCGCCCGCCCAGGTCAAGGAGCCCGTCGGGGCGTTCGCGCAGCTCACCCGCGATCGCCGCGAGCCCCGCCCTTGCGTCGCGCAGCGACAGACCCGACCAGCGGGCGAGATCCCGGTCCTGCGCGGGGCCGTGACCGGCCAGGTAGCGTCTCGCGAGCTCCGCCAGAGCCCTGTCGCGGTCCACCGGCGCCTGCGTGCCGAGCCAGTCGCGCACGAGCACGAAAGCCTGCTGGCGATCCACGACGGGTCCCCTGACTATCAGGCCCTGCAGCGACGCGAGCAGCAGCACATGCACCATCCCCTGGCCCTGCAGCTTCACACCGCCGGCATCGATCTCGTGCGAGAGCTGGGCGCGTGTGAGCGCACCGTCCCTGATTAGTGCGCGCTCGATGATCCGCACCGCCCTGTCGGCGGTGCCGGCGGAGACGCCCTCGTCCGCGAGCCTGCGTGCGTTGCCCCTCATCAGCCGCGGGGCGGTGAGAGCGTGCAGCCACGGATAGTCCTCGCGGCGCACCAGGTGCAGGGTCCCGCGATTGAGCCAGCTGACGAGGAGCGTGCGCTCCTCGGTTAGGGCGCGGTCCACGTCAACAGCCGTGCCCGTGGTGGCGCGCGCGCGAACCGCGAGTCGGGCTCCCCGCGGGTCCTGTGCCTGCACCGCGAGAAGGCGCTCGGCCACTCCAACCGCGTCGTCGGCGCGCTCTCCGGCGAGCAGCTGAGCAGTCAGGCGCTCGACGAGCATGGGCGGCGTGAAGTATGGCGCAGCGCCCGCACGCTCGCGGACTGGACTAGACTTCCCCTACAAGGCCGAACCATCGCTTCTGCGGAGCGGCTTCGCGCAGAGCACCGCCAGGGTAATCCGGTGGTGAGCTCACGGACAGTTCTGTCCCAGGCGGGACGCACGGTCGTCCACCATCGAGCTGTATGCGCCCTCGCGGCGCTCCGGCTCCGGAAGGTCAGCGACATGCACAGCATCAACGTCGTCTCAGCGATCGAAGCAGCCAGTCCCCGGCGCGAGCGCGCGCACCAGGGTCGCTCGGCGGGTCACTGACATGGAACCCGCAACCGATTCTGCCATCGCCGCACGTGTCAGACGGCTCGCAAGGCCGCACGCGTCAGGAGGAACCGTGATCGAGCGCTCGGTGATCATCGCCGAGGGCTCTGATTCGGCAGCCATGCTCGCATGGATCGACGAGCACAACGGCGTCGGCGACTCCACGGCGCCAGCCGCACGGATGTCAGGTCTCCACGGCGCCGGCCTGAGCAGGGCGGGCGGCCCGGCGCAGCCACCGCGCAGATTCGTGCTGCCTCCGGGAGCGTTCGAGTGAGCGCCCGGACCGGAGCCGCGGGGCGCGTCACGCCGGGCGGCGCATCGTCGTGATCGGCCTGCGCCGGATCGAGGAGATGCAGGCGGAAGCTCGCTACCACCGCGAGCGATACGACCTCTACAAGGCCAAGACCTACGGCTCTCGCCCGACGAGCGCCAAGAAGCTCGGCGAGCTCGAGCGCAGGTGTCGTGGCGCCGAAGCGCGACTGCGCGAGGCCGAGCGCGAGAACGCGGCGCCGCCGCCTCCGACGCCCGATCAGGCCTGAAGCGGGCCGGAGAGCTCCGTGTCGGCGAGCTCGGCTTCCGAGGGCTGACCCGGGCCGATCACGACCCGTCCCAGCCCGATGATTTCCATTTCGGTGTCGGCGGAGCACAGCGCCGCGGCACGGGCCTCGTCGCTGAGCGTGCGACGCAGGAACCCGAACGCGATCGCGCCCGTGATCGCCGGCACCCACAGGAATATCGCGCGGTACGCGAGCACCGCAGAGGTCGCCGGCGTGAGCGCGACGCCGTAGAGCACCAGTGCGCCGACGAGCCCTGCGTCGACGCCGCCGATCCCGCCCGGAATCGGGATCAGTCCGCCGAGCTCCCCGAGCAGGTACGCGATCGTGATGATGGCGAGCGACGGAGCGGCGCCGAACGCCTTGAACGAAGTCCACAGCACCAGGAGATCGAAGACGAGATACGCGAGGATCCCGGCGATCAGCACGAGGTCGTGTTCGCGCAGCAGGCTCACGGTCTCGTTGACGCCGTCTGCGACCGCACTGAGCGTCTTCCACAGCAGGGTCGTCCGGCGAGCCGGACCCTGTTCGGCCTCACGCACGCGTGCATGCAGTGCGGGTGCCGTGCGGCCCGCCATCAGCGCGCCGGCTATCGCGGCGAGTGCCAGCAGCGCCGGGAGCGCCGTCAGCAGGAGGTTGCTCTCACCGGAGAACAGACCCGTCGCGAGCGCCCCGCCGACGAGCACGACGAACCCGAAGTTGGCCACGCTCGTGAGCATGAAGAACGCCGCGGTGCGCCTTGCGATCTCCTCGTTGGCCATGCCGCCGCGTTTGAGCGCCCATGCTCCGAGCGCTAGGCCGCCGGCGCCGCCTGCGGGCAGGACCGCGTTCGCTCCCAGCTCGGACATCCCGACTTCGGTGCTCACGCGCCAGTTCATCCGGCGGCAGAACGTCACCCGGAAGATGGCGACGTAGCCCATGCCCGATGCGAGCTTCAGGACCACTCCGGCCGCTAGCCACGCCGGGTCCGCGCGCTCGAGGCTCGCACGAAGCCCGTTCAGGCCGGGCAGCAGCGTGACGAGCGCGACGATGACGACGCCGACCCCGAGCAGCAGCACGATCTGCCGGCGCAGCCGACTGCCCGACAGGGCGTCGGGCATCGACAGTTCCTGCGCGCTGAGTCGTTGGGTGACGGCGCCGTTCTCCGCCGCCACGGCATCCGCGGAGGACTTCACGGGTGTAGCGTGCCCGTCGCCGACACCGGTGTCGGGTTCGGGCAGCGGCGGCGCGCTCTCGGTCACATGGCTAGCGTAGTTATGTTTCCGCACGCCACCGGGCGCGCTGCGGCGATCGTGGGCGCGGATACACAGCCGGTTCCAAACGAACAGGAGATGACCCGATGAGCCAGCAGGTCGCATGCGAGCACCTTGACCAGGTGAAGGTCTTTGACGTCCCCACCCGTGCGCAGGTGCCGGGCTGTGAGGAGTGCCTGAAGATTGGCGGCACCTGGGTGCACCTCCGGGTGTGCCGGACCTGCGGAAAGGTCGGCTGCTGCGACTCCTCGCCGAACAAACACGCGACGGCCCATGCGGCCGCCGAGTCGCATCCGATCCTGACCTCGATCGAGCCGGGTGAGAACTGGTCGTGGTGCGTGCAGGATGAGGTCGCGTTCGTGATCGACTAGGAGCCCTTCCGCCGGCGCTATCGTCCGGGGGGTGCCGCGGGCCCGACCATCGCTCATAGAGTTCCCCGCCGACGACCCTGAGCGGGCACGCCGCTTCTGGTCAGAGCTTCTCGGGGTCGAGCTGCAGGATCGCCGCGAGCCGGAGGGGGAGGGGTGGCAGACCCGCACGCCCGGAACGGAGATCGGCGTCCATGTTCGCGGAACCGGACCCGGCGACACGCTCTCGCTCCCCTACTTCGAGGTGAGCGACCTGCCGCTCGCCGTGCAGCGCGTCGCCGATCTCGGTGGCAGCGTCATCCACCCCGGCGAGCGGTGGGCGATCTGCAGGGACTCCGAGGGGAGCCCGTTCGCTCTCGCCGCTGCGACCGACGTTCGTTAGGAGCACCGCGGGTCTGCGGGGTCCCCCGGCTTCAGGGCCCTCGCCGGAGAGTCAGAGCTCGATGATCTGGAGCGACTGGCCGGCGCTGCTGTCGGGAATCGTCCAGATGTGGCGAGCCGCGCCGAGCGTCCACGGCTCGTGAACCTCCTGCCGACGGTCGGGGCCGGAGAACCTCACACCGTTGGCTGCGAGCTGCGCGACGGTCGCGTCGATGTCATCGACGCGATGTGCGGCGTGGTCCAGAAGGATGCCGCCGTCGCCGAGCCGCTCTGCGAGCAGGCGCTCGTCGGTGAGGGTGAACAGCTCGATGCAGCCGCTGCCCGGCCCAAGGAACACCGCCCGTATCGAGAACTGGGGAAGCTCGAGTGTCCGCGCCGTCGGGAGCGAGAGCCGGGTGGTGAACTCGGCCACGGCGCGGTCGAGGTCGTCGGTGAGGTAGCCGACATGGTCGAGGGGCCCGAGCACCACTACTCCAGGGGTGTGGTGTACGCCGAGCTCAGCCCGCCGTCGATGAGGAAAGTTGTGGCCGTCACGAAGCTCGACTCGTCGCTCGCGAGGAAGAGCGCCCCGTTGGCGATCTCCTCGACGCGGGCGAACCGGCCCATCGGCACGTGGACGAGCCGGCGCGCGGCCTTCTCGGGGTCCTTCGCAAAGAGCTCTTTGAGCAGCGGTGTGTCAACCGGGCCCGGGCAGAGGGCGTTCACGCGGACACCGCGTCGCGCGAACTCCACGCCGATCTCTCGCGACAGCGAGAGCACGCCGCCCTTGGATGCCGTGTAGGAGATCTGCGAGGTCGCGGCGCCCATGACCGCGACGAACGACGCGGTGTTGATCACCGATCCGCGCAGCGGGCCATCGTTCTCGAGCATGTGCGGTATGCCGTGCTTGCAGCCCAGGAACACGCTGCGCAGGTTGACGTTCTGCACGCGCTCCCATGCCTCGAGTGTCGTGTCCAGCACCGAGGCGTCGTCGTTGGGCGAGATGCCCGCGTTGTTGAAGAGGACGTCGATGCGGCCGAACTCGTCGCGTACGCGCTGCAGCGCGGCGGCGACGTCATCCTCGCTTGTGACGTCGACCTGGAGCGCGAGGTCGCCGGGCGCCCCGTCGAGCAGGTCCAGGCCGGCCACCCGCGCGCCCTCCCGCTGATAGAGCTCGACCGTCGCGGCTCCGATCCCGCCGCTCGCGCCGGTCACGACACAAACGCGTCCCTCGAGCCTGCCCGTAGCGGTCATGATGCCTCCGTCGCGTAGTAGATCGTCTTGACCTCCGTGTACGCGTCCACTGCGTGCGGACCGAGCTCACGCCCGTAGCCGGATTGCTTGAAGCCGCCGAACGGCGTGCTCACGCGGACGGAGGTGTTTGCGTTGATTGAAAGGACCCCGGTCTCGACCGCGCGCGCCACGCGCAGCGCCCGCGCGCCGTCGCGCGTCCATATCGAACCGGAGAGCCCGTAGATCGTGTCGTTGGCGAGCGTGATCGCCTCCGCCTCGTCGCGGAACGGGATCACCGCTGCGATCGGACCGAAGACCTCCTCGCGTGCGACCCGGTCTCCGGGGCTGACCGGAGAGAGAACCGTCGGCGGGAACCAGAATCCCGGCCCCTCGGGGGCGCTGCCGCGGAACGCGATCGACACGTCGTCCTGCATGAACGAGGACACCGTCTGCAGTTGCTGTGCGGAGATGAGCGGCCCCATCTGCGTGCTCTCGTCCAGCGGGTCGCCGACGCGGATCGCCTTCACCTCGACCTCGAGGAGCTCCATGAAGCGGTCTACGGCATCCTCCTGGACGAGGATCCGCGAGCGCGCACAGCAGTCCTGTCCGGCGTTGCCGAAGACCGCCATCGGCGCCGCCGCGGCTGCCGCCTCGAGGTCTGCGTCGGCGAAGATGACGTTGGCGGACTTTCCGCCGAGCTCGAGCGTCACCCGCTTGATCGTCTGCGCGGCGCCTGCGGCGATCGAGCGCCCGACCTCCGTCGATCCCGTGAACGCGATCTTCGCGACGTCGGGGTGCTCGACCAGGCGCTGGCCGCAGGTGCGGCCGGGGCCGACCACGACGTTCACGACGCCCTCGGGGACCCCGGCGGCGAGCGCGAGCTCGGAGAAGCGAAGCGCGGTCAGCGGTGTCAGCTCCGCGGGCTTGAGCACGACCGTGTTGCCTGCTGCAAGCGCCGGTGCGAGCTTCCATGCGGCGATCGTGAGCGGGAAGTTCCAGGGGGTGATCAGGCCGACCACACCGAGAGGCTCTCTGACGGTGAACGCCTGGCCGCCCGCTACGGGGATCGTGTCTCCAAGCAGACGCTCGGGCGCGCCGGCGTAGTAGCGGAACGTGTCGACCACCATGCCCATCTCGCCGCGTGCGTCCCCGATCGCCTTGCCCGCGTTGCGCGCCTCGAGGACAGCGAGCTCCTCGAGGTGGCCGGCCAGCGTGTCGGCGAGTGCGTGCAGCAGCCGTGCGCGCTCCGCCGGGGGAAGGGCGCGCCAGGCGGGCAGGGCGGCTCTTGCGGCCGCCACCGCCCTGTCGACATCCCCGGTGTCCGCCCTCGCCACCTGCGCGAGGACGGCCTCCGTGGCCGGCTCCAGTACCGAGAGCTCACCACTCATCGTTTCACCATCCCTGGCCGGCCGGGTCGGCGGGGACCCGGATCATGCAGTCCAATTTGCCTCCCGCCTACGGCGCTTGGGAGATGTCGGGCAGCGCCACTTCGGTATCGAGATCGTCGATCGTCCTGACTGGGCCCTTGAAGCTCTTCTTGGCTGACGTCGCGTACCAGATGGTCACCGCGAGCATCGTCCCGATCGTGACGATCGGAGCGTAGTTCACGGCTGACCAGCTGAACGCCTTGTTCCCGGGCACGCCTTCGGGCGCGAACGGGAGGCAGAAGATGATCACGCACAGGCCGACCCACACGAAAGCGATCGGGTTCAGCCATTTGTATTTGTTTCCGAGTGTCCACGGACCGGCCTGGAACGCGCTTCCCATCCTCCAGCGCAGGAACACCGGGATCGTGTAGGCGATGTAGAGACCGATGACCGAGATCGACGTCACCGCGAGGAACGCGACCGGGCTTCCCAGGTGGTTCGGGAAGTACGCCGGGATCGTCACGATGAGGGCGAACAGGCAGACGAAGAAGACGGCCCACGTCGGGGTCTTGTTCGAGCTGAGCCGGCGCCACAGGTTGTGGCCGGGGACCGCCCCGTCGCGCGAGAACGCGAACGTCATGCGCGAGGCGCTCGTGAGGCACGCAACGCCGCAGAACAGCTGCCCGACGGTGGAGATGAAGATGACGGCCTTCGCTCCGGTCAGCGACAGCGCCGAGGAGAAGATCGTCAGGGCCGGGTAGCCGGCTTTGAGGATTTCCGCTTCATGGCTCTTCTGCACGGCGAAGGTGATCGCGAGCAGGACGATCCAGCCGATCACCGCGGAGTAGAAGACCGAGCGCCAGATTCCTTTTGGAGCCGACTCCGCTGCTCCGTGCGTCTCCTCCGAGACGTGGGCGGAGGCGTCGTAGCCGGTGATCGTGTACATCGTCAGCAGGAACCCGAGCGGCAGCACGTAGTACCAGTACATGTGTTCGCCGAACCCGGAGTCGTTGATCCTGTGGCCGAACACGTATGAGAGGCTCGCGTGGTGGCTCGGGACGATGATCAGGATCAGGACGATGATGCCCACGCCGACCACGTGCCACCAGACGGAGATCCCGTTGAAGATGGACACGAGGTGGCTGGAGAAGACGTTGATCAGCCCGCCGACTATGAGGATGATCGCGAAGATCGCGAACGTGACGTGAGCCGTGTAGTGGACGTTCGTTCCCGCTGCGGCCTCGGTGAAGTTGAAGATGAAGTGCAGGTTGAAGAGGCCGAGGAAATAGATCAGGAAGGCTGAGCAGACGTAGTCGACGGATGCGACGACGGCGACGAGGCCGATCAGGTTGAACCAACCGGTGAACCAGCCCCAGCCTGCGCCCCCCAGCTTGGAGGCCCAGTAGTAGATGCCTCCGGCGGTCGGCATCGCGGAGGCCAGCTCGGACATCGAGAACGCAACACAGAGGATCAGGAGGCTGATGAGCGGCCAGGCGATCGAGATCGCGATCGGACCGCCGTTCTTGAAGGCCTGCCCGTACGTCGTGAAGCAGCCCGCGAGCACCGAGATGATCGAGAACGAGATCGCGAAGTTGGAGAACGAGCTCCATCCGCGGTTGAGCTCCTGTTTGTACCCAAGTTCCGCAAGTCGTTGCTCGTCCGTCCCCAAACTCTCCGTCGTGCTCATCGCCTCGCCCCCAAACGATTGGTAAAGGTTTGCTGATCCTTCCTTCGATCGTGACAATACGCGCGACCGCGGACGGAAGTCAAGGCATCCGCACCAAGATTGTGCGGCAATTTGGGGGACTTGCGGGCGGCGCCCGCGACCTCAGCCGCCGGGCAGCAGGCCGGCGAGAATGTGCTCGGTCCCCTGGAGGTGCTCGGCCATCTCGCGGACCGCGCGGATCTCGTCCCGCTCGCGCACCGCCGCGAGGATCCTCCGGTGCTGCGCGTTCGAGGACGCGAGCACCTCCTGAGGGTGGGCGATGTGGGCGATCAGGTCGCTCATCGCTCCCTGCACCTCCGTCATGGACCGTATGAGCGTCGCCGAGTGGGTCGCCTCCGCGAGCCCGACGTGCAGGCGGATATCCGACTGGCGGTAGGCCGCGAAGTTCCCGAGTGTGCGCTCGAGGGCATCTGCGGTCTCGTCGAGCGTGTCGAGGTCTCCCAGCTCGGCGCGCTGCGCCGCGAGCAGCGCGACGCCGAGCTCGACCGCGAGGCGCTCGTCGCACGTCTCGCGCCAGCGGGCGAGCATCTCCGGAGAGGGGGGGTCCGCGGGAGGCGGAGGGTCCGAGACGAACGTGCCGCCGCCGCGGCCGCGGGTGGCGTACACATGGCCGCTCTGTCCGAGGGCGGTCAGGGCCTGGCGCAGGGTCGAGCGCGCGATGCCCATCCTCGCGCACAGCTCGCGCTCGGCCGGCAGCCGCGATCCGGGCGCGAGGAGGCCGAGCTTGATCGCGGTGCCCAGCCTGTCGACGGTCTCCTCGAACGCGGTGTGCGAGCGCACGACGGCGAAGACGGCGTCAGGTGCCGTATGTGCGTCGGCGACTCGATTTTGCTCCGGTGCCCCCGCCACCGCTACCCCTAGCGCGTTCTCACAGCCGCTCGAATCCCCTCACTCGCTCCCAGTCGGTCACCGCCGACTGAAACGCTGACAGCTCGACATCCGCTGCGTTGACGTAGTGCGCGAGCACCTCCTCGCCGAAGGCCTCCCGCGCGACGTCGCTCGCGGCGAACAGCTCGCGCGCCTGCGCCATCGTCCCTGGAACGCGGGGCCGCTCGGTCGCTGCGTATGCGTTGCCCTCCAGGGCAGGCTCGAGCTCGAGCCCGGCGTCAACCCCGTGCAGGCCCGAGGCGATGATCGCGCTGAGCGCCAGATATGGGTTCAGGTCCGCGCCGCCGACCCGATTCTCGAAGCGCAGCGAAGGACCGTGCCCGACGACGCGAAGCGAGCACGTCCGGTTGTCCTTGCCCCAGGCGACCGTTGTCGGCGCGAAGGTCGCCGAGGCGTAGCGCTTGTACGAGTTGATGTTGGGCGCGAGCAGCAGGGTCATTTCGCGCAGGCACGCGACCTGGCCGGCCAGGAAGGACTCGAACAGCTTCTGGTCGCGGGCGAACAGCGGCCCCTGGTCGTCGGCGAGGGAGAAGTGGATGTGGCACGAGTTGCCCTCGCGCTGGTCGTACTTCGCGATGAACGTGAGCGAGAATCCTTCCTCGGACGCGATCTCCTTCGCCCCGTTCTTGTAGATCGCGTGCTCGTCGGCGGTCCGCAGCGCGTCGGCGTAGTGGAAGTTGATCTCGTGCTGGCCGAAGTTGCACTCGCCCTTGGAGTCCTCGACCACCATCCCGGCGGCCGCCATGTCGTTGCGGATCCGCCGTATCAGCGGCTCGACGCGGGCGGTGCCCAGAAGCGAGTAGTCGACGTTGTAGAGGTTCGCCGGGCGAAGATCGCGGTAGCCCTTGTGCCATGCCTCCTCGTATGTGTCCAGGAACACCATGAACTCGAGCTCGGTGCCTGCGTTCGCGGTCCATCCCCGGTCGGCGAGCCTGGCGAGCTGACGGCGCAGGATCTGCCTGGGCGAGGCCACGACATCCGAGCCGTCGAGCCACGCGACGTCGGCCAGGCACATCACGGTGCCCTCCTGCCACGGCACGGGCCTCAGCGTCGCGATGTCCGGAACGAGCAGCATGTCGCCGTAGCCGCGCTCCCACGAGGACATCGCGTATCCCTCGACGGTCGCCATGTCGACGTCCACGGCGAGCAGGTAGTTGCAGCTCTCGGCTCCGTGGTGTGCGACCTCCTTCAGGAAGTGTTTGGCGGTGAGCCGCTTCCCCTGCAGGCGCCCCTGCATGTCCGTCATGGCGAGCAGGACCGTGTCCACCTCGCCTGACTCCTCCGCCCTCATCAGATCCTCGATGTTCATGCGATCTCCCTTTATCCCTGAACGCGGTCAAGCCTACATGGGTGGGCGACGGCGGCGGACCATGTGCGCGCGCGGGTTCTCTCATCCGTCTCTCAGGTTCACGGCACGCTGCTCCCAGCTTCGTGGTCCACGGTGTGCACATGAACGCAACCGTCTCGCCTCCACGCCCGCAGAGCGGGCCGCCGATCACCTCCAGACGGGGTCCCGTCGCCCGCGAGCACGCCCCGGCTCGCTCGAACTCCGATCCGCGCTGGGTGCGGCCGGCCCTGATCGCCCTCCTGGCATTCACGGCGGTCGCCTACCTGTGGGACCTGAGCGCGTCCGGATACGCGAACAGCTTCTACGCCGCTGCCGTGCAGGCTGGTACCAAGAGCTGGAAGGCCTTCTTCTTCGGCTCGATCGATTCTTCGAACTTCATAACCGTCGACAAGCCGCCCGCGTCCCTGTGGGTGATGTCGCTATCGGGCCGGATCTTCGGCTTCAGCAGCATGAGCATGCTCGTCCCGCAGGTGCTCGAGGGAGTCGCGGCCGTCGGCCTGCTCTACGCGGCGGTGCGCCGCTGGTTCGGTGCCGGGGCCGGTCTGGCAGCGGGTGCGCTCCTGGCGATCACCCCGGTCGCAGCCCTGATGTTCCGCTTCAACAACCCCGATGCGCTGCTGGTCTGCCTGCTCGTGGCCGGCGCGTACTGCGTGACGCGTGCACTCGAGCACGCCCGGACCGGTTGGATCCTCGCCGCCGGGACGATGATCGGTTTCGCGTTCCTGGCGAAGATGGCGCAGGCCTTCCTCGTCCTGCCCGCGTTCGGGCTGGTGTATCTCGTCGCCGCGCCCACCGGGCTGCGCCGCCGCGTCGGTCAACTCCTCGCCGGTGCGCTTGCGATCGTCGTGAGCTGCGGCTGGTGGGTTGCGATCGTCGAACTGTGGCCCACCGGCTCACGGCCGTTCATCGACGGTACCTCGGCCAACAGCGTCCTGAGTCTCGTCGTCGGCTACAACGGGCTCGGGAGGATCTTCGGCGCCAGCGGCGGCGGAGGCGGGGGCGGGGGAGCGAACTTCAGCGGCTCGACCGGCACGCTGAGGCTGTTCAACGACCTGATGGGTGGCCAGGCGTCATGGCTGCTCCCTGCGGCGGTGCTCTCCCTCGTGGCCGGCCTGTGGCACACCCGCCGCGCGCCTCGTACCGACCGCACACGCGCTGCGCTGCTCCTATGGGGCGGCTGGCTCGTGGTGACGGCCGCGATCTTCAGCTACTCCAGCGGTGTGATCCACACCTACTACACGGTCGCCCTCGTTCCGGCGATCGCCGCACTCGTCGCGATCGGAGGGTCGACGGCATGGCGGGAGCGCGCCCACGCCCCGGCGCGTCTGGCCGGCGCAGCCGGCGTCCTCCTCACCGCAGCGTGGTCGTGGGCCCTGCTCGACCGGACCCCGCACTGGAACTCATGGCTGCTCGTGCTCATCCCCGCGAGCCTCGTGCTGGGCGCGCTCTGCCTGCTCGTCGCCCGAGGGTCCCGGCGGATGGGCCAGCGACTCTCGATCATCGCCGCGGTACTCGCCGCGGTCGCGTGCCTCGCTGGCCCCCTGGCCTACTCGGCGCAGACTCTCTCATCGGCCCACACCGGTTCGATCCCCTCCGCGGGCCCGTCGGCGAGCAGGAGCGGTGGCGGCCCGGGTTCCGCCGGCGGCGGCGCAAGCGGGAACTCGACCGTCAGCTCGGCGCTGAGAAGCGCCCTGGCGAACGGGTCCAGCCGCTACCGGTGGGTGCTCGCGGTCTCCGGTTCACAGACGGCTGCCGGTGTCGAGCTCGCGACCGGGGGCGATCCCGTGATGGCGATCGGCGGCTTCAACAACCAGGGCGGCAACATCACCCTCGCGCAGTTCAAGCGGTACGTCGCAGCAGGCGACATCCACTACTACATGGCCTCGACCGGAGGGGCCGGGGGCGCCGGCGCCTTCGGCGCAGCCGGTCACACGGGGGCGCCCGGCGGCTCCGCGGGCCGGTCAGCGCCCGGCGGCTTCGGTGGCGGGGCGCCCTCGGGCGGTGCACCGACGCTGCGCGGCTCAGGCGGCGCTCCCACGGGCGGCACAGCCGGCGGCGGTCTCTCGGCGGGCAGCACCTCGGCGATCACCACCTGGGTGAAGGCGCACTACAAGGCTGTCACGGTCGGCGGGGAGACCCTGTATGACCTCAGCCAGCCTGTGGGCTGAACGCGACCCGATCCGGGTGTGCGCCCGCACTGCGCACACCCGGTCAGGTGCGCTCTCGCAGCTCGATGCGCCTGATCTTTCCGGTGAGCGTCTTGGGCAGCTCTGCGACGAACTCGATGCGGCGCGGGTAGGCGTATGCGGACAGGCGGTCGCGGACGAAGACCTTGATGTCCTGCGCGAGCTCGTCGGAGGGCTCATGGCCGGCGCAGAGAACGACGAACGCCTTGACGATGTTGCCTCGGCGCTCGTCGGGCGCGGCCACCGCCGCCGCCTCGGCCACCGCGGGGTGCTCCAGGCACGCCGACTCGACTTCGAACGGACCGATCCGGTAGCCCGCGGCGATGATCACGTCGTCTGCTCGGCCCTCGTACCAGACATACCCGTCCGGATCCATGCTCGCCGCGTCCTTCGTGTGGAACCACTCGCCGCCGAAGGCGGCCTCGCTCTCCTCGGGCAGGCCCCAGTAGCCCAGCGGGTAGTGGGGGTTGGTGCGAGCTCGCAGACAGATCTCGCCGCGCTCCCCCTGGGCGACAGGGTTCTCGTCCTCGTCGAGGATCGCGACGTCCCATCCCGGCATCGGCCGTCCCATCGAGCCCTCGCGGACCTCCATGAACGGGAAGTTGCCGCACAGCGGGTAGGACTCCGTGAGGCCGTAGTAGTCCAGGACCGTGACGCCGTACTGGTCGCGGAACCAGCGGATCGCCTCCGGGTTCAGGGGCTCGCCCGCAGAGCAAACGACGCGGAACGACTGGGGGTGGCGGGTGCGTGCGTCGGAGATGGACATCATCGAGCGGATCGCGGTCGGCGTCGCGAACACGTTCGTGACCTGGTGGCGGGAGAGGAAGTCGAGCTGCTTGCCGGCATCGAAGCCCGCCTCGCGCTGGTAGACGCACTGGACCGCACCGAGGCGCCACGGGCCGATGAGCGGGCAGATGCCCGCCGCCCACGCCCACTCGCCCATGCCGTGGAAGCGCTCCCCGTCCTCCAGGTCATGGCAGTAGCGGAACTCCTCGTGGGCGAGGATGTAACGGTGGGCATGCACGATGCCCTTCGCGAGCCCGGTGGTGCCGGAGGTGTAGTAGAGCTGCGCCGGATCATCGGCGAGGGTGTCGGCGACGTCCAGCTCGGTCGAGGCTCCGGCGAACGTGCCCTCGTCGAGCTCCAGGACCGTCGGGCCGGCGATGTGCGAGAAGCGGGGGGCGTTGTGCGCGTCGGTTACCAGGACCCTCGGTTTCGAGTCGCCCAGCCGGTGCTCGATTCCCTCGTCGCCATACAGGACCGACATCGAGAGCAGCAGGGCCCCGAGCTTCCAGATCGCGAAGAAGACCGCGGCTGCCTCCGGGGTCGCGGGCAGGACGACGGCGACACGGTCGCCCCGCTCCACGCCGAGTCCCGCAAGCACGTTGCCGATCTGGTTGGAGCGGTCCTGGAGCTCGCCCCAGCGGACCTCGCGCACCTCGCCGGAGAAGTGCTCGTGGATCATCGCGAGCTTCTCGCGTGGATGGCGGTCGCAGATGTCCGCTGCGATGTTGTAACGCTCGGGCACCACCCAGCGGTGCTCTGAGACCGCGCGGTCGTAGGACTGCTCGCCGGTGGCCTGATGCATGGTTGCCTCCCTCGTCGAAAAATGGCGAGCATCGGCCGCCCGCGCGGCGCCGCGACCGGCACCCCTGCCCTGCAAATTATCGGGAGCCGGGCGACTGCGCTCAGGCGTCCAGGCCGACCAGCTCCGCGCTCGCCTCCCACAGGCCTCGCGCGAGCGCCTCGTCCTGCGCCTGCGCGCTCGGCGCACGCACCTTCTCGTCGACGACGTACTCGCCGTCGAGCGACGCGGCCTGCTCGGATGTCGCGAGCCAGATGAGGGAGCGGGCTCCTCTCTCCGGTGAGCGCATGAAGGGCGAGCCAAGCGTCGTGAGGACCTTCCACACACCGTTCTCGTTCTTGCCGAATCCGGTGCGCACGACACCGGGGTGGAAGCAGTTGGCGTGAAGCTCGCCCGCTCGGCGCGCCAGCTCGCGGGTGAACATGATGTTGCAGAGCTTCGAGGTCCCGTAAACGCGCATGGCGGAGTAGGAGCGCTCGGACTGCAGGTCCTGCAGGTCCAGTCGCCCCCCGGTGTGGGCGTCCGACGCGGTCGTCACCACGCGCCCCCCGGCCAGCCGCCCCAGAAGCAGGTTGGTGAGCAGGAACGGTGCGAGGTGGTTCAGGGCGAATGTCCGCTCCAGGCCCTCGGTGGTCTCCTTCCGGGTCGCGAACAGGGCACCCGCGTTGTTGGCGAGCACGTCGATCCGCTCGTATCGCTCGAGGGCCTCGTCGGCGAGCGCGCGGACACCTGACATCAGCGTCAGGTCGGCGACGTGTTCGTGAACGCTCCCGCCGCCGGCGGCGCGAGCCTGGGCGGCCACCTCAGATACCCGTTGCGGGTCGCGCCCGACCAGCGCCACGTCGGCGCCCTCGCGGGCCAGCCCGACGGCCGCCGCCATACCTATCCCGCGCGTCGCTCCGGTGAGCAGGACAAGCGTCATCGCGAGGACTGTACAAGGCCGGGTGGCTGCCGGCGAGCCTCACGGCGCGGCGGGTGGCGGCCCCTCATCCAAGCCACCCGCCGCGCCCGGGCACCCGGCCTCAAGTCTCGGGAGTCAGCCTCACGGGCAGCGTCTTGAGTTGGTTGACGAACAGCGATTCGGCCATCACCGGGGTGCCGTCGATCCTGATCTTGGGGTAGCGCCTCAGCGTCTCCTCGAGCAGGATCCTCAGCTCGAGCCGGGCGAGCGCGAGGCCCAGGCACGTGTGCCTTCCGCCGGCGCCGAACGCCTGATGGTCAGGGTTGCGCGTGACATCGAAACGGTCCGGATCCTCAAAGCGCGTCTCGTCACGATTCGAGGACGGGTACCACATCACCACCTTCTCGCCGGCGCGGATCTTCTGACCATGAAGCTCGGTGTCGCAGGTGGCGGTGCGCCGGAAGTGCGCGAACGCAGGGAACATCCTCAGCGCCTCCTCGACCGCGCCGGGAATCAGGGACGGGTCCTCGAGCAGCATCTGCAGCTGCTCGGGGTCTTCCATGAGTGCTCGCATGCCGCTGCAGTACGTCGCCTTCGTGCTGTCGTTGCCCGCCGCGACGAGAAGGAAGAAGCCCATGACGATCTCGTGCTCCTCGAGTTTCTCCCCTTCGACCTCGGCGTTGACGAGCACGCTCGTTAGGTCGTCGGTCGGGGTCGCCCGCCTTTCGGCGATCATCGCCTGGCAGCGCTCGAAGACCTCGGGGAGGCCCGAGTCGAGCAGTCCCTCGACACCGCCCGGATTGAGGTCAGTGTCGCCGGTCCCGAGCGTCGAGTTCGCGAGAGCCGCCCAGATGGCGTCGTCCTGCTCGGGCACGCCCATGAAGCTGTGGATCACGCGCGAGACCGCGGGCTGCGCGACGTCGCTCACCAGGTCGCAGCTCTCGCGGCCCTGGAGACGGTCGAGGACCTTGACGACGATCGACCGTATCTCGTCTTCGTGGGCAGCGATCCGCTTCGGGGTGAAGCCGCGCTGGAACAGCGCCTTGACCCTGTCGTGCCGTGGAGGGTCCATCGCGATGAACATCCCGCGGGCGAGCTCCAGGGGTATGGCGTGGGTGAGCGCGGTCACGCCGCCCAGTTCCGAGGAGTAGGTGCGGAAGTCGCGGGTCACCGTGAACACGTCGTCCGCGGTCGTCACCGACCAGAAGCCGTCTTCGTCGGGGAATTCCTCGAGCGTCTCGGTCCAGTGGACTGGGCACTCCTTGCGCATCTGCTTGAAAACCTCGTGAGGCGGACCGTCGACCCACAGCTCGGAGTCGGACAGTTCGACCTGCTTGATGTCGCGCCCAACTGTTGCCATCTCGCTCAACCTCCGTCGTGGTGTAGATCCGTCATTCTGGCTGGCTGGCCAGCCAGGATAGGGCATGTGCCCGGCAGCCAGACCGCCGTGTGGGCTGCCTAGTCCTCCTGAAGCACGAACTCGCGCTTGCGCGCGCCGCACACCGGGCAGATCCAGGTGTCTGGGATATCCTCGAAAGCAGTCCCAGGCGGGATCCCGCCGTCCGGGTCGCCCAACTCCGGGTCGTATGTGTAGCCGCAGGATTCGCAGATCCAGCGCTGGAGCGTCTCGGTTGCAGTGCTCATCTTCAGGGCTCCCTCTCACTCGTCGCAGGCCGCGCAGCAACCGCCAAGATCCCACCGCATCCACAAATGCTCATCCGTGAAATGCACATGCTCCCGTGTGGCTTTACCGACGACGGCCGCCGTCCGGTCCGGCAGCCGTCGTGCGTGCCGGCTAAAGCCGCCTTTAGGCAAGGCTCAGTAACTCTCCGCAATATGGTGGAGTGTCTTTCCCTCTTGTGAACAATCCTGACCACCCATAGCGTCGAAGACGTGCCGCCTGGAACAGTCGAGATGGAGGCCGCGCGCGGCGTCCCCACCGCAGCCGATGCGCCGCTGCTGCGCGCCCTGCGCGGGGAACGACCCGACCGTGTCCCGGTGTGGTTCATGCGCCAGGCCGGCAGATCGCTGCCTGAGTACAGGGCGATCCGCAAGCACGCGACGCTCATGGACATCACCCACACCCCCGAGCTCGCGGCCGAGGTCACGCTGCAGCCGGTTCGCCGGCACGGGGTCGATGCGGCGATCCTCTTCTCCGACATCGTCACCCCGCTCGAGGCGATCGGCATCGGTGTCGAGATACGACCCGGCGTGGGACCCGTCATCGCAGAGCCCGTGCGCGCAGCGGCGGACATCCGCAGGTTCAGGGCTTTCGAGCCCGAGCAGGACGCCCCCTGGCTCGCCGAGACCGTCCGTCTCACCTGTGCTGAGCTCAGTGTGCCGCTGATCGGCTTCGCCGGCGGCCCTTTCACGCTCGCCAGCTACCTGGTCGAGGGAGGCCCGTCGAAGGCGCAGGCCAGGACACGCGCACTGATGCTGAGCGATCCGATCACCTGGCGTGCCCTGCTCGACCGCCTCGCCGACATCGCGCTGGCCTCCCTGACCGCCCAGGTGCAGGCGGGCGCTCAGGCGGTCCAGATATTCGACAGCTGGGTCGGCTCGCTCTCGGCCCGCGAC
>Ga0182013_10003909_pt1 | contig 18233 bp, 11 predicted proteins | sample 612S2MmetaG_FD_120487 | JGI IMG/M metagenome (GOLD analysis project Ga0182013, IMG submission 120487) | Permafrost microbial communities from Stordalen Mire, Sweden - 612S2M metaG | ecosystem: Environmental > Terrestrial > Soil > Wetlands > Permafrost | place: Sweden: Stordalen | collected...
GCCCCCGCCGACCAACACGCGCAGGTCGATCTCCCAGCGGGTGTTCTGCTCGTCGGACAGGAAGTGCACCTTGCGCACGTCCCGGCCTCCGAAGAAATTCGGAGGCCAATGGCAATTCTCGCAATTGCCCCGTATCGGGCGCAGCGACACCACAGGAACCGGAATCGGGCGCGGAAACTTGTCTTGCATAGTCTCCACGAGTTCCGTCATGCCACGAAGCTTGGATTCGATATACCCGGTGGCGCCAGGTCCGACATGGCATTGCGCGCACGTCACGCGCGCGTGCGGCGACGATTGATAGGTGACGTACTCCGGCGTCATGGAATGGCAAACGGCCCCGCAGAACGACACAGCGTCAGTGTACAGATAAGCCTGAGCGCCGCCGTAGATGGCCGGCACGCACAGCAGCGCAGCCCCGATCGCGACTACCAGAAGCGCCTTTCTTTCCCGTGCGACATTGAGGTCCCATTGGGGATAGCGTGCGAAGGACAACGGCTTGTGCATCCGCCACCGGATCCACTGCACGTACATTCCGATCAGCACGATGGCAATGCCGGCAAACACTAATAACGGCGGCCCAAAAAAGATCACCAGGTCGCCGTAGGGCTGAATCAGCGCGCCGCCTCCCACGGTGTGGTAGGCCATCAGCACCACAAATACCAACAAGCCCACGGCGGCAATACCGGTTCCCGCATAGCTGATCCAGTTGCGATAGAGCGCCACCGGGCCCGGGCCGGGCCGCGGAGTGCGTTTCCCATTCGGCGCGGCGCGCGGCAGCAATTGGTGGCGTTTGACGAAGGTCTTGGCCTCCGGAATGGCGGCGACCTCATGACGCAACTCGCCGGCCGGCACGAACTTCCATCCGGAGAAAATGCTGTCGAGCAGTCCGTTTTCTTCCTCGATCGAGATGAGAACCGAAAGATAGACGTGGAAGATCACAAAGGCGAAGAACACGAACATCAGGAAGTAATGAAGTTCGCGGAGGTATTGGGGATCGATGAGCAGCGGCAGCCAGCCGATGAATTGGGTCAGGATGGGATTGCCCACCACCCGGCTGTACAGAGCCAGGCCCGTCAGGATCTCGACCAGCATCAGTAGATAGATAACGAAATAAGTCAGCGCGGCCAGAGGATTATGGCCTACTCGATGGCCCGGCTCGAAGCGCAGGAACGAGTAGAACTCGAGCATCGATCCCATCCCGCGCCATTGCTCGCGGTGAATGGGGATGTAAGCCGACCACCTGGCCCAGAAATTGCCCTTGAAAGACCAGTACACGCGGAACGCGAACGCACTAATCAGCACGAATCCCGAGACCACGTGAACAAACCGGACTGTGGCCATGAGGTAAGGCGCCTGCCCGGATGGGACCAGGAACGGGCGGTGTATGAACAGTCCGGTGACCGAGAGCGACACGAACGCAAAGAAAATCAGCCAGTGGCCGATGCGAACCGGCAGTTCCCAAACATAGGTACGGACCAGTTCCGTCTCGGGGCGGCGGGCCAGCACGGATGTCGGCGAAACATTTCTTGGCACCGCAGCCTCCTATGTGGCCTCAACCCGCTGCCATCGGCGTCCCCGCGCATCCACCACCTGAACCGCGCAGGCCAGGCACGGGTCGAAGGAGTGAATGGTGCGAAGCAGCTCCAGCGGTTTGTCCGGGTCCGCAACCGGATGCTGGATCAACGCGGCCTCGTACGGACCGTGTTGCCCCATGGCATCGCGCGGACCGCCGTTCCACGTGGTGGGCGCAATCACCTGGTAATTGCGGATGGCGCCATCCTCGATCTCGACCCAGTGGCCGAGCGAGCCTCGCGGCGCTTCATGCTGTCCAAAACCGCGGCACGAGCGCGGCCACGAGTCCGGATCCCAGCGCGCGCCATTGTGCATGTCGAGCACCCGCCGGCCGAGGTTGTCCTCTAACTCATGCATCCAGTCGGTCATCTTGTCCGCTACAAGCTGCGCTTCCAAGGCCCGTGCGGCAATGCGTCCCAGGGTGGAGAACAGCGCCGACGGAGGCTGCTTGATCTGGGCCAAAACGGAATCGACAAGTCCTTTCGCGGGCTGATTGCCGGCCGCATAGGCAATCACGAAACGCGCCAGCGGCCCCAGTTCCATCACCTCGTTCTCATAACGCGGAGCCTTCAGCCAGGAATACTTCTGATCGACATGGAGGTAATCGTACGGCGGCGCGGGACCCGTGTAAGTGGGTCTTGTCTCGCCTTCGAATGGATGCTTCGCGGGCTTCTTATCTCCGTACTCATACCAGGACCGCGCCACATACTCGGTGATTTTTTCCGGTGAAAACGGATGTACCACCGAGAGATCGCGCTTTCGAATCACTCCGGCGGGAAAGAAGAACGCCGACGGGTCGTGCATGCTCTTGCCCGGATAGTCCCCGTAGGCCAGGAAGTTGCCCACTCCCTCGCCGCGGGTAAACCAGTCGCCATAGAAACCGGCGATGGCCAGCACGTCCGGCACGTAGACCTGGCGTACGAACTGCTGGCCCATCTCAATCAGCGTGCGGAGAAGTTGCAGGCGTTCCGGATTGAGAGGAGCCTGCGGAGAATCGGGGTCCATGGCCGTGGACATTCCGCCTACGAGAAAGGTTTGCAGGTGCGGGTTCTTGCCGCCCATCACGGCATGCATCCGTATGAAGTCGCGCTGGAATTCCAGCGCATCGAGATAGTGGGAAACGGCCAGCAGGTTCACTTCGGGCGGCAGACGGTAGGCCGGATGGCCCCAGTACCCGTTGGCGAACAGACTCAATTGGCCGCTCTCCACCAAAGCTCGCACGCGTGCCTGAACGGCCCTGAAATGGCCCACGCCGGACTTGGACCAGTCGGATAACGAGCCGGCAATTTGCGCCGTTTTCGCCGGATCGGCCTTAATGGCGCTGGCGACGTCCACCCAATCGAGCGCCTGCAAGTGATAGAAGTGGACGACGTGATCCTGCACCAGTTGCGCGCTGGCGATCAGGTTGCGCACCAGGCGCGCGTTATCGGGTACTTCGATCTGCAGTGCATCCTCCACCGCCCGTACCGAGGCCAGGGCGTGGACCACGGTACATACGGAACAGATCCGCTGCAGCCAGTACCACGCCTCGCGCGGGTCGCGGTTGCGGACCACCAGTTCCAGGCCCCGGAACATGGTGCCGGAACTCCAGGCGTCGGAGATTACACCACCTTCCACCTGGGCCTCCACCCGAAGATGTCCTTCAATTCGCGTTACCGGATCAACTACAATACGCGGCATATCTGAACTCCCGACTTCCAGCAGGTGGGATGCTCATGGCATCTCCTCCGCAGCTCACGGTTCCTCGGGCGGCCCTTCGCGCTCCACCAGACCGCTGCGCCGGCCGATCTCCGTCGGTCCGCCCCTTGGCGCCTCGCCTCGCGGGCGCATCTGCGAACGCGCCGCACTGGCGATTCCGTGCAACCCCAGAGCGGTCGCCACGCCAGCCGTCATCCAGCCACCGATCTTCCCGGCGGTGATATCCACGCCGAAACCTGGAACCCCCGGCAGGCGCCGATAGAGCGGAAAAGCCGTGTCCCAGAAGCGGTAGGAGGCGCAGGCAGCACAGCCATGCCCGGATTCGACGGGCCAACTGGTACCGTCGTTCCACCGAACCACCGGGCAGTTGAAGTTCCCTTGCGGCCCCTTGCATCCCATTTTGTAAAGGCAGTACCCGCGCCTGGCGCCATCGTCGTCCCAGCGTTCCACGAAACGGCCGGCATCGAAGTTGGCGCGCCTCTCGCACTGGTCGTGGATGATGTGTCCGTAGGCGAACAAAGGGCGCTTATGGGCGTCCAGCGCAGGCATCCGGCCGTATGTTAGCCAATAGACAAGGAGTGCGGCGGTGTTGGCGGGGTTGTGAGGGCAGCCCCCCATGTTCACCAGATTCAAGTTCGGGATTGCTTCCCCAACGCTGATGGCGCCTGTGGGGTTGGGGTCCGACCGTTGCGGCCCGCCATCGAACGCACACGAGCCAACGGCGATCACTGCCGCGGCATTCCCGCAGACCCGCCTGGCGATATCCAGGGCCGAGCGGCCGCCGATGGTGCAATATCCGGGATCGGCCGTGGGAATGGAACCTTCCACGATTGCCAGGTATTTGCCGGTCTCCTCCCGCACCACGCGATCCAGAGCGCTGTTGGCCTGTTTGCCGGCCGCCGCCATAATCGTCTCGTGATATTCCCAGGAGAAAAAGGAGAGCACCAAGTCAGCGATAGGCGGATGACTGGAGCGCAACATTGATTCCGAGTTGCCGGCACAATCCTGCAACTCCAGCCACACCAATACGGGCCGGCGCTTCTTTTCCAGGGTTGCCGCAACCTGCGGGACCGCGCTCAATGGCAGACCCAGCACGGTAGCCATCGATCCGCAAAACTTCAGGAATTTCCTGCGTGGGATCCCTTGGCACCGCAGGGCGTCTGAAATGCTGCATTCTTGAGCAAGCATTAACCTACCCTCAACGCTCGCTGGCGGCGCGGTGACCGACAGATACGCCAGGCAACTCGGAGCCACGGGAAAGAACGCGCAAGATTCCGTCCCGTACCGCAGGCCCAATAAGGATGCCTAATTATGAATCAGGTCGGAGCTGGCAGTCAATATAAAAAGACCTTTTTGACTTTTAATGCTCAGATCTGAGCCGGGAGGATCCTCGCGCGGTGTCAACCTACCTTCGTATACCGCACTCTTGACTAATGGACGCTGAGCCCAAAAGACCGGAGAACTCTAGCACTCTATCGAAAGTGATGCGGTAGTGGGCAATGTGGACGACGGGATCCACTTCCGCACTTTCCCAACGCGCTCGGAAGCCCAGGATCAATCGCGGCGCTCCTCCGAGGGGTAATGGTGCGGGCGTTTCAGGCGCCAGGTAGCTTTGCATCGTGTCGCCCTACGAGTTGCAATCGTGAGTCGCTCGCGGTGCCACGCCGCCGCGGACAAGGGCGCTGAAGGAGGCGCGCTCTCGAACCATGACCAAGGGCCAGTCGCGCGAAGCCTTCGCGTTCGGCCCACGCTCGATGGTCGACGCACCGCCGAGCGAAGGCGAGGCGCAAAAGCGCCTGCGTCAGCCCGTCAAACTGGGAGGAGGGCCCCCTCTCCAGGGCAAGTAATCGGACATCGGGGTGAAAAAGGGTACGTGCCCCCACGAAGCAAGCACGTCCGGCCGGAGCGCCTCAGCGACGCCGAGCGCGACGAGGCAACCAGGCTGGTAGACGCCATCATCGAAGCCCCCCGCAGCCCCGGCCGAAGGGCGCCTAAGGAAATATCTCGGCCAGCTCGGGGCTAGCGGCGCAGGAGTCGAAGGCAAACGAATCGGCCAGCTGGCGCAACTCGGCTTCGTTCTTCTCCTTCAGGCGATACACGATCGCGTACGTCAATTCTTCGTCGAACACCCGCTGGACGCGCAGATAGAACCGGTGCTTCGTCCCAGGTTCGAAGTGACTGGCGATCGAGTCCGTGATCCTGGCGAGAAAACCGTCAGTCTGCGGACCCGCCCCTCGCACCGCATACAGGACCCGGGCTTTCTCCCGTTCAGCGTTCACTTCCGGCGAGGAGAGGAACTTCTTCCAGGGCGTGTCGGCGCGTGGCGACACCAAGCCCATCTCTCCGAAATCCTTGTAGGTCCACTCCGTCCAGGACCAGCCTTCCTCGTTGGCGATCGACAACATGTCCCTGACCATGGCCTGCAGCTGGTTGATCTGCCCCTCGTACAAGCTGAAGCCGAATTCACCCATCAGAACGGGCCTTCGCCGGCCGAATGCAATCTTCTCATGCAATCGTTCGCGCAGCCAGCCCCTGTCGTAACGCACTCCCTCCACCGTCTGTGGATAGTCGGTCATCTTGTCGAGCGGGAAGGTGAAGTCGGGATAGATGTGGAACTCGAACACCGCCTGTTTGTCTTCCCAGAACGCGTCGGGGAGACCCTGAAAGCCCTTGCCCCAGTCGTCACCCGACAGCCAGATGAGATGAACCGGGTCTACCGCGCGGATCTGGAGGTGTGTCTCGCGCAGCCAGGCGGTCTCAGCAGTTCCGTGTGGCCCTGAGTGTTGGGTTCGTTCATCAGGTCGAAGCCGGCAACCCCCGGCTCGTTTTTGTACCGCTTCGCCAGTGCGACCCACAGGGCCGTGGCGCGCTTGCGAAAGTCGGCGTAGCGCCAGAACTCCGGAATGGAGGAAATCGAATCGGCGTAAACCTCCCTCGACTGTCCGCCCATCACCGCGTGAAGGTCGAGAATCACATAGATGCCGTGAGCCTTGTTGATCCGGACGACGTCGTCGAGACGCCGCAGGGCCGTTTCGTCATAATGCCCGGGCTGATTGGGGTCCTCGATGCGATTCTCGTTGAGCGGCACTCGCATGACATTAAAGCCCTTCTTCTCCAGAAACGCGGCGTCTCTGTCGGTGTAGTAAACGCTTTCGTACTCGTCCCAGAACGCGTCGGCGTTCTGCTTGCCCAATACGGTGCTCATCGCGGAGCGCATCTGCGTATGGGTACCGTAGAGTCCAAACAGGAAGTCTTCCTGGAGTTGCCAGTTGCCCAAATTGGTGCCCCGCAGTTGTATTTCTTTCCCTGCCGTGAAGAGCTTCGCCCCTCGGGCCTGAATGAAATCGAGGGCGAAAGCCTCTTGTGTGAACAGAAGCGACGCGCAGAGGACGGCGGCGTAAACCATGCCCACGATGACCGTGTGCTTCGAATTCCGGGGAAGACGTCTCACGCAGGCCAGCTTATCCGATATTCGTACCGCCTTCAAGTGCTCCCTGGGGTGCCGGCCCGACCGGCCGGGGAAGGGGTACCCCTCATCGATTCGACGGGTGGTCCCTGGCTGCCGCGTCATACCAGTCCGGTCCGACTACAATGGGTCATCCGGTTTCAAACCGGAGGTTCAAGGAAGAGGCGCACAACGATGAGGGGCGAGAAGATCTACGAGTACGATCTGAATATTACGGGCGTCACGGACTACGGTGTCAGCATGGAGTCGATTCTTTCCGGCAAGGAAAAGATCCCGCCGCAGGGGGCGCGCTTTGACGTGGCGTTTGAGGGAAACGCTACCGGCCGACTCTCAGGGCGAGTGCGCGGCGTCGATTATCTCTGCATGCGCGCCGACGGACGGATCGATCTAGACATTCGCGGGACCATCGAGACCGACGACGGCTTTCGGATCGGTCTGTCTGCGGACGGCGCGGCGGTGATGCGCCAAGGTGAGCCGATCGCCGATCTGTGTGAAAACGTAACTCTCATCACCGCGGCCCTCGGCTACGCGTGGGTCAACACGGGCCAGATTTGGGCGCCGGGGACCGTCAACCTGGCTACCGGCAAGATTCACATCGATGCATACCGGCAATAATCCCGGCTGGGCGGGCAAATTGGTCGTGGGTTGGGACATGGGTTTTCTGGATTCGTCCTGAGGTGTCGTCTATACGGAAGCTGGCCACCGTGTCGCAGATCATCCCGCCCTGCAGGCCAGTGTTCCGAATTGGAGCCTGCACGCGGTTCCGCCACTGGCCGTGAAACGGCGTTATCGTAAAGTACCTCCTGGCCAGTTGGCGCTGTGTTTCAGCATCCGACGCTTTGCGGGAATCAGAGGGCCAGTCACGGGCGCCCGACTTGAGGCGAGATCCTCTGCGCAGCCTCACCGACGAGGAACTCGTTCACAATTCGGAACTGAGCGATCCCTGGCGTTAACTAACTTTCAATTGTCCACCGTGCCGGGTTTGATTGAATATAAAGTTGGGCCGCCCGCCGGGCTTTGAACCGGCGACCTGCTGATTACGAAACTGAAACTCCACCTCTAAGTTATTCAGTTTTCGTCGTAAGAGGCCTGTTTTCGTCGGTAATGATCGCGCATTTCGGCGGGTTTTGGATGGGTATTTGGATGGGCAACTAATTTGGTCTAAGTGGTCCAACGTGGTCCACTTGACTTACGCCCGGAGAGAGCTCACAATTCCCAGAGATTGCTCTATTGCGTCCGAATCAAGGGAATTCTGGTATCTCTAGCGGCATCGTGCGTAATCGCCGCGGCGCCGCCATCCGCGGCGGACTCTTACGTGGTCTCGACTTATGCCGGAGGGTGGCCTCCGGCGAACTCGGCGCCGTCAGCCGGCTATCCTCTCCTGTCCGCCACCGGTATTGCGGTTGACGCCGCCGGCAACGTCTTCCTCAGCAGCGCCTGGAATTGCGTTTTCAAAGTTGATGACGCCGGCAATCTGATCCGGGTAGCGGGCACCGGGATGGCTGGGTACTCAGGCGACGGCGGCCCGGCGCTCAGCGCGCAACTAAATCGTCCGATGGGGCTCGCTCTCGATCCAGCCGGCAACCTTTATATCGCCGATTCCGGAAACGGCCGGGTGAGGCGGGTGTCTCCCGAGGGCACCATCACCACGGTGGCTGAATTCGGTTCGCCTGCCGGCGTGGCGGTGGATTCGGCCGGGAATGTGTTTATCGCCGATTCCGGCGGCAACTCGATTTGGAAAATATCGAGGGGACAGACTGCGCCCGTCGGCGGAAACGGCGCCGCGTGGAGTGCGCCGCAGGCGATCGCTGTGGACGGGGAGGGCAACCTCTACGTCGCCGACGGCGGAAATAGCCGCATTCGCAAGGTTTCGGCCAGCGGAATCGTAACTACCATTGCCGAAGGCATGCTGGACCATCCAGGCGGCGTGGCAGTAGATGGCGCGGGCAACGTCTATGTTGCCGATACCGGCAACCGATCGATTCGCAAGATCTCGAACGGGACGGTCGAGACGGTCGCGCGGCATGTGGGCTCTCCCACGGCGGTGGCGCTCGATTCGTCCGGCAACCTTTATTATGCCGACAGCCGGAATGGCCTCGTCCGCAAGATAACCGCGGCCGCAGGGGCCGTGCTGCCGATAGCCGGCAGCGGACTCGCGCCGTTTGCCGGCGATTCCGGCCCGGCGAGCTTGGCCCAGTTCAGCAACCGGCACAATCGCATGGCGGTGTCTTCCGGTCCGGATGGCAGCGTCTATTTCACCGACAACGACAACCATCGCGTCCGCAAGGTGGCGCCGGACGGGACCGTCACGAGCCTGGCGAGTTCATACTTTAGTGCTCCGTCGGGGCTCGCCGCCGACGCCGCCGGTAATCTTTATGTGGCCGACGCGGGCCATTGCCGCGTGTTTCAGGTGGATGCGGGAGCCGTGGTGCGACCGTTCGGCGGGACTGGATTCTGCGCGCGTCTCGATCCCTACGGTCTGGCGATCGACTCGGCCGGACACCTCTATGCGGCGGACCGGGATAACAACCGCATCCGAGAGATTTTCGCCAGCGGGAAGATCGTCACCGTTCCCGGCACGGAAGGCGCGCTCTCCCGCCCCTCCGCGGTGGCTGTGGATTCCGCCGGAAACTTATGGATCGCCGATACCGGCAATCATGCCATCCGCAAACTGGCGCCCGGCGGTGTGCTCTCGACTGTTGGCGAGGGGGCCGGATGGCAGCCCGAAGGCATCGCCATTAATGCCGCGGGGCGCGTCTTTTTTTCCGACGCCGGAACGAATGCCATTCAAGAAATCTCGGTGGATGGCACGGTGAGCACGGTCGCCGGCGCACAGTTCGACGATCCTTCCGATCTCGCGTTCGATTCCGCGGGCCGGCTTTTTGTGGCAGACCGCGGGAATCATGCGGTGCGCGTGCTCGTGCCGGAAGGTACCCAGCCGGTGCTCGCTATCGCCAGCGCGCACGCCAGCGATTTCGCGGCCGGGGGCACGGCCAGCTTCCTACTCACCCTGAGCAATCTCGCGCTCGCCGAGCCCACACGCGGCGCCGTCACGGTCGCCGAGGAACTCCCCGTGGGTTTGTCACTCCAATCGATGTCCGGCCAGGGGTGGACCTGCTCCGGGTTCACGTGTTCGCGCGCGGATTCGTTAGCCGGCGGCGCGAGCTACCCTCCGATTGCCGTCATTGCCGCCGTGGCGGCGAACCCGCCCGGACAGGTGACCAACGTGGCCACGGTTTCCGGCGGCGGAACATTCGGCGTGAGCGTGCGGGATCTTGCCAATATCCGCGGCGGGGGCACAAAATCTTCCCGGACAGCCAAAACCGGAGCCGCTGGCCAGCTCCAGATCACCACCACGATTACCGACGGCGCCGTGCAATACCAGCCCTACAGCTTCCAGTTGATTGCCACGGGTGGTACACCGCCATATACCTGGTCCGTCGAGACGGATACCGGCGTCAGCCTGCCGGAGGGGATGAGCCTGGACCCTACCACTGGCATCGTCAGCGCCACGCAGGTGAACGGGCAGGGCGGCTACCAGCCGACGATTCAGGTGACCGACAGCGCCACCCCCAACCCGAACACCGCCAGCGCGGCAGTCATTTTCGGCGTGGATAGCGACACCAGTTTCGCCGGGTGCCAGATGTTTCCGCCCGATTCGATTTACAACCAGCCCATCAGCCAGCTGCCGGTAGACCAAAACCCGAACCACCAGATTCTTTCGGCGTACTTGACAGGTCCGATCTTCCCCGATTTCGGTCAGGGATTCTATCCCTCTCCGGATGGCGGCATTCCCTGGATGCGCGTTGCGGCGAATCAGCCTCTCTCGAATGTGACTCTCGCAGGCTCCGGGCAGATCGATCAGGCAGGCGCCTACCTCTGGCCGTTTCCACCGTGGCCTGATGCCGTAGTGGAAGGAACTGCTTATGGCACGGATGGCCCTGACCACCATATCCTGATTCTGCAGACCAGCACCAACAGTCTTTACGGCCCGCAGACCGGCCCCTGTACGCTCTATGAAACCTACCAGAACTCAGACGTGCCGAGTCTGTATGATGCCGGCAGCAATACCTGGTTCCTGGGCGCCAGCACCCACTACAACCTGGGCAGCAACGAGATTGCCGCCTCGGTAGATACCCTCGACAGCGGTGCGCAGGATTCTGCGGGAATTCCGATAGTGCCGCTGCTCCTGCGATACAGCGATTTTCAACAAGGATACGCGAACCACCCCTTGCGCATCGTTTTTCCGTCGCCCACCAACTGGTATGTCTGGCCGGCCACCGGCTGCTGCGCGGGTAGCGGACCTCCGCAAGGGCTGCTCTACCGCCTCAAAGCCAGCGTGAACTGGCAGGCCACTTGCCCCCCAAGCTCCTATCCGCAAGCGGCGGTGGTCTTGCAAACGCTCCAGCAATACGGCGCCTACATGAGCGACCACGGCAGCACCGGTTTTGTGGGCGGCGTTCCCGACGACCGCTGGGACGATGACGACTTGGCCTGCCTCAAGCGATTGACGGTGGCCGATCTCGAAGTAGTGGATAACTCGGCCCTCGAGGTTTCTGATCTCAGCGGGCAGTCAAAGCCTTACGTGGCCTCCGCCACGCTGCCGGTTTTCGCCGTCGGCACGGCATACAGCGCCACCATATGGGCCACCGGCGGGAATCCGGCAACCCGGCAGTTTTCGGTCACGTCGGGGACCTTGCCGCCAAGTCTCGCGCTCGACCCGGTGGCCGGAACCATCAGCGGCACTCCCACATCATCGGCCAACAGCCCCTATATCTTCAGTATCACGGCCACCGATACCGCCTCCGAATATAGCTCGGCAGCGCAGTCGTTTGCGCTTTCGACCACTCCCATTGCTTTCCCGGACCTGAGGGTGGTCACCTACCACAGCGGAAATTATTCGCAAGGCGAACAGGGAATCACGCTCAACGTGAACGTGACGAACAGCGGCGCCCCCCCTACCAGCGGTACCGTAACCTTAGAGAATACGCTGCCCGCCGGATTCACCGCGACCGCCATCTCCGGAGCTGGTTGGAACTGCCAGGTCGCCACCGTCACCTGTACGCGCAGCGACGCCTTGGCGGCCGGCGGCAGCTACCCCTTGTCCATCACGGCCAATATCGGCTTCACACCTCCGTATGTCGTTATCAATACCGCAAAAGTATCGGGAGGGGGCGAGATCAATACCGCCAACGATCTATCGTCGGACACGTTGATTGTTAGACAAGTTACGGATCTGACGGTTACCAGTACGCATACCGGAGGTTTCACGCAAGGGCAGATTGGCGCCACCTATTCGCTTACGGTAACCGATTCGGGAGGGGGATCCACCAATGGCACGGCGTTTTCGGTGGTCGATACCCTCCCCTCGGCTCTGACGGCAACTGCGATCTCCGGTACGGGCTGGACCTGTGTATTGGCCACGCTCACCTGCTCGCGCAGCGACGTACTGAACGCGGGGTCCAGCGAGCCGGCGATAATTGTTACTGTCAACGTTTCGCAGACGGCGCCGGGGAGCGTTACCAACCTCGCGACGGTGTCCGGTGGCGGCGAACCGAGTACAGCCAACAATCAGGCATCCGACCCCACCACCATCATGATCGGCGTTTGCGATGTGAACCATGCTGGAAGCTATACCGTATCGGATGTGCAAACCCTGATTAACGAAACGCTGGGCGTGGCGAATCCGGTGAACGATTTGAACCAGGACGGCGTTGTGGGCATCGTGGATGTGCAACTCGTGATCAACGCGGCTTTGGGACTCGGTTGCGCAGTCAGCAATTGAACGGCAAAATCCCGATTTCGAACACTTCGGGCGTACTACTCGGGGGGATCCTAACCGAATTGAGTCACAATGAAATGCGCTCGGGCACGGCAACTGCGGTAATTGGCCGTTTCGATTCTCTCAGACTGCGAACTTTTGGGCAAAGTGGACAGATTCCTAAAAGAGAAGGGAGTCATCTCGTGGACGCTGCGCGTTGGAAGTGCAAATTATGAACAGATGAAAGCCCGGACGCTTACGATCGCCCGCGGCGAATACAAGCCCGCGGCCGGCGAGCCGAAGGTCTGGTTCACCTCCGCCGAGAGCTTCGCAAGGGTTCCGTCCGCTCGCAATCGTGCTTTGCTTGGGATCATCGCCGAATCCAAGCCTGAATCACTGACGCGCTTGGCAGAACTAACGGGGCGGAAAAAGTCAAACCTCTCCCGTACGCTGCCGTGGCCGGACCCCGATGCTCATGGATCCCCATCGTCTGGTCGGAGTAAAAACTCCGGCTGCCCGTACTGTTGAACGCATTCGGAGTAGCGCCGATCGTGTATCGATTCTCAGTTTGCGTAAGTTGATACCGATAACCCGTCTTGACGCCAGGCGAAAGCTCCGCGTCGATCATGCCGGCCGATTCGAGTTCCTTGCGCGATCCGGCCCACCGGCCAAATTTAGCGAAATGCCGCGTCTGGGCCGCCTGGATCGTACGGACCTCTGCGATCGCGCCGCTTTCGTTGTCGTACATCCTCGCGCTAGTTACCCCGTAACTCGTCAATATCAGTAGCAAGACAAGGCAGCCCGCTATGCTGATGATTGCCCCACTGGCAGGGGCGCATCTATGACCTCCAAAATGGCCTCGTCGGAGAAATCTGTGGGTAAGTCGTGCGTTTCGAACAGAGCCGGAAGTGCAACAGCAGGCGAAGACAATGCTGAATGTAAGCAGACCGCCCGGTCTCTTTCCGTAGCCAGCGTTCTTTTGGGAACCAGCTTGCTTCCACCAGACTGAAATACGGCGAATGCTCGGTATTGATCGGTTCGAGGAGCCGGCGGCCCATATGGAGCGGTCGAGTTTGATTCGGTTCACTTTGGGATTTGGCCGGGACCCTTCTCAGAGGTGTTGACAGCCTACCGGTTGTGAGGTGTAGTATATAGCTGTTGGCAATCAACATGTCTGAACAGAAAACGGACGTCCCGTATGGAACCCTGGATCTACTGATCCTAAAAACACTGGACACCATGGGGCCCATGCACGGCTACCGCATCGCCCGGAGGATTGAGCAGGTCGCGGAGAACCTCGTGCGATTGAACCAGGGATCGATCTATCCAGCTCTCATACGCCTGGAAGAGCAAGGCTGGATTCGGACGCACTGGGGAATTTCCGAGACAAAACGCAAGGTCAAGTTTTATTCGCTGACCAGGGCTGGAGCAAAGCAGCTCATGGTTGCGGTGGCGAACTGGGAGCGGGCGACGGCACTCGTGGCGCGGTTCCTGGGGGCGGAGTCGTGAGACTTCGACTCGCGGCGAGTCGACTATTGGCGCTGTTCCGGAAGCGGCGCCTCGATTCGGAACTGGAGGGAGAAATCCGCGCCCACCTGGAGATGGCCGAACGCGATGCCGCCGCTGCCGGCCTGTCGCCGAAGGAAGCTCGCCGTGAGGCTCGCCGTGCTTTTGGAGGAATCGAACAGATGAAAGACCATCATCGCGATGAGCGGAGCGTGCGGTGGATGGAGAACCTGTGGCGTGACCTGCGATACGGGATGGCTGCGCTGGCGGGCGATCCGGGGTTCGCCGCCGTTACCGTCGGACTGCTGGCACTGGGCATCGGCGCCAACACGGCGATGTTCAGCATCATGGATGCGGTGTTGTTGAGACCGCTTCCGTTCCCGGAGCCGGAGCGGATGGTGAGGGTGTGGGAAACTCCCTCCGCGACGGAGCACAACAATACCACCACGCTGACCTTTCTCGACTGGAAGCGGCAGCGGGACCTCTATGAGGCATTGTCGGTGGACGAGCCTCTACGCGCAGCAGTGACTGCCGGCGGCGATCCAGTACGCCTATCGGGCAGACTGGTCTCAGCCGATTACTTCAATGTATTCGGCGTGAAGGCCCGCATCGGGCGCACGTTCGCCACCGGGGAGGATCAAGCGGGGGCCACGCCGGTAGTGGTGTTGAGTTACTCGGTGTGGCAGACGTTATTCGGCGGCGATCCCGAAGTTGTGAAACGCAATCTGGCGATAGACGGGGAACAGCACAGGGTCATCGGCGTTTTGCCCAAAGGCTGCTTCGACCGGGACGAGGCGCGGTTCTGGAAACCATTGATCTTCGCGCCGAACCAAATGAATCGCGCGCAGCACTTGCTGCAGGTGATCGGGCGGCTGCGCCCGGGTGTGAGCATCGAACAGGCGCGAGGCAAGATGAACATATTGAGAGCCAGCCTGGCCGGAGTCATCCCGCAGAAGGATTGGGGCTTTACGGTGGATCCGTTCGCGCAGATCCTGGTGGGCGATACCCTGCGCCGCGCGATCTATCTCGCGTTCGGAGCGGTTCTGCTGGTGCTGTTGATCGCCTGCGCGAATGTAACCAACTTAGTGCTGGCCAAAGGAGCGATGCGGCGGAAGGAGATGGCGGTGAGGGCGGCATTGGGGGCCGGGCGCGGCCGTTTGATGGCGCAGTTGCTTACGGAGAACCTGGTGCTCTGTGTTCTGGGAGGCGCGGCCGGTATGGCGGTAGCCTATTTGCTGCTGCATGCGGCGACCGCCTGGGTGGTAGCGTCGCTGCCGTTTACGGCCGATCCCAGCCTGGACGTGAGGGTGCTTGGCTTTGCCGCGGCTGCTGTGATGGCGGTGCTGATCCTGACCGGCCTCTTTCCTTCCCTACAGATTTCCTTCGGCAAGCTATCGAGTGCCTTGAACCAGGCGGCGCGCGGATCCTCGGATGGGAGCGCAGTGGTACGGCGCACGATTGTGATCGGCGAAGTGGCGGTTTCCGTGGTGTTGATCTGCGGCGCGGCGCTGCTGTTCAAGAGCCTGGCGACGTTGCAACAAGTGGATGCGGGGGTCAGGATCGACCACGTGATTACGATGACGACGGATTTGCCGGCGGCGGCGTACCCGACGCCGGAAAGCGCCGTCAGATTCTATGACGCCGTCGTCGAGAGGCTGCGCGCGGCGCCCGGAGTGGAGCAGGCATCGGTCTCGCTCGATCTGCCTTTGCAGGGCGTGCACTGGGGCGAGTTCATCAACGTGCCGGGAGCGAGGGAGGGCTTGCTGGTTCGGGTGAAGATGGTGGATCCCTGGTATTTCGCCACCCTGAATATCCCCGTGGAATCCGGGCGCGGAATTGAGGATCGCGATCGCGCGGGCGCTCCGCCGGTGATGGTGATCAATCAGGAGACGGCCCGGCATTTGGCAGGCAAGTTCAATTTGGCAAATCCGGTTGGACGGGTGGTAATCAGCTACCTGCCCGGCTACGGGCCAATCCCGGAGTCGCGACGGAGCTTGCAGATCGTGGGTGTGATTCGCAACGAGCGTACCGCCGGATTGAATGCGCCGATCGAGCCGGTAATCTACGTGCCACTGGCCCAGAATCCGCGACAGGACGTGAAGCTGGTGGTTTGCACACAAAGCGGGACAGCGGCGGCGATGCCCGGAATTCGGGAAGCCGTGCGGCAGGTCGATCCGCACCTGCCGCTGGAGGATGTGATGACGATGGAGCAAGTGAGGGAACGGAGCATGCTGTGGGCGACGCAGCCGACGTGGGTGGCGGGCGCCTTTGCCTGCATCGCGGCGCTGATGGCCGCGCTGGGACTTTACGGCGTCCTGGCGCATGCGGTGACGCAGCAGCGGCGCGAGATCGGCATCCGCATGGCGCTGGGTGCGCAGCCGGGCGACGTCATGTCAAACACTCTGCGTAGCGCGCTCTCGATGCTTTTGTTCGGGGCTGCCGTCGGACTGGCTGGAGCGTTCGCGCTGACCCGGGTACTGAAGAGTCTTTTGTTCCAGGTGTCCGTGCTAGATCCGGTCGCACTCGCCGTTGCCTGCCTCCTAATGACTCTTGTCGGCGTACTGGCGTCCTGGATTCCGGCGAGGCGCGCGGCGGGAGTGGATCCCATGACGGTGCTTCGCGACGAAGGCTGATTGGGATGCAGCCCTTTCGGTTTCCCATTTGAGATCGCCTATGATTGTTCCGCCAATCAACGACAGGTGATTGAGGTGGGCGAAGTGGGGTGGTGTGCCGCAGCATATCGTAGAGGTTTTTCTCCGACGCCGCCTTCCGCTCGATGGAACTGATCACGATTCTAAACCGCTGCCACCGCTTCCAGGGATTCATCTATCAGCACGCTCGCTTCACTTCGGACAAGAAGAGGATCGAGATCTTGGTGCGGCCGCGCAAGGGTTCGGCCGCGATCTGCTCGCGCTGCCATCAGCCAGCACCCGGCTACGACCAACTCGCCGAACGGCGCTTTGAGTTCATCCCCTTCTGGGGGTTTCTCGTCTTCCTTCTGTATAATATGCGGCGGGTCGACTGTCACCGATGCGGCGTTGTCGCTGTCGAAGAAGTTCCCTGGGGCGACGGCAAACGCACACTGACCAGGACGTATATGCTGTTCCTGGCACGCTGGGCCCGCAAACTGTCATGGAAGGAGACGGCCGAGGCGTTCCGCACTTCATGGGAAAAGGTTTTCGACGCCGTGGAACACGTCGTCACTTTTGGGCTGGAGCACCGGCTGATGGGGCAAATCGATGCGATCGGCGTCGATGAAATCCAATACGCCAAAGGCCACAAGTACCTGACGCTGGTTTACCAGATCGATATCGGTGTCACGCGCCTGCTTTGGGTGGGCCGTGAAAGAACCATCGAATCCTTTCAGGGATTCTTCACTGTTATCGGCGACGAACTGGCTTCGAAGATCGTGTTCGTGTGCTCCGATATGTGGGAACCCTACCTGAAAGTGAATGGCGAGAAGTGCTCCGAGGCATTTCACATCCTCGACCGCTTTCACATCGTGGCAAAATGAACAAGGCGCTGGACGAAGTCCGTTCCGGAGAATCGCGCCGGATAGCGAGCGAGGGCGGCGTGCCAGTGCTGAAAAAGTCGCGCTGGCTGCTGCTCAAGCGCGAAGAGAATCTGAAAACCGAACAGCGGTTCCGGTTACGAGATCTTCTCCGCTACAACCTGAAGACCGTACGAGCTTACCTTCTGAAGGAAGCCTTTCAGCAGGTCTGGGATTATAACTCGCCGGCATGGGCCGGAAAGTTCCTCGATGATTGGTGTCGGCAGGTGATGCGCTCCCGCATCGAGCCTATGAAGAAGATCGCCGGGTCGCTGCGCCAGCACCGCGAACTGATCCTCAACTATTTCCGCGCGCAGAAGCTGCTTTCCAGTGGGGTTGTCGAGGGTCTGAATAACAAAGCCAAAGTCACCATGAGAAAATCCTACGGGTTCCGCACCTTCCGTTGCCTCGAACTTGCGCTCTATCACTCACTTGGCAAATTACCGGAGCCGGAATCGACCCACGATTTCTTCTGACGAACCCCAAAATGTGACATCACTCGTACAGACGCCCGCCGTTCGTCTTGCGTGGAACTGTTCTTTCCGGTAACTGTTGTGAAACGGCTTTATACCGGCCAAAGTTTAGATGGACGGGTGGCGCGAAGCGTCTGAAGGCTGTATTCTTTTTTCGTTCGAGACTGTCTTTATCGGGAGGGTGAAGGCCGGTCCCCAGATCGAAAC
>Ga0182013_10003914_pt1 | contig 18222 bp, 15 predicted proteins | sample 612S2MmetaG_FD_120487 | JGI IMG/M metagenome (GOLD analysis project Ga0182013, IMG submission 120487) | Permafrost microbial communities from Stordalen Mire, Sweden - 612S2M metaG | ecosystem: Environmental > Terrestrial > Soil > Wetlands > Permafrost | place: Sweden: Stordalen | collected...
GATGGGACCGACGATGAGAATCGTGCCCTTGGGCCAATCGCGCGGATTGCGGATGGGCGCCCCGGCATCCACGAGAAAAACCGCCAGCCGATAGCCGAGCACCAGCATGATGCCGCCCGCCAAGATCACGGCCTCGGCTTTGCTCAAGAACCCGCCCGCCGCCCGCGGCGAGGCCATCGAAGAAGGATCGGCGCCGCGCAACAGATCGTTCAAATCGCCTACGCCGTACGAGACGAAGTAGACCAGCATGAACAACCCCAGCAGGGCGTACCGGCCGTTGAGCCGATCGATATCGATGACGATGGAACTGCACAGGGCGAACAACAAAATCAAGTGCAGCATCCTGGGATTGGGAAAGCCGCCCGCCGCGGCCGCGATCCCCACCAGCAGCGCGAAAGCCGCATTCATGAGGATATACAGCGAGAACCGGTGGTTTATGGCGACTCGGGGCATGGGGCTTTGCAGCTTAAGCCCCGCATCGTTTCAGTTTCTTTACACGCCCGCGTTATGACACGCCGCGTTGTGCCTCGCGGGCTTAGGAATTCGAAAGCTTTTCGTAGATGGCGAGATAGGCCGCCGCCGCGGCTTCCAAGGTGTAGCGCCGGGCGTTGTCCCTGCCCGCGGCGACCAACCGGGCGCGCATTGCGGCATCGCGGATCAGGGCGAGGAATCCGTCGCGGATGGCTTCGATGGAGCAGGGATCGACCAGCATCGCCCCTTCCGGCCCCGCCACGCTTCGCATGGGTTCCATGTCGCTGGTCAGCACCGGCCTGCCGATGACCTGGCCCTCGACGATGGGCATGCCGAAGCCCTCGTAAGTGGAGGGGAATGAAACGATGTCAGCCTCCCGATAGAGGCTTGCCATGGCTTCGTGAGTGACGCCGACGAGATTCTCGTACCGGATGGCGCTTTCTCGAAGTTCGTCGAGGATGGGCTGCGGCAATCGGCCGACGATAATGAGCACGCACGGCACGCCGCGCAGAGCCCCAATCACCCGGGATAGATTTTTGTTGGCCGCCGTTCCGACATGAAGGATGCGGGGCAGCTCGCCGGCGAACGGCCGTTCGCTGAAAGCGAAGGATGGATCCACGAAATTCGGAATCACGGCGATTTTGCGCTCCGGAACCGCGACCGTCTTCATTAATTCGCCTTTGGTCCGCTCGGAGATGACGACGATGCACGAGGCGAAGCGGACGGGCAGTCCGAACCATAGGAGCCACATGACGAGGCGCTTGAATCCCGTGCCGCGCTGTAGTACGACGCAGTCGTGAACGGTGATGATGGACCTGGAAAATGGGCTGAGCAGCGCGGCGTAGTGAACATCCCCGGTGATGTGCAATACGCCCGATTTGCGCCGCCGTGCGACGAACCAGATATTGCGCAGCACGCTCGCGATTCCGGTGGAGACGTACGGGAGCTCCAGGCGCTCCAGCGCGACGCCGGACTGTTTGAAATGGGCGTACAGGGCATCAAAGAGCTTTTCGATGCTGAAATTGGTCGAAGACCCTTTCCTGAAAATATAGGTGACTGCGGGCCCCGTCATAAATCATCAATTTTGTTCATATACCGTGTCATTCATCCTTGGGCACCCATTTACGTGGTCATTCCGTCAAAAACATGACAAGCGTTTCCGGCAGCGACTCGTGAAACATCACAACGACGCCCTGCATGCGCTGAGCCGGCGGCTCGATCCGGTCTGGTGGCTGACGGCAAAGCTGCTGCGGCTGAGGCGTTACGGGGCGGACCCTGCCGTTCCGCAGACGATTCTGCTGGTGGATCTTCACCTGCTGGGTGACCTGGTCATGCTGATTCCGCTGTTGCGTGTCATCCGGCGCTTCCATCCCGCGGCCCATGTGGGATTGGTGGCGGGCCCCTGGGGCCGCGACATCCTGTCGGGATCGGGTCTCGTCGACGAATTCATCACGCTCCGTGCTCCCTGGGTCTCCCGGGGACAAGGACTGGGCGGCATTCGCGCGGTGCTCAAGGCCCTGCGGAAGTGCCGCACACGGACCTGGGATTGGGGCATCGACGTGCGCGGAGATGTGCGCAATGCGCTGATATTGGCGCTGGCGGGCGCGCGGCGTCGCGTCGCCTACGATTTCTCCGGCGGTGCGGCGCTGCTGACGGATGTAGTGCCTGACGATGGGAAATTGCGCCACATCGTCGATCACCATGCAGCCATTGCGGAGTGCTTGGGCATGTCCATGACGGCGGATGAGCGGATTCCGTCGCTCGGCCGCCGCGGGCACCGCGAACACCGCGAACACCGCGGGCACCGCGAACCGGGAGCGGCCGATTCCCGTCTCATCGGATTTCATTTTGGCGCGTCCATGCTGCTGCGTCGCATGCCGGTCGAAGAAGCGTGCGCATTGGTCGCATCTTTTCAGGACGATGCGCACACGCGTCTCATACTCGTGGACGCTCCGGATGTCCGGGCCCTCAATTCCGCGGTGCTCGAACGATTGCCCGCCCGATGGGCCGCCGGGATCGAGCGCTGGCAGGGAAACCTGCCCGAGCTCATCGAATTCCTGAAGAGGCTGGACGAGTTTTACGCCATGGACAGCGGTCCGGCGCATTTGGCGGCCGCGCTCGGTGTAAAGACCACCGTGTTCTTCGGACCGAACCTGTCTCTGGCGGTGCGGCCCCTCGGACACCATGTCTCGGTGGTCGAACGCGGCGACGTCGCATGCCGTCCCTGCGATCAACACCGCTGCATCAATCCCCACCGGCAGGAGTGCTTGACGCAGCTGGTGCATTCTGTGCGGCGCATCGATCGGCTGAGCCTCGTGCCGACGTCACGGATCGCCTAGCGATGTGACGGCTCGCGCCGCCTCCATCAGGTCCCGCGCGATGACGTCCGGCCGCACGCCGGCAGTCGCGGCCGGCGCGCCGGGACGGATCAGTATCGTTCTCGCGCCGGCGCGGCGTCCGAACTCGACGTCCGATTCCTTGTCTCCGATCATGACCGCCGACGCGGGATCGAAGCGCAAATCGGAAATCGCGCATGCCAGCAACCCGAGGGCGGGCTTTCGGCAGGAGCAGCCGGCTTCCGGTGTGTGCGGACATGAATAAATGCCCTCGAGGCGGGCGCCCGCTTCGGCCACCATGGCATTCAAGCGGACATCCATTGCATCCAGCTGTTCGAGGGTAAAAAATCCCCTGCCGATGCCGGATTGGTTGGTGATGACGACGAGCCGGTAGCCGTGGGAGTACAGCCATTTCAACCCTTCCGCCGCCTTGGGCTCGAACTCCAATTTCGAAGGATCACAGAGGTATCCGCGATCGACCACGATGGTGCCGTCGCGATCGAGGATGACCACTTTGTCCGCCGCGGCTGGAGCGCTCACCGGCCGGATGATCCGCCGACGCGCTTGACCGTGCCGCTGGTGCTGTGGCCGGACAGGAGCTCGGCCAGTACGACCTTGCCGCCGCGGCCGATGACGAGATCCGCGCCCACGACATTGCTCAGCGTGTAGTCCGCGCCCTTGACCAGCACGTCGGGCGCCAGGACCTCGATCAGCTTGATGGGCGTGTCCTCGGCGAAAATCACCACCGCGTCCACGGATTTCATCGACGCAAGCACGGTGGCGCGTGCGACTTCACTTTGGACCGGCCTGTTCGGTCCCTTCAGCCGCCGGATCGACAGATCCGCATTGAGTCCGACGATCAGCCTGTCGGCGCTGCGGCGGGCCTGCTCGAGCAGCGAAATGTGTCCCGGGTGCAGCAGATCGAAGCAGCCGTTGGCGAATGCAATCTTGAGCCCCTGTTCGCGCCAGCCGCGCGCCAGTTGCAGGACGGTGTCGAGGGCGAATATCTTCTGCGGGTCGGTCGTGCCATCGAAGGGCCGGAGCGCGGCGAGGATTTCGGCGGTTGTCACCGTGGCGGTGCCCCGCTTGGCCACAACGCTTCCGGCAGCGATGTTCGCCAGTGCGGCGGCCTCTTCCACTCCCCCGCCGGCCGCGATGCAGAGCGCAATTGCCGCGACCGCCGTATCGCCCGCGCCTGACACGTCGAATACCTGCCGAGCCGCCGTCGGCAAATGCGTGGCCGCGCCGGCCGCCGGAATGACCGACATGCCGTCCTTGCCGCGCGTCACCAACATGACATCGCAGATCTTTTGATCAAGCACCCATCGTGCGCCGTCGACCACCTCGTCGTCGGTTAGGCATTCGCGCCCGCAGGCCTGCTGCAATTCGAGCCGATTAGGCGTCAGCAGGGTCGAACCGCGGTATTTACCGAAGTCCTTGGCCTTCGGATCCACGATGATGGTCTTGCCGGCGCGCCGCGCCATGTCGATGGTCGCGTGCGCCACCGAATCGCAGAGAACGCCCTTCGCATAGTCGGACAGCACCACGACTGCCGAATCGCGCAGCGCCACGGAGAATCTGTCGAGCAGGCTTTGCTCGATGTCCGCTGCCAGGGCCGTGCGGCTTTCCCGGTCGGCCCGCATGACCTGCTGGCCGTCGGCGACGTAGCGGGTCTTGACGGAGGTCGGGCGCGAGGGATCGGCGAGCAAGTGCGCCTCGATGGTCGGCGAGGCGGCCAGCTGAATGCGCAAGTCCTGTGCGGAGGCATCCTCACCCACCACGCCGAGCAGCGTCACCCGGGCGCCCATCGCGGCGATGTTGCGAGCGACGTTCGCCGCGCCGCCGGGCATATCCGAAAACCGCTCGACGCTGACGACCGGTATCGGTGCCTCGGGGGAAATCCGCTCCACGGACCCGTAGACGAATCGATCCAGCATGAGGTCGCCGAGGACCAGCACGCGGGCCGCATGGAACCCGTTCAGAATGCGGAACAGCGCTTGGTAGTTCACGGGCCGACCCACACCAGGCCGAGCCGTTGTTCCAGTACCTTGCACAGTACGTGCCCTATGGTGATGTGCATCTCCTGGATTCGTGCCGTCACCGATGAGGGCACCACGATCAGAGCGTCGCACACCGGCCGCATTTCGCCGCCGGTGCCGCCGCTGAGCCCGGCCGTCCGCAATCCCATCATCTTTGCGCGGCGCAATCCCCTGAGCACATTGGCGCTGGTGCCGGACGTTGAGATGCCCACGGCGACATCGCCAACGCGTCCCAAGCCTTCGATTTGCCGCTCGAAAAGGGCGTCGAAACCCAGGTCGTTGCCGCAGGCCGTCAAGGTCGACGTATCGGTGGTCAGCGCCACCGCCGAAATCGCGACCCTATCGGCTTTGTAGCGGATCATCAGTTCCGCCGCGATATGCTGCGCATCCGCTGCGCTGCCGCCGTTTCCGAAGAGCAGGAGCTTGCCCCCCGCGCGAATGCTGCTTTCCAGCAATTCCAAGGTCTCGACGAAGGGCTGAACGAGCATTCGCGCCGTCGCTTCGAAGGCGCTGCGGTGTTCTGCCAGTTCCTGCTGCAGCAGCACGCAAGGTTCGCAAAGGAGAGGCGCGAGCGATTCCTCTTGCAGCATATCGGTCGATTCCTGAGGGTCGAATCGACCATTAAACGGACCCTCTATTGCAGGGCGGTTACAGAGATCAGGAGCGACTCGACACGGGTATCGGGCAGGCGAGCACGGCCTCTTCGATGCGCCGCGCGCTCTCCTCGGTGGACCAACGCTTGCTGCCCGCCTGCGCGACGCGGCCCATGGCATGCAAGCCCGGCCGGCCGCGATCGACCGCCTGGCGCAATACCTGCTCCAAGGCTGCACGGTTGTCCGATTCGAACATCCAGCCGTCCTCGCCCGAATGAATCAGGTCGCAGGCGGCGCCGACTTTGGTACTCGCGATCACCGCGCGGCCGCTGGCCATCGCCTCATTCAAGGCCAGTCCCCAGGTTTCCGTTCGCGACGGCAGCACGAAGACATCGCCGAGCCGATACGCCGCCGGCATGAGGCTCTGATTCTGAAAGGGCATGAAATGCACGCTCGCGAGCGGAGCAGCTTGCGCCTTCAATTGGTTCTCCAGTTCGCCGTTTCCCACCAGCACCAAGTGAGCCCTATCCTGCAAAGGCCCGAAGGCTTCCAGCAGGAGGCCGAGATTTTTCTGATGCTGCAGCTTTCCGGCGAACAGAATCACGATGGCCTGCGGATCGATGCCGAGCCCCCTGCGCCACTGCGCAGCGAGCGCGTCGTGCTTGTCCGAGTCGGCGGCGAAGCGCACGGTATCGACCGAATGCGGCGCGAGCGCTATTCGATCGAGCGGCACTCCGCACCAGCGAAAATAGTCGCGATTGTTGCTTCCCACGGCCACCGCGACGTCCACATGCCGGTAAACCCAGGTCAAAAATAAGCGGCGCATCGCGGATCGCCACCAGGTGCGGCGATCGAGCAGCGTGGAATCCCCCCGAAACAAGACCGGCACCCTGCCCTTGAAATGACGAAGCGCCTGCAAGTGCGAGCGGGAATTCCAGGTATAGACCAGCACGGCGTCGGGGCTCCACGCTTCGACGTCCGCCGCCAGTGTCGGGGTGTCGAGGCCGCGGAAATGATCGGGGCCCGGACGGCGCGCGACGTTCGGCACGAACTGATGCCGATATCCCTCGAGGAGCGGAATATCCCATTTCACTTCCGTTCCGAAGCCCGCATCGAACATGCCTTCGGCGGCCGCCTGCGACCACGTGTAGAAAACGCGCAGGTCGATTTCCTGCGAGGCCGCCAAAGCCCGAAACACCGGCGAGTAGTATTGGATTGGATGGGTGCTGACTATCGCCAATTTACGCTGCGCCATGGCGGCGGTGGTCTCTTTCTTGCGCGGTGGTCATTTTCATTTTAGTTTAATTTGAACGAGTGTCCACTCGATCGGCTCGTTGCGAAACTGCAAGATGGCTGCAACAAAGAGGGCGCAACATTGCTGCGTGCGCCGCAGCGCAAAGCAGACGGCACGGCAAAAAACCAAAGGCGGCTGCTCGATGGCGCTCGCTCGAGTTCTCGCACTCTTGGCATTGTTTGCCGCCGCCGGCGCCGCCGCCGCTCCGCCGCGGCTGTATCGACAATCCGCGTATCAAAGCCCCGTCCGCGGCGATCCGGACGACCTCGTACTGCTTGCGGGTTACGGCTTCGCCGCGGACGACACCGTCGTTTACCGCGTACTGTCCGGCGCCACGGCAGATCCGGCTGTGCCGGCGCGGGTCCCTGCGCGTTCCGGCATCGACCTGGGTGTCGCTTCCATCGTGAGCGCCGCGGACGTGCCGTATTCGCTGACGATCAAGCTGCCGAAGGATCTGGCCGCCGATGCGGCCTATGCGCTCTGGGTGCGCAACTCGCGCGGGGAATGGAGCAAGCCCGCCAAGATCAACGATGCGCGCCCATTGTGGTTCAGCCCCGCCTATGTGTACGCCTCCGGCACTCCCGGCTCTCTGCCGCGAGAATTGAAAATCATCGGACGCAATCTGCGCGCCGCGGCCGGCCATGCGACGCAAATTACGCTGACCGGCCCACGGCGCTATACGGGAACCACACTATCGGATGAACACTCGACCGCGGAAATGAGCGACTATGCCGCCCGCCTGAAGTTGCCCGCGGTAATGGCACCCGGACGATACGATGTCGCGCTCAGCCGCGACGGCGGGAACGCCGTGCCCGTCGAGGGGCAATCGCTGGAGGTTCTCGCCGATCCCACCGCGGCCCGTGTTTTTTCGGTGAGCGATCCACGCTTTGGGGGCTGCCGCCCCGACGACGGTGCGGACGATACCGCCTGCGTGGTGCGTGCAATCGCCGCCGCCGAGCGGGCCGGCGGAGGCGCCGTGTTTCTCGGGCCGGGAACCTGGGATCTCATCGACGGCACTCAACCGGGAGTTACGGGCGGCGAAGGTATCGTGGTGGCCGCGGGAGTGCAGCTTCAAGGCGCGGGAAGCGCCGCGACGCTGCTGCAGCGGCACGCGCAATGGAACGAGCATGCATCGGCGCCGGCTTTCACGCTGGTGGGGCACACGATCGTCACGGGCTTCACCTTTCACGACATGAAGGTCTACGCACCCGATGATACTGCCGGACCCTTTTTGAAACTGGGCGGGGCATTTCAGAGCGCCGCGGGCGGCGCGGCAGGCGCGGGCGCGGTCGACGATGTGGTCATCACGAAAAACGTGTTCGACAAGACTCTGGTGGCCATCGGCGGCGGCGGGCTGCCGATCAGTCGCCTGTTCATCACCTACAATGTTTTCGGCGCCTACGACTCCGCGCTCGAGCTCAGCGGCGATCACTACAATATGTCTTCCAAGTACCGCTTGGATGACACCGTGATCGCTCACAATGTCTTCGATCCGGGCAGCAAATTGGATTTGGTGAGAAAGACGGGAACGATTGCCAGCGAGCTCGGCGCCGGCTACCGGCTCGATTTCAGCGGCAACACCGCGGACGGCGCCGCGGCGGATTTTCTCTATTCTCCGAGCGACGCCAGGGGTTGGCGCGCCGCGTTTTTCTGGAGTCCCAACGACAACATTGAAAAGGTGCTGATTTCGCAGAATACGGCGACGTGCACCGGCGACAAAATCGGCGATGGCGAAGCCATCGCGCTAGACAACAACGTCAACACCTTCGCCTTCGCCGCCGCGGCCGCGGTGGTTCGCGCAACTCCCGGCAGCGTGACGGTGTCGGCGCCGCTCGCGGCGCGGCAGAATGGCCGCGATGTACCGATGTCGACTTATTACATCGGGCATTGGGTACAGGTCGTGGGCGGTCCGGGCCTTGGCCAGGCGCGCAAAATCACCGGCTATTCGACCGACTCCATGACCCACCTGACCGCGTTCAACGTGGCTCCCGAATGGGATGTCGCTCCGCTCCCGGGCCTCACACGCATCGCGGTGGGCCGCGAATACTGGCAGGTGTATGTCGTGGACAATCGCGTCGACAACCGCCGTCCCCTCTGCCAGAAGAGCAACCGCAGCCGCCGCGTCGCCGGGATGATAGGGCTGTGGGCGCAAAGCGCGGACTCGGTCATCGCCGGCAACCATCAGTATGACTCGGATGGCATCTTCGTTCAGCAGGTGTACGCCCCCGCGGAGCATTCCTGCCCCGACTGCACCATGCAGGGATACTTCCACTCGTTCCTGGAAATACGCGCCAATGTCGTCGACGGAGAATACGACTGGGCCAACGATTGCAGCGTGTCGGGAATCACCGCCGGCATCGGCGCATCATCGGCAGGCGACGCGATTCCGCCCACCGTCGGTTTCGGGGTGTCGATATCGCACAACACCGTCCGGCATGCCGATGCCCAGCATGGCGGCGCCATCGCACAGCTCGATTCATGGAGCGCAGGTCCCGAACCGCACCGCTGGCCGCTGAGCGATAACATGATCATCCAGCACAATTCCTTGTCGGACATCGACGGCCCGAGGGCACTGCCCATCTGCGGCACCAGCCGTCCGCGGACCGGCATCGCTTTCCCCGACCCGGCGGTCGCGTGGCGTACCGTGCTCTACGCCAATTCCTGCAAGAACGTTGCGGTACCGATCGGCGCGGGCGGCGTCGACACCGTGAAAGTTTGCCCCTCCAGCGCGCCGGATTCCTGCGAGTGCGGGCCGGCACCGCAATGAAGCGAGCTTAAGCGTCCTCGATCAGGGCCGCCCAGCGGGAGAGCGCCCGCTGCAGGCTGTATTCCTGTTCGAATATCCGCCGGGCGCGGGCGCCGAGGCGCAGCAAGCCGTCAGGGTCCGCGGCGAATTCGCCGAGTGCGGCCCGCAATCCCGCGCAATCGCCCACCGTGACGGTGCGGCCGCACTGCCCCTGTTCGATGACCCGGCCGACATCGCCCTTGCCGTCGCCGATGAATATCAGCGGTCTGCCGGCCGCCAGAATTCCATAGAGCTTGCTCGGTACGACATAGCCTTCGAGAGCAGGCAGCAGGCTTACCAAGTGCACGTCCGCCGCCGCCAGGCTATCTTCCAGCATGTCGCGCCGCTGATAAGGCAGGAAGCGAAAATTGTCGAGTCCGCGCGCGGCCACGCCTTCTTTCAAGGCCGCCATCTTGGCACCGCTGCCGATGACCAGGAATATGAAAGTGCGCTCCCGCCTCAGCGCTTCGGCCGCTCCGAGCAGGGTGTCGAATTCATGCGCCCTGCCCAAATTGCCGGAGTAGCAGACGATGAAGCGATCGGCAAGACCGAGCCGCGCCCGCAGCGCGCTCCCCGCCGCCGCCTTGGGTTGAATCGCACTGCCATCGGCCCAATTCTCGATGACGCAGAGCTTGGATTCGGGGATTCCCCGGGCGGCCAGATAGTCGCGCATCCGCCCGCCGATGAGAACGTTCATCCGGGCCGCGCGCAGCGAGGCGTCGCGCAAGCGCCTGAGACCTCCATCCATCCAGCCGGGCAAGGGATTGGCGCCGAGGAGCGAAGCGACTTCCGGGAACACATCTTGCTGCCAGTTGATGAGCGCGGCACGCCGTGCCTTCGCGATGGGCGCGGCAAGAATCGACAGCAGCGGCGGATCCGTCTTGGCGATGAGCACGTCTCCGCGCCGCAGTATCTTCCACAACATCAACGCGCAGCTCACATAGAACGAGGCGTAGTCCATGGCCCGGCCGAGCAGACGTCCGCGACCAAACCGCGTCGTGGCCACGCGGTGCACGCGTACGCCGCAGAGTACTTCGTCGCCGACCAGGCGCGCGGCGGGCTCATCGTAGAGTTGGCGGGAGGAAACGACGTGTACGTGAAATCCCCGCGCCGCCAGCCCCTTCGCCAAATCGGTGAGCATCTGGCTGGTGGCCGACTGGTCCGGGTCATAGTATCGGTTCACGAACACGACCCGTGGGCGGAGCGATCTCTCGGCTGCAATCATTCCGTCATTCTGGTTCGCTAAGGTTACAAATTAGCTCATCGATCGAGATCAGCACCATGATTGCCTTGACCACGCCGCGGGGACTTCCGGTACGAGTCCCCGAGGTCTTGTCGGAAGACCCTTCGCCGCGATTCGCCGCGCACGAACGGGATGAGATCCGCGACTATTACCGTGAAAACGGCTATGCCATCGTCCAATCCGTCTTCTCCAAGGCCGACTGCGATACGCAGAGGAAATTTTGGGAAGAAGAGGTCAAGCCTTTCCGCGGCTACATCTACCGGCAGGCGACCGGGAAGGTGGAGAAGCATGTCCTGAACGATCGAGGCTGGGTGATGAATCCCATCCTCAATCTGCAGAGCGTCGACCCGAAACGGTTTGGGAAATTCAGGGCTTTCGCGACGGAGTCCCTGCTGGCCGCGCCCCGGCTGCGCGATCTATTCGCCGCTTTGCTGGGCGATTCTCCGAAGATCGTTCAATCCATGTACTTCGAAGGCAATTCCGCGACCTGGGAGCATCAGGACAGCTACTACCTGGATTCGGAGAGGGTCGGGGAAATGGCGGCCGCCTGGATCGCCATGGAAGACATCGCGCCGCGAGCGGGCCGATTTTTCATCTGTCCCGGCTCGCACAAGGTCAGGTTGGACGAGCACGGCGCGGCCAACAACATTGCCGAACACCACGATGTGTACATCGCGTCCGTAGTCGAGAAAATCAAAAATCTCAATCTCGACATCCGCGCGCCGCTGTTGGAGAAGGGCGACGTGCTGTTCTGGAATTCCCTGACCATCCACGGCTCCCTGGACAGCCAGGATCCGCTGCGATCGCGCTCCTCGGTCACCTGCCACGCCATACCGGGTTCGCGTCAATTCCTGCAGTGGCAGGTCCGGTTGATGGATTTGATCACGGACGACGTCAACGGCACGCGCGTCTATCGGCCCAAGGATCTGCGGCACTTGAAAAATCGGCTGGTCTTCCGGGTGGAGACGGCGTTTCCATCGCTGTTCTACTGGGCCAAGCGCACCGCCATCAAGCAGATCATGCGGCTGAAATCGCACTAGTCTGCGGTGTGTCGGGGCCGCCGCGCGTGAGGGCCGCGGCGCGCGCGCCCGCTGCCTAGGGCCGTGGCGCGTAGGGCCGCGCCAGGGGCTCGCCGATGAACAGCCCCTGCCCCGGCATCGCCACGCTTTTCCAATAGGCTTCGAGCAGCGTGTCGCCGCGCAGATAGTGATCGAGGAACACCGCCGGGCTGGGGAATTTGCCGAGGTGGTTGCAGGGCTCGGACACCGAACCGTAAGAGGCCGTCGCACCTTGGCGCAGCCATTCGAGAGCCGACATTTGCGAGCGTCCGTCGAGCACGCCGCCCGTCGAGGTCAGGTGATCGGCGGCGGCGCCGGGGCGAAATGCGAGCCTGGGCAATTCTTCGACCCGCAGCGTTCCGGTGAAGTAGGCCGCGATATCGGACGGAGCGATGCGGATCGGCGTCGTGAGCTCGAGCGTGCGAATCCGATTTGCCGCCGTCGCCCGGGCATCGGCGTAGCCCGCGGCTCGAACGTTGCGCGCTGCCTCCTGCGTGCGCACCAGGTAAGCCGTGCCTGAGGGATGGGTTCCGTCCGACGCGACGCCGCGGTCGATCACCGCCCGCGCCAGCGCCTCATCATCGCTCGGCAGCAACATGGCGGGCAGCCAGCCGATCGTATCGGCCGGCAGCCAACCCTGGGTGTCGAACAGCGGATTCGGCGCCGTGCGCCCGCAACCTGGCTCACAGAATGCCGGCTGATATCCGGCGGCGAGCGCCGTCGTCATGGACATGCATTCGACCGCATACGGCTTCGACCAGACGATCAGCAGGGACTGCACGGCGGAAGGCAGCCGCTCGAGCAACCCGGTGCGCAAGCGCTTCAGATCCTCCCGCCCGATGACCGGCCGGTCGGGAACCGACACACCGATCAGGTTCTCGGCCGGTACCTTGCGGCGCGATGCATAGTACTGCGCAATGTGCACGCTCGCCGGCGAATCCCGGTTGTAGATGACCCCGAGCCGGTCGGGACCCAAGCCCTCGGCGTGCAGCACGCTGCCCGAACTCAGAGTGAACAGCGCGAAGACGGCCGATAACGAGCGGCTCCGTAAGGTTCGGATCGGGACGGGCGGGCGGCTCAATAGCCGGCGGGCGCATTCGCGGCGCGATTCAATACCGTGCCCACCAAAGGGATCTTGCTGAGCAATTCCACGGTTCGCAGCAGATCGTTTCGCTTGGTGCGGCCCTCCGCGGCAACCACCAGGCCGCAGTCGATCAGAGGTGCGAACGACAGAGCGTCGTCCGCATTGAGCACCGGCGGAAGGTCGAAAATGATCACCCGTTCCGGATACCGCGCACGAAGATCCGCGACCAATTCCCGGCTGCGCGGGCCGGACAGCACTTCGGAGGAATTGCCCACGGCCGCGCGCGCGGGCAGCACCAGCAGGCGGTCGAAGCCCTCCGGGTGATAGAGGCAATCTTCCAGGTACGCGCGTCCCGCGAATACATCGTCGACGCCGAACTCCGGCGCCAATCCGAGGCGCGCCGCCAGCGTCGGCCGTTTGAGATCGAAATCCACGAGCAACACCGTATGCAGGCGGTCGGCCGCCAGGCTCACCGACAGGTTGATTGCGGTGGTCGTCTTTCCCTCATGAGGTCCGGGACTCAAAACGGCGAGCGAACGCCAGGCGTTCGCGTCCATGCGCTGCAATACCTGGGTGCGCAACATGCGGTAGGCCGCGGCGGCCCGGTCCGAGGAGTCGGGGTTCATGATGCGGTTGCGTTCGAGTTCGGCGGGCTGCGGCGTGAACGTCCGGGACCGCGAATAGACGATGGAGGCCGGCGCGGCGGCGTGCGGTGGCTCAGGAGCGGTATCGCGCACCGGGGCCCGGTCGAACAGCAATGCCGGTTCGAGCGAGTCACGCTCCAGCCGGGCCACATCCAATGCCTTTCGAATGCGATCCATCCCTATGCTCCGAAGCGCCGCATCAGACTCAGCCACACCACGTCGAGCGGCCGCACGAACAGGTGGATGCTGACCGCGATCAAAACCACGGCAGTAAGGCCGCCGCCCCAGGAGTAGCGGACAATTTTCCTGCGCCGGCCCCGATCCTGCGACGTCACGATCACCGGAATCGATGCCAGCGCCGGAACCTCGAGCAGCCGGCGTATATCCCCCGGTCCGCGGATCGACGCGTCGAACGACTCGCGCGCCGCCGCCGCGCCCACCGCGAGGCCGGCGCTCAAGAACAGGCCGAGAATGACAATGAGCACGCGGTTCGGACTGATGGGCTTTTCCGGGATCTGAGGCGGTTCGATCATCGTGAACCGCTCGCCCTTGCGTTCCGATTCGAGATTTTCGGAGACCTGCGCTTCGGTCTGCTTGGCGAGAATCTGCTTGTATTCGAGCTGTGCCGTTTCGAGTTCCCGCGACTTGGCATGATACTGGCGCTCGACCTCGGGAGACTTGGCCATGCGCCGCTCATAGTCGTCGAACTTGGCCCGCAGTTCGTCGCGCCGCTTCAGAGCCCCTTCACGATCCACACCCAACGAGTCGAGCTGGCCCTTGACCTGGATGTAGATGGGATTGTCGGCATGCGTGGTCGCGTCGCGCCTCTTGCCGGCGGCCTCCGCCGCGGTGACGTCCTTTTCCAGGCTGTCGACCGTGCGCTGCAATTGCACCACGTCCGGATGTTCGGGCGAATCCTTTTCCCGCGCGCGGGCGAGCTGGGCTCTGGCCTCGTCCAGCTGCCTGACGCGCTCTCCGGTGTCGTCCGTGGTTTTCACCTCTTTCTCGAGACCCTCGACTTCCCGCTCCGTGCTGACGATGTCGGGATGTCCGGGCGCGAAACGCGCTTTATAGCTCGCGAGCTGGGATTTGAGAGTTTTGAGCCTGTCCTCGGGACCCATGACCCGTTGGCCGGTATCGGAGAACACTTGCGACGTCGGATTGATTTGAGCGAGCTGCGCCTCCAGCAGCACGCGCTGCGAGTCGATGGATGCCAATTTGTTGTCGGCGTCGTGAAGCTCGAGCTCCGTGCGGTCCATGGTCTGAAGGTTCAGCTGTTCGAGTTCCGGCAGCTCGCCGCGGTGTTTTTCCTTGAAAGCCGTCAGTTCCTTGTCGAGAGCGGCGATATGCGCCGCCTGGCGCGCCGACTCCTCGCTGAAAAACGTCGCGGTCTGCTGCGAGAGCTGGGTGCGCGAAGTGAGATTCTCGTTCAGGTACAGCGAGGTCAAATCGTTCGCTACCTTGAGCGCCAGATCGGGAGAGCGGCTCTGGTAGGAGACGCTGAAGGCAATGGTCGCCTGAGTCGGCCTGCCGCTGCGCGGATCGATGACGTCCGCGCTGATCATGTGCATCCCGATGTCGCCGCGCATCTTCTCGAGCAGCACTTCGCGCGGCTCCTTTTGGCGAATGTCAGGATACAGCTTGTACCGATCGATGAGGCCGAGCAGGTTCTGGGTGGTCATGACGCGCTGGCTGATCACTTGAACGCGCTGATCGGCAAACGACGTGATCACCGATCGGACCAGTTCCTGGGGGATTTCCTGCTGCTCGATCAGGATGGTCGCGGTCGATCGATAGGTGGCCGGCAGCAGCAGCGCGAGCGCGAGCGTGGCGACGCTCGACGCCGCGAGCACGGCGAAGAAGGTCGTGCGCCGGCGCCAATACGCCAGCCACCGTTCGCGGAAATCGACGGCAGGCTTTTCGTTTGGGCGGTTCACGGGGCTCTCGTGTGCCACACGATGCTGTTGAACTTTCGCGTGAGCTGCAGCGCGAATCCGCTCGCCGCCACGCTCTCCGGCGGCGGCAGGTATCTGGCCGTGACGTGCGTGGCGCTCACCTTGAAGGTCCAGTGCTCGGTCAACAGCCAGTTGGCGGAAAACCCGAAGTCCAGGTAGCTCTGGCTTGCCGTGGGGCCCACCACCTGCGGTTCGAGGGATTTCAGCCAGCGCACGTGGCCGTCGAAGCTCCAGCGCTCGGTACGCGGATAGACGGCGCTGAGCTCGTAGGTATCCTGGCGGGCGAGAAAGGCGAAGCCGGTGGGGACCACGCTTCGCGACGCCGAGGCCGTGGCCGCGATCGTCTCGCCCTGCCGGGTCAGATTCGTGCTGAACACGCTGCCGGTGTTCGATGATTTGAAGGTCCCGAGAAAGAAGCCACCGAAATACTCGTCGATCCGGTTCGATTCCCTGGAGTAGCCCGCATTCGCGGTGAGGGTCCAGAGCGAGTCGAGCTGGCGGGAGAAACCCAATTGAAGCTGCGAATTGGTGCTCTTCGTTCGGCCGCTGGTCGAATCATACAGACCGACACCGCCGACCAGCGACAGGGAGGTCCGCTCGGCCGGACTCCATACCACGCTGGGAGCGGCATTCGTGTAGCGATAGTCCGTCAATGTGGTCAGGTTCCCGGTGTCGCCGTACAGCACGCGGCTCGGATTCACGTCGAGATTGAATTTGACCCGTTCGGTGAGCGACCGGGTCCAAACCGCATCGAACGCCGTGGTATCGCGCCTGACGCCCGTCGATCCGTCCACGCTGTAGTTGTAGTACAGGCTGGAATCGCGCGAGAGCTGCCCTGTCAATGACAGCAGGTTGAGTTCGGTCGAGATCTGCCCGCCGACTGTCAGATGCGCATAGTCCGACGCAATCGACGAGTAGCCCGAGCTGTTGCTGAGGCGAAAGCTGGGATCGATGAAGACCTTCGCCGCGTCGGCGGTGTACGCCGTCGGGGCATCGAGCAGCAGTGCGCCGTGAGTTTCCGCCGTGTGGGGTACATCGATCAGCGCGGGATTCGTGGAGTATTCACCCGACAAGCCCAGGGTGGGGTCGGTGGTCCACACTCCCGCGCGCGCCGCGCTAACGTGCAGCATCGCAGCCACGACGAAGCGGCAGCCGGCCGACCGGCTCAAAATCATGGCACGACAACCGTGTCACCGCTTTGCAAGAGAATGTTTTGTTCGAGCCGGCGGCCGCGCTCGACGTCGTTGTAGCGGAAGGCGATGGACGACTGCCGGGTTCCGTCGCGGCGAAGTATGCGGATGTCGTTGGTATCCGCGAACGGCGTGGCACCGCCCGCCAGGCTCAAGGCCTGCATCACGTCGAGCGGCCGGCTCAGCAGGAAATCGCCGGGCTTGGCCACTTTGCCGATCACATAGACCCGATTGCCCGTCACCGCCTTCATGGTCACGGTCACCACGGCGTCCGGCTCGAATCGTCGAATGCGCTTTTCGAGCATGGCCGTCAATTCGGCCACGGTGTGGCCGGCTGCCTGCAGTTCTCCCGCCAAGGCAAAGGAAATTCCCCCGTCGGGTCGAACCAGCACTTCGTTGGTGAGATCGGTCTCCTTCCAAACCGTCACCTGGATGGCATCGCCGGGCTGAAGCCGGTAGCGGTCCTTGTCGGTGGCGTCGAGTCCGGCGCCGGTCTCCGCCAACGAATGTCCCAGGGCCGGCGCTGAAGCCGGCGGAGTCGGGACCGAGGGCGGGGCTGGGGCTGGGGCGGCGACTTCAGCCGCCACCGGCTCGGCCGCCCAACCGGGCGCACACCAGCCGATCAGGATAAGCAGCAAAGGACTCGACGACTTGGTCCGCGGCATCACAGCGTTCACTCGTCTTTCATTTCGGGAGGGGACGGGAAGTGTAGGGATCGGATATGTGCGTTTTATTGCAAACAGCAACATTTCGAATGACATGTGTCATTCAATCGTCAGTGCCCACGAGCCGCGGTTCCCCGCCGACCCGGATCAGCCCGCGGCGCGGGCGTAGTCCTTCTGACGCTGCCAGCCGAACAACAATCCCAGGCTGGACAGCATGAGAAGAAGAGACGGCGGCAGTCCCACCGCGGCGACCGCGGGCTGGAATTCGACCCTCATGCCGAAGACTCCGATGTCGTACTTGCCGTCCGCATCCCCGAACCAGTGCGCGAAAATCGTGCCGGGGCCGACTTTTATTTGCTCGCTGCCGCTTCCCATGGACGTGCCCAGCACTCCGCCGCTCGTCGTCAAGAAGCAGGTGAGATCCGACAACGTATCCAACCAGGGGATGTTGCTCAGGGTGACCGTGAGAGTGCCCGCGGTCGTAATGTCGAAAGATTCGGTGAAGGATTGCTTCCCCTGGATGAACCCGGCGGCGTCATAGAGCACCGTATCCGCCCTGGCGGCGGTCGCGGACAGAAGCGGGATTGCAAGCATCAAGATCCAGCCTGCCAAGCCAAGTCGTAATTTCATGGGAATCTCCTTCATTCGGATAAAGTATTAGGAACCGGTCTGGCGCAGCTGAGACACCACCGAGCCGTTCATCGGCGGCGCGGTCTCACCGGCGTGGGCGGCTTGGGCCGCATCGATGGAAGCACCCGTGTGGTGCTCGCCGTTACGGTAGACGTATTTGTCATACAGATAGCGGCGCAGCGAACGCCCGGTCGAAGCGGTGTCCACCGCCGAACCGTTGCCATCCTTGAGGCGC
>Ga0182013_10003918_pt1 | contig 18208 bp, 15 predicted proteins | sample 612S2MmetaG_FD_120487 | JGI IMG/M metagenome (GOLD analysis project Ga0182013, IMG submission 120487) | Permafrost microbial communities from Stordalen Mire, Sweden - 612S2M metaG | ecosystem: Environmental > Terrestrial > Soil > Wetlands > Permafrost | place: Sweden: Stordalen | collected...
CTGAACGTCATCGCCAAGAAGGGCTATTTCCCGACGGCGATGGAGGTCCGGCCGCATGTGGCGCCAACGGCACAATAGGCATGGATAGTCTGTTGCGCGGCAATGCGTTGCTCGCATTGGCTGCGGCTGTGCTGTGGGGCGGCGGCGACTTCTGCGGCGGGATGGGAGTGAAGTCGGCAGGCGGCGGCCTGGGCGCTGCGCTACGCGTGGTGCTGTTGAGCCATGCCGCCAGCTTTGCCGTGCTGGTGGCGATTGCCCGGTTGCGTGGCGATGCGTTTCCGCATGGCACGCTGCTGGCGTGGGGCGTGGCCGCGGGAGTGGCGGGGGGACTCTCGCTGACGTGTTTCTATATGGCGCTGTCGCGGGGTGCGATGGGCGCGTCGGCCGCGGTGAGCGGGCTGCTGGCGGCGGCGATTCCGGCGGCGGTGACGTTGTGGCAGGAGGGGCCGCCGGGCGTGGGGCCGCTGCTCGGCTTTGGCGTGGCGGGGACGGCCATCTGGCTGATTGCGGCCGGTCCGGCGGAGGCGGCCGAGGCCGGGGCCGAGCGCCAGCCGGGGCTGGGGACCGCAACGCTGGCGATGCTGGCGGGGGTGGGCTTTGGGCTCTACTTTGTGGCGCTGAAGATGGCTGGGCCGGCGGGGGTGATCTGGCCGATGGCGACGGCGAGGATGGGCAGCCTCAGCGTCTGCTCGCTGATGTTCTTGGGATTGCGAGCGAAGCGAAGCGGGGCTGTGGACTTGCCCGTACGACTAGGGTGGAAGACGGTGTGGTGGGTGCTTGCGACCGCACTGCTGGATACTTCGGGCAACCTGCTGTTTGTGGCGGCGACTCGCGCGGGCCGGCTGGATGTGGCGGCGGTGCTGGCGTCGCTGTATCCGGCATCGACGATCTTGCTGGCGGCGCTGGCGTTGGGCGAACGTCCGACGCGACGGCAGGCAGTGGGAATGGCCGCGGCTGTGGTGGCCGTGGTGCTGATTGCTTTATAGCGAGTCAGCAAGTTAGCGAGCTAGCAAGTCAGCAAAAACGCGGGGGGAGAATTCACGACCGTCCAAGGTTGGCGCGGTGCCGACTTGCGGGGTGCGGAGTTACTTGATGACGACTTCGTTCTCGCGAGCCTTCAGTTCGGCGGCAACCCTGGCTTCGGCGGCAGCTCTTGCCTCCGCGGCCATCTTGGCTTCCTGGTAGGCCTTGGCTTCCAGCTCTTCCTTCCGCTTCTTGTCGTCCGCTTCGTCGTCGCCGAGGCCCTTGACGCCTTCTTTGAAGCCGCGCAGGCCTTCGCCCAGGCCTTTGCCGAGCTCGGGCAGCTTCTTGCCGCCGAACAGCACAAGCACGATGATGCCAATCACAAGCAGATGCATCGGTTGCAACAGATCGCCCATAGTGAATTCTCCTGGCAGAAATTGGGCGTACGGGGAACGCCGGACTGCACAGATTATTGTCGCATATCCGGGGCTGGCTGAGAGGACCTTTCCGCGTCCACGCAGGCCGGCAATTCGGGAGGCCGTGCTGCGCTGCGGGACGATCCTGACGCCGGCCCTCGGTCCGATCCTGGCGCCGGGGCGCGGGGTTTGCCACTAGACTAATCCCGTGGGCATCCCCGACACCGCGAAGCTGCAAGCCGCCGCGCCGAAGCTGCGACCCGGCCAGCGGATCGCCCTGATGGTTGTCCCGCCGCTGGCGGCGCTGCTGATCCGGCTGCTTGGTTTTACGCTGCGCTATGAAGATGTGGCCGAGCCCGGGGTCACGCCCGGCTATAAAATCCCCGGGCCGGTGGTCTTCGCATTCTGGCACCGCAGCCTGCTGGCATGCGCGCACCGCTTCCGCAACCTGGACATCGCCATCCTGATCAGCTCCAGCTTCGACGGCGAGCTGATTGCGCGGACGGTGGAGTTGCTGGGATTCAAGGCGATCCGCGGGTCGAGCTCGCGGGGTGGAGCAGCCGGGCTGCGCAACATGCAGCTTGCGTATGCCGCCGGTCACCGCTGTGCCTTTACGGCGGATGGGCCACGGGGGCCGGTGTTCGTGGCCAAGCCGGGCGCGGCGGCGCTGGCGAACTCGGTTGGCGAGTTGGGCGCGGACGGCAAGCCAGTGGCAACTGGCGTTGGAGGGACTGGCGCTGGGGGGACTGGCTCCGTTGGGACGTGGGTGGGCTGCTTCTATGCGCTACCCGACCGCGCGTGGGAGCTGCGGTCGTGGGACCGGTTCTTGATCCCCAAGCCGTTCGCGCGGGTGGTGCTTACGTGGCCTGCGCACGTACCCGCAGGCGAGGTGACGACGGCGACGGTGCAGGCTGCTCTGGACCGCGCAGTGGCGATGACGGAGAAGCGCAATGCCGGTGTCCGGATTTCATCATGACGCTGGTTACGGACTTTTACTTCGATTTGCCGCAGGAGTTGATTGCGCAACATCCGCCCGCCGAGCGCGGTGCGAGCCGGATGCTGGTATTGAGCAGGGAACAGGGAATAGGGAACAGGGAACAGCGTGCCGGGAGCGCGGCGTTTGTCGATGCTCGGTTTCGGGATCTGCCGGAGTTCCTGCGGCGCGGCGATCTGCTGGTGTTGAATGACTCGCGGGTGCTACCGGCGCGGCTGTATGCGACACGCGCAGGACTGGCGACGCAGGCGAATTCGCCGCAACCCAGCGGGTTGATCGAGGTCCTGCTGGTGGAGGAGGTGGAGGAGTTGGAGGGAGGCAGGGAACAGGGAGCAGTCATTCCAGCGAGCCAGGACCACTCGCCGGGGACCCCGATAGGGAACAGGGAACAGGGTTTGGTGTGGCGGGCGCTGGCGAAGCCGGCGCGCAAGGTGCGAGTGGGGGAGACGCTGGAGTTTCGTGGGGCAGCGGGCGAGCCAAATCAAAATGCGGCGATTCTTCCCCTTCGACAGGCTCAGGGTCAGAATGACAATCTCAGTTCAACTCCGGTGCTTACCGCCGAGGTGGTCGGCAGCGGTGAGTTTGGCGAGCGGACGCTGCGGTTTTCGCCGGTCGAGGATTTCTATGAGCGCGTCGCCCGGATCGGCCACATGCCGCTGCCGCCATACATCCATCGCGAGCAGGCGGCGGGGCCGGATAGCGCGGAGGACCAAGAGCGCTATCAGACGGTCTTTTCTCAAAAGGCGGGGGCCCAGCAGGTTGGGTCGGCGGCGGCGCCTACGGCGGGGCTGCACTTTACCCCGGAGATCCTGGATGCGTTGCGTGAGCGCGGCGTTGAGATCGCTACCATCACGTTGCATGTAGGGCTGGGGACGTTCCAGCCGGTGCGGGTCTCGGAGTTGAAGGATATCCGGCTGCATGCGGAGCGGTACACGCTGCCGGCGGGGACGGCAGAGGCGCTGAACCGCGCGCTGCGCGAGGGGCGGCGGGTGATTGCGGTGGGCACGACGACGACGCGGACGCTGGAGCATATTGCGGCGGAGGTTGACGAACCTGTCTCGGGGGCCAAAGCCCAAGGCGGCGGTGGGCCTGTATTGCCGGGGAGACCCAAGGCTGAAGCCTTGGGCTACCAGTCCCGGCCTATCTTAGAGACGGTCCCCGGAAGGTTCACCGCGCATTCCGGGTCCACCAGCATCTTCATTGGGCCGGGACACCGGTTCCGCATCGTCAAGGGGCTGCTGACGAACTTCCATCTGCCGGAGTCAACGCTGCTGATGCTGGTGAGCGCATTCGCGGGAGATGGAGATGCGGGGCGGCAAAGGGTGCTGGCTGCCTACGCTCACGCGATTCGCGAGGGCTACCGGTTCTATTCCTACGGCGACTGCATGCTGGTGCTGTGAAGGTCACTTGGTGACGCGTATAGGGGTCGCTTCGCGACGCGTATTGGGGTCACTTCGTGACGTGTATTGGGCTTCGCGTTGGCGCTCCCGATGGTCGCAAACGAGATTTCGTGCCGACCGACGGGAGGACTACGCGAAGCGGCAAAAGGGCGGGTGAACGCCTTTTCCACTTTTCCGGTGGGATGCACAGCGGATGCACCGGTTCTGCACCTTGTTACCAAGGTGCGAGAGGCCTACCCTCAATCCGTGCCTGAAACATGTGTCCGAAGCGGCGGGAAAACGATCCTCCGCCCAGGTTCTGGAGTGCGAACGGCGAGGCAATCCGCTGCCGGCGAATTGCGGAGGAGTGGAAAAACCCGCGCCGATTGCGCACTTCCGCGAAATCCACAGAATTTCCCGGCCAATCTTCTACCACCTAAGTTGTAACGTGCCAAAAACAGGAGTATTTGCGAAGACAACACAACATCTTGTGCTTTATACTTGACACACCCTACTGGGGGCGGTACTTTCACGACTGCGTCACAATAAGGTCGAACCGAAAGTAACCCGGCGAAGAGCTATAGTCCGGACCGCAACAGCCTCAAGCGTATCTCCGGCGAGAGCCGCAGTCCTCGCCGAAGCGCCCGAGGCCCTGTCAGACCCCTTTCACGCGGCACCACGAATTGGAACGAATCGTTATGGCCACGCAACACAGGCCAGAACGCGCCGTCTTTGAATTTGGACGTGCGGAATTTGCAGGATTGACCCCGAACACCAGGCCACCAAAGGGCTAGAACGGCAATACCCGAAGCGCTTATTAGAATGAAGAAGGAGAACCCTCCCCGATGAACCCGATCCAGACCGCCGCGAGCACCCACACCGCAGCTCAGAGCGAAGCCGCCGCCCCCATCCGCACCGCCCCAGGCCGCGCCCACGGCCTCTCGTTCTCGCGCCACTTTACCCGCCCCGGTATCTCGCCGTTCGACGAGATCACCTGGGAGCTGCGCGACGCGATTATTCAGGACTACAAGGGCCGGACGATCTTCGAGCAGAAGAATGTGGAGGTCCCGGCGGACTGGTCGATGACCGCGACCAACATCGTGGCGTCGAAGTACCTGCACGGGCAGGTGGGGACGCCGGAGCGTGAGTCGGGGGTGCGGGCGCTGATTACGCGGGTGGCGGAATCGATCCGCGACTGGGGCATTGCGGGCGGCTACTTCGCCACGCCGGCGGATGCGGCGACGTTCTTTGCCGAGCTTGCGCACCTGCTGCTGAACCAGAAGGTGGCATTCAACTCGCCGGTGTGGTTCAACGTGGGATGCGACCGGCTGGAGCCGAACTCAGACGCGCAGAACTGGCATTGGGACCCGGCTACGGGCCAGGTCGAGTACTCGGTGACCGGCTACTCGAAGCCGCAGTGCTCGGCCTGCTTCATCAATTCGGTGGATGACTCGCTGGACTCCATCCTGACGCTGGCCAAGACCGAGGGAATGTTGTTCAAGTGGGGCTCGGGGGCAGGCTCAAATCTTTCCAGCATTCGTGGCTCGATGGAGACGCTGAGCGGCGGCGGGACGGCATCGGGGCCGCTGAGCTTCATGCGCGGCTTTGACGCGTTCGCCGGAGTGATCAAGTCGGGCGGCAAGACGCGGCGCGCGGCGAAGATGGTGATCCTGAACATCGACCATCCGGACATCGAGGACTTTATCGAGTGCAAGGTGAAGGAAGAGAAGAAGGCGTGGCATCTGGTGCAGGCCGGCTACGACGGGTCGGGTCCGGACAGCGAGGCGTACAGCTCGATCTTCTTCCAGAACGCCAACAACTCGGTGCGGGTGACCGACGAGTTTATGCAGGCGGTCGAATCGGACGGCACGTTTACCACGCGCACGGTGAAGGACCGCGAACCGGTGAAGGAGTATCGCGCGCGCGACCTGATGCACAAGATCGCCGAAGCCACCTGGCAGTGCGGCGATCCGGGCATGCAGTACGACACCACCATCAACCGCTGGCACACCAGCAAGAACACGGCGCGGATCAACGCGTCGAACCCTTGCAGCGAGTACATGTTCCTGGACGATTCGGCCTGCAACCTGGCCAGCTTCAATCTGCTGAAGTTCCTGACCCCCGGTGGGCAGTTCGACATCGCCGCGTATCGCCATGCGATTGCGACGGTGACGACGGCGATGGAGATCATCGTGGATGCGGCGGGCTATCCGACGGAACAGATCGCGAAGAACTCGCACGACTACCGGCCGCTGGGGTTGGGGTATGCGAATCTGGGCGCGCTGCTGATGGCGTTCGGCCTGCCGTATGACTCCGACGCGGGGCGCGACTTTGCCGCTACGCTGACCTCGATCCTGTGCGGCGATGCGTACTGGCAATCGGCGCGGATTGCGGAGACCTGCGCGCCGTTGGGCGCAGCCACGCCGCTGACCCAGCGCGCCCACATCGACGGTGGCGCGTGCCCGGGATTCTACGTGAACCGCGAGCCGTTCCTGGACGTGATCCGGATGCATCGCGCGGAGGTGAACAACATCGGCAAGCCGACGATCACCAGCCCGCGCACCACGCCTGAGCCGTTCCACGTGCCGCAGTTGGAGACGCTGATTGCCGCGTCGCGGCACGCTTGGGACGGCGCGCTGGCGCACGGCGAGAAGTACGGCTTCCGCAACTCGCAGGTGACGGTGCTGGCGCCTACCGGGACCATCGGCTTCATGATGGACTGCGATACCACCGGCGTGGAGCCTGACCTGGCGCTGGTGAAGTACAAGAAGCTGGTGGGCGGCGGGATGATCAAGATCGTCAACTCGACGGTGCCGTCAGCGCTGATCAAGCTGGGCTACAACGAGGCGCAGGTGAACGCGATCGTCAGCTACATCGATGCGACGGGCACGATCGAAGGCGCGCCGGGGATCAAGCCCGAGCATCTGGCGGTGTTCGATTGCAGCTTCAAGCCGGCCAAGGGCACGCGCAGCATCCACTACATGGGCCACGTCAAGATGATGGCGGCGACGCAGCCGTTCCTATCGGGGGCGATTTCGAAGACGGTGAATCTGCCGCAGGACTGCTCGGTGGAAGACATTGCCGAGGCGTACCTGGAGGCTTGGCGGCAGGGCATCAAGGCGGTCGCGATCTACCGCGACAACTCGAAAGGCACGCAGCCACTGAACGTGAGTGCGCAGACGGATGCGGACAAGAAGGGGACAAAAGCTGTGGCAGCGGCGACTGCGGCTCCGGCTGTTGCTGTAGAGCCTGTCGTCGCGGGCATCTCGCCGGAGGCCGCGCAGGCATTGGCGGCAGCAGCGTCTGCCTCGGCCACGGCTGCGGCGCAGCAGCAGATTGCGGCGCTCGAAGCGCACATCCGCTCGCTGACCGAGGCTTCGACACAGAACGCCGACTCGCTGGATGCGCAGGAACCGCCGCGCGCGGTGCGCCATCGCCTGCCCGCGGAGCGCGCGTCGGTGACGCACAAGTTCGGGATCGCCGGGCACGAGGGCTACATCACGGTGGGGCTGTATCCTAATGGATCGCCGGGCGAGATCTTCATCCGCATGGCCAAGGAAGGTTCTACCGTGTCCGGCCTGATGGACTCGTTCGCGACGGCGATCTCCATCTCGCTGCAGCATGGCGTGCCGCTGCGCGTGCTGTGCGAGAAGTTCGCGCACACCCGGTTTGAGCCGTCGGGCTGGACGGGCAATCCGGAGATCGGCTACGCCAAGTCGATCATGGATTACATCTTCCGCTGGATCCAGATGCGGTTTCTCTCAGGGACACAGCTGGATCTGTTCGCCGGGCTGACGCCGCCGGCCAGCGTCCCGGTGCAGGGCACGGTGACCGCGCCGGAGAATACGGTAAGCCTGGCAGGGTCGTCCACTGAGGACGAGCATGCATCTGCAAGCGGAGCGAAGGACCACGGCGTCGTCAGCGAGAGCATGGGGCTGGCTGTTGGTGAGGTGGAGCACGCGAGCCATTCCGCGAACCCGCCGGCCACGGTCGGCGATCTTCTCTCCGATCAGCCGGTGTTGCGCGGCGGATTCCAAACGGTAAACTCCGCGCTGGCGGCCTTCTCCACGGGGGCGGATGCCAGTCCGCAGGCCATCCTGCAACGCGAGCAGCGCGAAGCCCGCGGCGTTCCGAGCGCTGACCGCTCACTCTCCGACCAGGACATCTTCAACAATGGCGCGCCCAGCCAACACGGCAGCAGTGGCGTGTACGATCGCGCGCGAACCATGTCCGATGCGGCTCGGGTGCGCGAGGAAGGCGGCCGCGGCGAATACGGCGCGCGTACCCACTACGACGACCGCACCCCGCCGCAGCACGGCATCGCGCCGGAGCCGTCGGCGATGGCGAAGGACCTCTCCGCTCGCTCCGGGATGGGCCAACGTACCAGCAACAGCCAGCCACCGGCGACCGCGTTTGAAGATCGCGGCCTCTACCACGCCTCCGACCGCATGAAGGAGATGTACGACATGGGCGACGCGCCCAGCTGCGCCACCTGCGGCGCTATCATGACGCGGTCGGGCTCCTGCTACCGCTGCATGAGCTGCGGCAGCACCAGCGGATGCAGCTAGTTTGTTGCAACGCCGGTGCGCGACGATAAAATGGTGGAGAGTTCAGAAAGGGCTAGTGGCGAGATGAGTGAAGCATTGGCAGCGCCGGAGCAGATGGAACGCGTCCGCGCGGAGGACCCGCAGATCTACAAGGCAGGGGATTGCTGGCGGTTCAGCTGGGCGGGTGAAGACCGCGGGTCGTTCGACACCGAGCAGGATGCAAAGGCCGCGGCGCTCCGCTTCAAGCAGCAAACCATGATGAAGTATGTGGCGAAATCGCTGCACCTGCGGTAGGGCGAGCGGACGGCGAAAAGTGCTGCAAAACTGACTGTGTGCCCCGTCAAAAGGCGGGGCTTGCATTGCATGGCGGGAGTTTCTGACGTCCAGCCTTAGGCGACGTTGCGGAGGAGATCCATGGTGCGGGTGCGCAGCAGGACTTTCTTTTCGACCAGCGAGAGCGCGTGTTCCTGGGGGCCGGCGAGCGCGACGATGCCGAGGCGTTCCGAGGTGCGGTCGTTCCAGATGAGCCAGCGGGCGAAGTCGGTCTGGTCCGGGCGATGGTCGGCGCGGTACGGCCGGAAGGATTCGACGACGGACTGGATGGCGCCGGTCAGTTCTTCCGTGATTGCAGCGATCTGTTCCTGATGGCCCATGATGCACGCTCCTGCATCCAGCTTAACTGGCCCCGATGTAACACTGGATGGCGGGAGAGGCAGAAAAGGTTGCCATCTTTGGCACACTTTTTTTTGAAGCGTCATTCCGGCGGGGCGGTGCAGGCGGCGACCCAGGCGAGGTAGTCGGGCGAGCCGCCGGCGGATGGGAGCTATACTCTGTGCATGAGCCTGGCTCTCGATCCCGCCACCGAGCAGCGCATCCAGCGCGAGATCGCGCGGGGCCCCTACCGCGAGCCCGCCGAGTTGATCAACCGCGCTCTCGATCTGCTGGAATCGCAGGAGAGCTGGCTGATGCGCAACAAAGAGGCCATCCACGAGCGCCTGATCGAGAGCGTGGCCCAGGCTGAACGGGACGAGGTCTACTCCCCCGATGAGGTGCGCTCGCTGCTCGACGGCGACCGCAAGGCCAGAACCGCCCGCGCTCAATGAGCCGTTACCTGCTGACTGAGTCAGCCTCCGACGATCTCCGCGAGATAGCAGCCTATCTTGCCGAGCAGGTGGGCGAGGAGACTGCGCTGAGGATCGAGGATGGGCTGTTTGCAAAGTTTGCGTCGCTGGCCGAGTATCCCGGCCAAGGACACAGCCGAGCCGACCTCACGTCTCTCCCCTTGCTCTTCTTCAGCGTTGACCCATACCTGATCGTCTATCAGAGCGACGCATCGAGAGTCGTCATTCACGCCATCTTCCACGGGGCGCGCGACGTGAAGCGCCACCTCAAGCAGCGCAGGGTGTGATGCCTGAGGGCGCGCCTCATTCGGTTGGGGCGGTGCAGGCGGCGATCCAGGCGAGGTACTCGGGCGAGCCGCCGGCGATGGGCAGGCGGACGATCTCGGGCGTCTCGTAGGAGTGGTTGGCGCGGATGTGCTGCTCGAGGCCGGCGTAGCGGCCGGCGGTGGTCTTGATCGCGAGCAGCCACTCCGGCTCGGCGCGGACCTCGCCCTCCCAGCGGTAGACGCTCCGCACCGTCTGGATCTGCACGCAGGCCGCAAACCGGGCGCTGACGATGGAGTGGGCGAGATCGTTGGCGAATTGCTCGGTGGCGACGGTGGTGAGCACGAGGATGCAGGCGTCTTCCATGGCAGTCTGGTTTTATCAGATCACAGGCTAACGCGGCATGGTCCGCTGCCGGCGCATCAAAGTCCTTCTTCTCGTCAACAATTGGGTGTCTCAAATGATTGAAATTCTGTTGACAATGGCTTTTCGTTCGATTAGGTTTTGACTCGAGGACGACCATGAACAAATCGCTGCTGCTGTTCGTTAGCTGCGCCTGCCTTCTGTTGGTTGCCGCTCCTTTGCACGCCCAGAGCGGCTGCACGGATTCACCGGAGAACCCAACGGTGGTTCTGGCCCTGGTCGGCTCGGCGGGTGCATTCATCTCCAACGTCCGCACCCGGTTGAAGGCTCGTCGCAATTCGTCCGTGCGCTAGCCTGAGCTGCAGGGGGTGCATCCGGGCTGCGTCTTGGCTGCATCTTGGGATGCGGAGATCCCTATCTCGAATCGTTCCACTGGCAATCGCCGCAATGTTCTGCGCTATGCAGACGATTCTGCCGTGCCGCGCTAAACCAATTCTGACGTGAAATAGAGATCAATCGCTTGGCGCGGTTGTGCCACATTATTGCTGCGGGTCAGAGGGGGTGCCGTTGGCTCCCTGCTGCGCGCTCCTCTCTTGTTGCAGTCTTCTCGCCCGTGCCGCCTGGGCCGATCGAGAGGGCGACGGCGAGGGCGAAACGTCCGGGGTGCAATCGACACAACCGCCATAGGCCTGTGCCGCGGTGGGAGCGACGATGGCGGCGATGGCAGGGAGCAACAGCGCGCCGCCGATTCCGATCCTTTGCATCATCGCCCGCCGCGAGATGGCCGGCGCGGGTTCAGAGGTTGCATCCTGCTCGATCAAGCCTTCTCTGCGCAACTCCTCGATCGCAAACAATACGAACTCTTCGCTCACGGGGTACTTAAGCTGGAGCGATGCGGCCGCCCTGATCTCGCCAATCGTATGTTCTCCATTGGCAAGACTCCAGATGACCGAAGAGCTTTGATTGAGGCAGAAAGCCTTGTGGCGCCGCCTATCGTACACGAGGATCTCCGACCCAATCTGCTGGGTGGAGATGTCTTGTCGTATGCCGCGGGGTGCTTCCTGGCCTTCCATGAACGTGGTTTCCTCTTAGGAGCTCGAGCCCATTCTTACTGGAATCTATTGACAGTACTCTGGTTGAGCGAACGCGGCTAGGGGAGGATTCCAGCGACCGGCGGCTACTTAACAATTTCTCTTGGGGCGTGGCACAAAAACGACCCTGGAGTGGCTAAACCCAACCGCCATTCCAGTCCTATCGTACCAATAAGAGGAATCTAGCCAGCAGAGGAAAGGGGCGTCAAGTGAAAAAGCCGATCGATGGCGAGCTGCCTCATTCAAAATGGCTTGATCGATCAAATGGAGCCTGTGGTCTTAGGACCAGAGGCTCCATTTGCTTGAGGGATTTGATAAGGGCCTCCGCCGAGCCCCGAGGCGCGGACTATGGCGTAGCCGAAGCGGTGAGTGCAGCCGTAACGGGTGCGTCTGGCCTGCCGCTGTCAGGGGCCGTCGGATACGGCTTGCTGCCGTCGTTGAGCTCGAGGCGGACGTAGTCCCAGACCACGCCGGTGGTGACATCCCCTGCAGGCACGGTAAACGTCATGGTGTTTTCACCCGTCTTCAGCAGCGACGCGTCGAACTTCTGCGCGTACTGATACCACACGCCCTTGTCGGTGTTGTAGCGGAGCGCATTGGTGGCGACCGGATGAATGGAGCCCACGTCCTTGCCGTTGACGCCGATGGTCAGGCTGCCTGGGGCGGCGGGAGTGTTGCCATTACCGCCGTCGGCGCCGGCCAGCGCGATGCGAACGATACCCTGACCCGTGGAGGCCTTGGGCATGGTGAATTTAACCGTCCAGGTGGTGGTTCGGCCGCGACCCCAGTCAGACCACATGTCCTTTTGGCCGTCGGGGGTATTCACCCAGCCGAAGCGCTGGTTGTAGGGATCCTTGGCGGCGGGGTTCACCCAGGCGGTAGTGGTGGAGTGGGGCACCTCCTGGAAGAACCAGTCCTTGTGGTAGTCACTCTTGCCGATGGTGTAGGTAATGTCGTTGGGGAAGAGGCCGGCGTAGCGAAGGCCCCAGCCCCAGAGCCAGTAGTTGGCGCCGTCACCCTTGAAGAACTTGTCGCCGGTGCGGTCGGGATAGCCGATCTCCCAGATCTGCTTGCCGTAGCGGACGGGCTGCCAGTCCAGCTTGCCCAGATCGATCTTCTTACCTGACTCGACGGTGATGTCGGTCTTGGCGTATTCGCCGAGCACGCCATCGGCGAAGGCATGCAGCGTGTACTTGCCGGGGCGGACGTTGGGTATGGTGAATTTGCCGTCCTCGCTGCCGTCGGCCCAGAACTGGTAGTAGTTGCCATCGTGCGCCCAGGTGACGATGTTGCCGTTGCCAGCGCGCTGCTGGAATCCGCCCGAGGTGTTGATGTAGTCGGGATGGGCGAGGCCGACGGTCAGGTGAGGAAGTGTCTTCCTGGCCGCCTGGGGATCGTTGAGGATGAACTGTCCGGTGACGGTGGCGCGGCCATCCTTGTGAGGATAGTCGACTCCGCTGACCCAGTCGTAAGGCCATGCGGCCTTCACTGCTTTCGACTTTTCGACTGCATCGTTCCAGAGGGCGAGCTGGTTGTCGTGCCATTCCTTCGGCACGGCCGGCATACCGCTGCCGTAGGAGGCGTGGAACGCGTCCAACTCAGCCGGCGTGGGGTCCTTGGCGTCGGCCAGCGAGTTGAAGTAGACGAAGATGGGGCCGACGACGTGCTTCCAGTCCTCGCCAGTGGGAAGGTGGTTGCCCGCCCCGCCGGCGTAGTGGCCGGAGGTCCAATAGTCGAGCAGGGTGCCGCTCATGTGGTCGATGAGGTCCAGCTTCTCCGAGCCACCGCCGATGTACTCGTTCGATGGGTTCACGAAGTAGACGCCGATGTGGTCCTTGGTGCTGGACCAGCCCCAGGCCCGGAGCTTGTACATGATGGCGTTGTAGCTGTACTTGTGCTCGACCGAGTTGGCGTATGCGCCGCTGGCGAGGATTCTCTGCTCCTTGGCATGGACGACGACGCCCTTGCGCAGGTCGTCATCGGAGGTCATCAACTGGTTGCGGTCTTCATCGACCGACAGCCAGTCGAAGGTGCGGTTCATCGACTCGAGGATGAAGCGGCTCTCGCCCTCGCCCGCGGGCGGGTAGCTGGCTTTGTGGGTGTACTCGGCGTAGGTATAGAAGCCGCTGGTGCCGCGCTCCATGGTATAGCGCGTCTCGATGTCCATGCCTCCGCCGCGCGCACCCGTAGGTGCGCCGGGGCGTGGACCTCCTGCGCCGCCTGGTCCGCCGGGCCGTGCCGCGCCGCCAGGACCTGCTGCTCCACCGGGTGCGGGAATGCGTTGCTCCTGCGCCGCGGGGACGCCGCCGCCCGGAGGTCCGCCCAGGGGGCTGGGGCTATTGGGGTCGCCGGGATTGACGCCCAGCACGGAGACCTCGGCGCGTTCGCCGCCGTTGGTGGCCGGGTCAATGGTCACCTTTGCGGTGATGGTGCCGGAGGGCGTCTGCTCCCAGTATTCGCCGCGGGTGAGGACCTCGGTGCCGTGATAAACGAGCGACGACAGATTGCCGTTGCGTTTGAGCACGGTCATCTTGACGATGCCGTTGTCCATCGTCCAGGAGTCGCCGTTGTCGGTCAGCGTCACCGGCTGGTTCACGGTAACCTTGGCGACCTTGGGCGCGGCCGTCTGGGCGGCGGCGGATGACAGCAGAAGCCCAACAGCGAGAAACGCAGAACCAACGACGACCCTTGATTTGGTCATGGCACAACCTCTCAGAAAAACCCACTAACGTGCGCTTTGGAAGCGAGAGAACTATAGCTGCACGCGCAGTTTTCCGTCAATGCGGAGGGGCCAAACTCTCAATCCTGCCTGCTGCCCTGGCGCATCACTGGGGCGCGCGGCAACCGCCGCGCTGGAAGATGACCTGCGTGGAGGGGTCGGGGACATAGCCGAGGAGGTGCTTTTGGAAGTCCTTGGAGGTGACGGAGCCGGCGTAGTTGTAGACATTGCCGGAGCACTCGAGTTGGCCGTTGAGATCGAACAGCGCGTAGGTCCCAACCGAGCCTCCGCTATAGCTCATCTTGGTGCCAAAGATGTTGCTGCTCTTCGAGACGGAGCCGCCTGACTCCAATGCCTTCAGCAGCAGGACGTGGTGCGGGGCCGTGTCGGGTATCTTGCCCGTCTGGGGATCGGCGCCCAGGCGCTCTGCGAGACCGTCGGCGGACAACACGGACTCCAGGTGGGATGCCGTTCCAGCGGGTGGCTGCGCCGCGGTCGAAGAGCCAGATGGAGAGTTGCCTGTGGCCTTGGCCGGGCCATTGATACCGGAGAGGGCAGCGAGGAAGTCGTCGATGTTCCTAACGTCGGGATCGGTCGCGCTTTTGGACGCGACCATGCAATCACGGGTGCGCAGCAGCTTATCGAGGGCGATGAAGAAGGGTGAACGCGCGGGGTCTATCGAGCTGAGAGCCAACGGGGTGTAGACGGAAGGCATCAGCACGGAGACGTTGACCGAGCGCAGCTCGCGGCTGACGTCGTCCATGAAGGCCTGATCCTGGATGGTTCCCCCGACCGGCGAAGCATCGTGATTGGAAGCAAACAGGCCGAGCACACCGGACGCTGTGGACAGGGCCGCGCCAGCCGGCGTAAGAACACCCATTGCGCCGGTTGCGGCAGAGGCGGCGGAGGATGCGGTGGAGGTGAGGCCGCGGCTGCCCACACCCGGCGGGTTGCGCGGCTGCGTGGATGCCGCGCCGGCAGCGGCACAGGCGGACGCGCCGCGCTGCTCGAACTCCGCCATGGTCTGCATATCGGAACGCCAGAGCTGGAAGTCGCTGTAAACGCTGCGATCGAACGGAAGGACGACGACGCCGCTGGTTGCGCCATTGCCGGAGACGTTGCAGATGGTGCCCGGCGAAGGGTTCTTGAAGTTGACTGAGGTCCCGTGCAGGTAGGCGGCGACCTCGCAGGCGATGGCCTCGCTGTTGGCCTCCAGTGCGCGGTAGGTGAGCATCTCGGTTTCAATGGAGAAGCCGGGCGCGGTTTCAGCAGCCGGCTTTGCGGCTTGCGCCGCGGCCTGCGCGTGCAGCGTGGCCGGAGTGAGCGCTACACTCGCCAGCGCGGCGAGAACGAGACTAAGGAAGCAGGGGTTTGCGGGAGTAATCGGGAGCTTAATCATGGGTGCCTCACCTCGATGGCCCCAAAGCGGCGGAAGTCTGAAGGTCACGAAAACATAGCGCTAATGGTAACCCCGCCACGATGGTTTTGGAAGACTGCTGTTTTCGGATTGTTCGCCCACTCCGGCCCGAGGGCGACGGCCCTTCCCGGCGCCGGTATAAGAACAGCTCCCTCGTGATGATGGTCACAGGCCAATGCGGGCGCAGGCTGAGACAATGAGGGGCGCTGCGCGAGGATCAAACTATGGTTACGGTAACGGCACCAGAATCGAAGACGATGCACACGCTTCCCGGGGACGCGGTGCGCCAGATTCAATGGAGGTTCGCGGACCGGTTCGACTTGCAGATGCTGGTGCAGTCGGCGCGCGGAGTGGCACGCGGCACGGTGGCGCGGATGGTGGCTGCGGGCGAGCGCAATACCCACGAGTGGACCCCGGCCAAGCGCGAGATGATGGAGGCGTTCGATCGCGCCGGAATCACCGCGGCGTTTATGGAGCCGGAAGAGGGCGGTTTCATAGTCGGGCCGAAGAACCTGGCGCTATCGTTGGCGGCGTTTGAACTGGCATGGGTGGATGGCGGCGCCGCGACTGCCAGCCTGGCGAGCTTTCTGGCGTTGGCACCGATTCATGAATGCGGAACGCCGGAGCAGGTGCGTCATTACAAGCATCTGGCGGCGCCGCCGCAGGCAGGTGAAGACCGCAAGCCGTGGCGTGGCGCCTTCGCGCTGACTGAGCCGCTGCCCTATGTGGGCGTGGACACGGGCGTGCTGAGCGGCAAGGTGACCGTCGCGGAGTGGAAGGACGGCGAAGAGCCCTGGCTGCAGGTGGACAAGCGTGGGCGCTTCATCACCAACATCGCCTTCGCCGATTTTGTTACCGCGGCGGTGAACTCCGGCGATCCGCGCATCAAGGGCAGTTGCGTGGTGATTCTGGAGCAGGGCGACGAGGGCATCTTCGACCGGGGCACGGCCACCAGGAAGCTGGTCCATCAACTCTCCTCGACCGGCGACCCGGTCTTCAACCTGAAGGTCCCGGCCAGCCGCATCGTTGGCGGATATACCGTGCAGGATGGAGTGATCGTTCCCAACTTCAACCACGGCGAGGTGATTGAGGCGGTGTTCCGGAGGACCCGCGTCGGCGTGGGTCTGATGACGGCTGCCAAGTTGCTCTCGGCGGTTGAACCGATCGTTCGTTACCAGCGCGGGCGCTTCCGCGGGGGAGCGAGTGCGAAGCCCGGTTCGACGCGCTACGACGCCGGTTTGCAGGTGCGCGAGGATGCGCTGCACCGGCTGGTCGATGTGTGGGCTACGGGAGAAGCTGCGGCGTCGCTGGGATTTGCCGCGGCGCGACTGTTCGACGACCTCGATCCGGTGGAGAAGCAGAAGAACGCAATCCTGAAGGAACGCGGCGTTACCGGCAGGCGGGCGGCGTATCGGGCGCTGCGCGACAGCGAGAAGAAAGCCATCGAACTGCTTGCGCTCGATCCGGACGATCCGCGCCGGGTCGAGATGACCGCCGATCCGCTGGTGGACTTTGTGCTGAAGGATTCCGAGGCCGATGTGTTGTGCCCGGCAACCAAGCTATGGAACACCGGCAACGGCGCCAACGTGATGCGTGAAGCGGTGAGCCTGATGGGCGGCTACGGCATCACCGAGGATTGCCCCGGGTTCCTGGCCAACAAGTGGATGGACTCCCAGTTGGAGGCGACCTACGAAGGCCCGGAGGCGGTGCAGCGGCGGCAGTTGACCGTGACCATGACCGGCCAGGTCTTTCTGGCCCAGTTCCGGGCGTGGATTAAGTCGATGCGTCAGATCGCCGGTGTGCATCCGGGTACCGGCGCCTGCACGCTGGCTTCGGCGATGGAGATGTGGCAGTGGACGTTGACCCATCTGCAAAAGGCCACTGACCCTGACGGCGGTCTTTTGTATCACGGGCAGAGGCAGGGCGTTACTTTCGCGCTGGCCGACGCACTTTGCTGGCTGCTCGCGTCGCGTTGCCAGATCCTGGATGTGCTCGAGCTGGAGGCGCACGGCGGCGAGGATGAGGTTGCCGCCGAAGGGCTTGCGGGAACGGTCCAGTTCCTCAGCGATCTCTGCCATGTCCAGGCCGCGCGGGCCAGTGGCGAGGTCTCGCGCATATGCGCCGAGCTGGTGTTTGGCTACAACCGCCATCCCACCTGGGATGAGGAAGGCTGCAGCCACTGCTTTACCGCCCAGGAGCTGGACGAGCTCGAAGAGACCATGCCGGGTATCTCGGCCTTCGCGATCGATGTGGTCGGCGTGGATGGCAGTCATCCGGCCAAGGCCGGGCCCTGTGCCGGCTGTGCGGGAGCGGGCCACTTCCAGCGCCTGCAGAACAAGCTGACCACCTGCCTGAGCGGCTCGCGGCTGGCCAAGGACCGCGCTGCGGAGACGTTGAGCAGGGTAATGATTCCCGAAGCTCTGGACTATCCCGCATGAGCGGGGACGCGATTGCCGAGGCAGCCGTGGCAACCGAAAGCGCCGCCGCCGCTGTAACCGACCGCCAGGCGATGGAGGTGGACATCGCCTGCGTTGGCTTTGGCCCGGCGATGGGCGGCTTTCTCACGGGCCTGACATGCGAGTGGAACGCGCATCCGGACGACCCCGCGTTTGCCAGCAGAGTTGCGCCGGGCATGCCGCTACAGGTGCTCTGCTACGAGCGCGCCGACGATATTGCCGCCGGGGTAAGCGGCGTGGTGACGCGGGCCAAGGGAATCCGCGCCTCCTTCCCCGAACTAAATCCTGCAGAGATTCCCATGGCCGCGGCGGTGACCGAGGAGCGGGTGCTCTATCTGCTGGACCCGATCGGCGTCAGCCGCCGTTCTGTTATTTTGCGCGCCGCGGATTCTCTGTTGCGCGGTCTAGACCGCTGGTTGGTGCGCGTGGAGGACCACGCCTTCGAGCTGCCCTGGACGCCGGGCTTCCTGCATAAGCA
>Ga0182013_10003921_pt1 | contig 18203 bp, 12 predicted proteins | sample 612S2MmetaG_FD_120487 | JGI IMG/M metagenome (GOLD analysis project Ga0182013, IMG submission 120487) | Permafrost microbial communities from Stordalen Mire, Sweden - 612S2M metaG | ecosystem: Environmental > Terrestrial > Soil > Wetlands > Permafrost | place: Sweden: Stordalen | collected...
ATTCGAACCCGCGACCATCACCTTGGCAAGGTGATGGGATTGGTCCAACTGGTTCCGTCCAGTTCTCTGAGGTGCAATTGCGTCCACGGTTTGTCCATCTGGTGGGACTGAATTCGACCGTGCAGTAGACCGATCTATTAACACCTAAGACCGGCTGAATCTCCGAGTGGTCTGGCCATCGCCGATCTAGATCTTGGAATAGAAACCGGTCCACAGCCGGTCAGGGTGACAGTCGCTCGATCCTCCAATTTCCAGACTGAGAGCGGTAGCGAAGCCGATCGTGCAGGCGGTCCGCTCCCTCCTCCCACAACTCGACGACATCAGGCCTGATCCGGTAACCGCCCCATCGAAGAGGGCGCGGTGGACCCAGATCGTCGGGAAACGCTTCGGCCAGCTTGGCCACCTTCTCTTCGAGCACCGCTCGACTCACGATCACCTGGCTCTGGTGGCTCGCGACTGCGCTACGACGAGACCCTGGCGGCCGAGATTGCCAGTAGACGTCCGACAACGAGGCATCGACCACCTCCACTGCGCCTGTCACCCGGACCTGTCGGTGCATCGGCTTGAACCAATGGAAGAGGGCAGCGGCAAATGGATTCGCCTTCAACTCCTGGCCCTTGCCGCTTTCCTGGTCGGTGTAGAAGACGAGGCCTCGGTGATCGATTCCTCGCAGGAGGACCATTCTGGAGGACGGGCGCCCCTCCGTCGTGGCTGTGGCTACTGCCATCGCCTCGGGCATGGGTTCGCCGGCTCCCCGCGCAACTTCGAGCCACGAGGACAACTGAGTCATCGGGTCTGGATCGACGGATTCTTCTTCCATCGTCACAGTCTGCTCGCTCGGGGATATGAGCTGAATCGGTCTTGAAGCCGAGGACCATCGCTTGCTGCCATCCCCTCGAGAAGACCGAGACTGCGATTCTGAAAGACCCCAACAATCTCAGCATCAATTGATGGACGAACTTCAGTGGGTAATGAGACCTATTCGTTCCGTCCAACTGGTCTGGACGGACTTGTTGCATAGGTCCGATTACGACCTCCACCTGGTGGAATAGCACGCCAACCAGAGCGACCAGGGAACCGGCTCCTGACATGAAATTCCGGCCAGGGCGTTCTCCTCGTGGCCTCCGTCGGGGATAGGCGACGTCGCAGATCGGCCATAGGGCCGGTTTCTCGACTTCGGTGGCCAGTCTGGCTCGGACCCTCTATGCCGATTACCGCTCGAAGACCAGCCGGTCGATCCCGATTTTCGTGTGCGAACCAGTCGGACAAATCAGTCACTGAATCGAGGCGCTACGAGTGGCGAAGGCGGTTTCGGAACGACGCACCACTCCGCTCTCGTCGTGTAGCCACCGGCGTCGCTAAGCACCATCGCAGGTAGCCGGCCAGCATCCTCCCCACCCAAGTGGTTCCCAAAACACTCTCTGGATGGGATTCTCATCGTGAGGGCCTTTCATGAAGGCTTGTCGACGCATCCGTCAACATCGTCGGCGTGGCGATTCCTTGAACATTGATCGCGAACTTGCTGTCAGGAGATCCAAACTGCATTGATCATGTCTTGGGTCGAAGGCAACACCACGCGGACTTCAGTGCCACTTTTGATGTCCGATGCCAGCATGACTTCTCCATTGTGCGCTGCGACGATGCCCGCGACGATGGAAAGGCCAAGGCCACTCCCCGGACGGGTCCGACTAGCCTCTGCCCGCCAAAAGCGATCGAAGGCCTTGCTGGCGTCATACGAACTCATGCCAGGTCCAGTGTCTTCGACCTCGAGCACAACCTTGTCTCCCTGCGAAGCTGCGTGCACTGTGATCGCCGCTGTGGGTGGCGTGTAGCTCAGCGAATTGGTGACCAGGTTGACGATGACCTGACGCAAGGAAGATTCGTCGCCTTCCACCATGATCGGACCAGGAGCATCGACGCAAACCGTGCGTAGAGGATGCGTCGCTGACGCATCCTCTACGACGGCATCAATGAGCCTGGACAGGTCCACTAGGCCCGAGCTGAGCGATCTGCCTTCATCGAGGCGCGCTAAAAGCAGGAGATCCTCCACGAGTCCGGCCATCTGAGCGCCTGATTGACCAATTCGGCGCATGGCATCATCACGAGCATCTCCGCTTCGGAGCTCTCCTTGCCGCCAGAGATCGGTGACGCCAAGGATCACCGAAACAGGTGTCCGCAGCTCGTGTGAGGCGTCGGCCACGAATTGGCGCAGACGAGATTCGAGTGATTGCTGCTCATCGAGCATGAGGTTGAAGGCCCGGGCTAGGTGCGCCGCTTCGGTCCCTCCTTCTGGCCCTACGACTCGGCGCGTCCTGTCCCCTCCTGCAATTGCGTCGGCCGCCTCGGTCACATCGGCGATGGGCCGCAAGCCCAATCGCACGACCCAGACTGCGGCGGCGATGAGAACTGCGAGGGCAACGAGACCAGCCACTATGACGGCCAGGCGCAAGCGATTGGCCGTAGCGTCGACTTGAGCCAGCGACGCCGCCACGACCAGCTCGCGATGCTGGCTCGGAGATGAGATGAGCACCGCTCGCCACTGCGCAGACCCTGAGAGAGACCCGACTGTCGAGATCTTTATGACCTTGCTCCCCACGATGGTGGCAACACCTGGGACTTGTGGAGACGCCCCGCCTCCATTGAGCGGGTTGAAAAGCACGGTTCGATGGCCCTTTGAGATCATGGCCACGTAGAACGCGCTGATTCGGCTGTTGTTGTCTGGGACATGCGACAGAGACGGCTGTGGCAAGCCGGGCGGCTTGGATGGAGGGTCAAGGGAGATGACCACAGGAAGCGCGGTCCTCAGCTGCTGGTCGATCTGGTCAACCCCGGTGGTTTCAACTGATCGCAGAAGCAACAGGCCCAAGAGGGAGACGATCGCCACCAGGATTCCAGCCGCGAAATAGAGGCGGCGCCGAAGAGTCATTTTTCGATTAGCGGGAGTTCAGGCGGTACCCAACTCCGCGCACAGTATGAATTAGATGTGGTGGTTCTGCATCGACCTTGCGACGCAAGAGCGAAATGTACGTCTCGACCACCGTCGATTCACCATTGAAGTCGTAACTCCAGACGTGATCGAGGATCTGCGCGCGAGTCATCACATGACCGGCATTGCGCATCAGGAACCGGAGCAGTTTGTACTCGGTCAAGGAGAGCTCGACGGTCTTGCCCTTCCGGGATACCTGGTGTGCTTCGTCATCCAGCACCAGATCTCGGCACACGAGGAGCTGCGATTCGATCGACTTTCCCGAGCGGCGCAGGATCGCCTCGACTCTGGCGATGAGCTCCTCGACGCTGAAAGGCTTGGCGAGGTAGTCATCGCCCCCAATGCTCAGGCCGCGGACTCGGTCCTCGACTGTGTCGGAAGCGGTAAGGAAGATGACTGGGATTTCAGATCGGTCGAATCGCAGGCGTCGACATACTTCGAATCCATCGAGATCGGGCAGCATGACGTCGAGAACGATCAAGTCGAACTCCTCGTCGGCAGAGACAACTTGGAGTGCGTCTCGTCCGCTGGTCGTCTCGACGGTCGTATAGCCGGCCAGGCGCAGCGCGGTGCAAACCACAAAGGCAACGTTCTCCTCGTCTTCGACCACCAGGATCCGAGGGCGCATCGATGCAGTGTGGCTTGGGAAGATTGAGAGTTCCTGAAGGGTTCCTGTGGATACGATGAGACCAGGTTCGGCCCGTCGACGTTGCGAGCGCCTTCTACACCCGGTGAAGAGGTCCTTGTGGATACGCGACGCCCCCAAAGGCGTCCGCTATCTGCTGGCTGGCAATTGCACTGACGGCTTCAGGAAACCCGCGAGCTTCTTGGATCGACGTCACAGATCCGCCTGTCACACTCGCTCCCTATGAACACCACTCGCCTGTCCCGTCGCGGCACACCAGCCCGAGGGCTGCGCCTGGGCGCGCTCTTCGGACTCTGTGCGCTGTCCGTCGTCTTCACCATCGCCCTCACTGCCTCGTCCAGCGGCACCAGCGGTGGGGCAACGCTGCGGACAGCCGCCAAGCACAAGGTGTCGACCGCAAAGTCGTTCTCGGCCTTCCAAGCGTGTCTGTCCAAGCACGGGCTGAAGTTGCCCGCCCGAGGAGGATCGAGAGGCGGTCCGCCATCTGGCTTCTCCGGTGGCCCGCCGCCGAGTTCTGGCGGCTCCGGTAGCACCCCGCCGAGTTCCGGCGGCTTCGGCGGCACGAAATCCCAAGCGGCGCTCAAGCAATGCGCCAGCCTGCAGCCCCAGGGAGCGTTTCCGGGAGGAGTCGGTGGATCCTCCAGCACGGCGTTCGCCTCCTATCGCAACTGCATGAAGCTCCATGGTGTGACCGTGCCATCGGTCACACCGGGTTCGAGCACGTCGACCCCGAGCACCGTCGACACGTCTTCGCCCACCTATCAAGCCGCCCAGGCCACCTGCAAGGCCTTGCTCCCGACGGGAACGGGCAACACGTCGGGGGGTTCGGGCTGAGGGGCTCACGCCTGGCCAAACCCCTCTCGACTCTTCTGACTCATTGAAAGGACACCCATGTCTGACGACCGCGGCCCACGCTCACGTCGCAAAATCATCGGCTACGCAGGTCTGGTCCTCGCGGTAGCAGTCGTGGCCAGTATTGCGCTGTACTCGATCTACGGCACGTCATCGGCGGCCCCAGGCGTGGCGCGAACAGTCACGGTGACGAGAGGCACTGTCCAAGAGAGCGTGTCCGCGTCGGGCAATACGTCGGCGGTGACGTCGGCCAGCGACAACTTCGACTCTAGCGGGACCCTCACGTCACTCAACGTCAATGTCGGGGACCAGGTCAGCACGGGCGAGGTGCTGGCAACCATCGATCCGGCTCAGGCCCAGGCCAATCTCAAGTCTGCGGAGGCCTCCCTGGCCACTGCGCAGACCACGCTGGCTCACGACCAGGCCGGAGGCACACCGGCACAGCAAGCTCAGAACCAGGCCACTCTGGTGTCCTCGCAGCAACAACTCGCCAACGATCAGAACGAATTGACCGCGGACGAGAAGAGCTTGGCCACCGCACAGTCAGCCCTCAGCTCTGACCAGGCCCTGGGATGTCCTGCCTCGAGTACCTCGTCAGCTGGGACGGGGACTACCGGGACGGGGACTACCGGGACGGGGACTACCGGGACGGGGACTGCTGGGACGGGGACTACCGGGACGGGGACTGGAGGTGGGGGCACCACGTCGACCACGAACGCTGCGGCCATCCCCGCAGACTCCTCGGTCTCGGCCCCGTCGGTGAGCACGGGATCGGCCAGCGCGATCGGCACGACGACGGCGACGCTCAGCGGCACCGTGACGCCCAACGGCGGCTCGACCACCTACTCCTTCTCCTATGGCACATCGACCTCGTTCGGCTCGTCGACCTCCTCGACGAGCGCCGGCTCTGGTACGAGCCCGGCGAACGTGTCGGCGGTGGTGACGGGACTCAGCCCCAACACGACCTACCTCTTCGAGCTCGTCGCGACGAACTCGGGCGGGACGACCGCGGGCGTCAGCGTGTCCTTTAGCACCGCCCAGAGCTCGTGCGTGACCGACCAGGACAACATCACCACCTACCAACAGGCCGTGGCCAAGGATCAGTCGACCATTGCGGCCCAACAGCTCACGGTCCAGGCCAACCAGGCCAACCTCACGGTTACGCCGGCCACGATCTCACAAGACGAGGCCACCGTCGCCCAGGACCAGGTGACGGTCACCGCGGACACCAAAGATCTGGCCAATACCACTCTGAGGGCCTCGATCACTGGAACCGTCACTGCGGTGAACGGTTCGGTCGGCGAGACCGTCGGAGGATCGGGCTCGACCACCTCGGGCTCGACCGCTAACTCGGCTTCGACGGGCTCATCGAGCACCGGCTCGGGTTCGACGGGATCGTCGCCCGGCACCGGTTCGGGTTCGACGGGCTCATCGAGCACCGCCTCGGATTCGACGGGTAGCACGGGATCGTCTGCGAGTTCTGGGACCGGTTCGTCCACCAGCTCGGGCTCGTCGTCGAGCTTCATCACCATCGAGAGCCTGGGCAGTCTCGAAGTGGTGGCCAACTTCGCCGAGGCCGACGCCACGAAGATCGCGGTGGGCCAGCCGGCGACGATCACGCTGTCGGCCCTCTCGAGCACCGAGGTCAGTGGGGTCGTCACCGCCGTGTCACCGACGTCATCGGTCGTGAGCAACGTGGTCACCTATCCGGTCACCGTGGCGCTGACCAACCCCCCCTCGACGGTCAAAGAGGGTATGACCGCCCAGGTCGCCGTCATCGTCCAGACCGCCAACAACGTCCTCCAGCTGCCGAGCGCCGCCATCACCACGACGGGCAGCATCTCGACGGTCAAAGTCCTCTCCAAGGGCGTCCAGACAGCCACCCGTGTCACCCTCGGTCTCGTGGGCAGCAGCTACACCGAGATTACGAGCGGCCTGCATGAAGGTCAGACGGTGGTCGAGCCAACGGCGAGCGTGAGTGCAAGCTCGAGCGGGTCGAGCTTGACGGGCGGCAGCGGTGGGTTCCCCGGCGGCGGCTTCGGTGGAGGGGCCCCGTAGTGGCGAGGGACATTGGCATGGGTCCGGACAGGTCGCCAAACAGGTGGCCGGTCATCGCGCTGTCCAACATCGTCAAGCGCTATGTCATGGGTGGCAACGACGTATACGCGACGCGAGGCGTTTCGCTGAGTGTGTCGAGCGGAGAGTTCGTCGCCATCATGGGGGCTTCGGGCTCTGGGAAGTCGACGCTCATGAACATCATCGGGTGCCTCGACGTGCCGACCAGCGGACACTACCGCCTCGATGGCGTGAACATCCGCGACCTCGACGACCGCGAGTTGTCCCGGATCCGCAATCGCAAGATCGGTTTCGTCTTCCAGGGATTCAACCTTCTCCCCACCATGTCGGCGATCGCGAACGTGGAGCTCCCGATGGCCTATGCGGGTGTGCCCAGCAAGGAACGGCGCCATCGAGCCGAAGGCGCGCTCGAATCGGTCGGGCTTGCCGATCGGATGGGCCACTTTCCCAACGAGATGTCCGGTGGCCAACAGCAGCGAGTCGCCGTTGCCCGCGCCATCGTCACCGATCCGTCCTTGATCCTCGCTGACGAACCCACCGGAAACCTCGACTCCAAATCGAGCGTGGACGTGATGTCGGCGTTTGCCAGTTTGCATGCCCAAGGCCGGACCGTGGTGATGATCACTCACGAAGAGGACATCGCGGCCTATGCCACCCGGGTCGTCCGCCTGCGCGACGGAATCATCACACAGGACCACCACCAGACGCCGTCACACCCCCACGAGTCCCACCTCGCTCACGCGCGCCAGGCGGAAGGCTCAAGCGCGTTGGCAGGTCGGCCGTGAGCATCCTCGCCAATGCCCTCATGGCGTTACGCGGCATCAACTCGAACAAGTTGCGATCCTTGCTGACAATGCTCGGGGTGCTCATTGGGGTGGCCGCGGTGATCGTGTTGTTGGCGGTGGGAACCGGTTCGTCCCAAGCGGTCGCCAACTCGATCAATCGCTTGGGCACCAATACGTTGACGGTCTTCAGCGGCGGAGGATTCGGCGGTGGCACCTCGCAGGCGGGAACCCAGACGCGCAACGCCGTTTTGACGCAGACCGACGTCACACTGATCTCCGATCCGAACAGCGCGCCCGACGTGCAGTCTGTCTCGCCGGTCGTCACCACCAGCGAGACCGCTACCCATCAAGGGGCGAGTGCGACGACGTCGGTGATCGGTTCGACGCCGTCGTATCTTCCGGCATCGAACTACACCGTTCAATCGGGTCGGTCCATTTCGAGCGCTGACGTGAAGGCTCATGCCTTGGTCGTTGACCTGGGCTCGTCGACCGCCAGCAGCCTGTTCGCCACCGGCTCGAACCCGCTGGGCAAGCAGGTCCAGCTCGGATCGTCGGAGTTCACGGTCATCGGCTTGTTGGCCTCGAAGGGCAGCAGCGGGCTGAGCAATGGTGATGCGGTCGCCATCGCGCCCTACACGGCCGTTCAGGATCAGTTGACCGGCGAATCGCAATCGTTCTCACAACTGTTGGTCCAAGGGAAGTCCTCGGCGACGCTCAGCCTGGCCCAAAGCGAGGTCGAGAGCATCCTGGCTGCCCAGAACGACACTACGGTTACCAACCTCCCCTTCAGCGTGTTGAACCAGGCCAGTCTGCTCTCGACGGCAACGTCGAGCTCGAAGACCTTCACGGCGCTGCTCGGGTGGGTCGCGGCGGTGTCCTTGTTGGTCGGAGCGATCGGCGTGATGAACATCATGTTGGTCACCGTCACCGAGCGCACGCGTGAGATCGGCATTCGCAAGGCGATCGGGGCCCCGAAGTCGGTGGTGCTCGGCCAGTTCTTGATCGAGGCCGTCGTCATCTCATTGCTCGGTGGGGTCTTGGGGGTGCTCGCAGGACTCTTCGTCGTCCGATTCCGGATCGACGGCGTACAACCGGTGCTGGCGACGTACTCGATCCCCCTGGCCTTTGGCGTCGCACTCTTGGTGGGAGTCTTCGCCGGCCTGTACCCCGCGTTTCGAGCAGCCTCCTTGCGCCCCATCGATGCCCTCAGGCACGAGTAGATGAAGGAGAAATAGCCATGGCTGATACCGAGACGCAGCTCGACCCGGTCTCTCCCACCCGAGAACTTCACATCGACCCCACCTCAGAGATCCCAGTCACAGAGGGGTCCGACGGTGGTGCCGGCGACGTCGACGCTCTCTTCGAAGACGAGGAGAGCGAGTGGCCGAGCCGAGGACCAGCCAAGGGCTTCCGGGTCACGTGGCTCATGGCTGTTCTGCTGGTCCTGCTCGTGGCATCGATCGGCCTCTGGGCTGGCGCCTACCTCCAGCGCCACTCCTCGAGCTCGACGTCTGCGACATCACCCTTTGGCAGTGGGTCACCCTTTGGATCCGGAGGTTTCCCGGGGGCGCGCAGTTCAGGCTCCGGAGGCTCCGGGGGTTCCGGTGGGTTTCCCGGGCTCGCGTCGAACGCCACCTCGGGAACGGTCACCGATATCATCGGGAACACGCTCTACGTGACCGACTCCAGCGGCAATTTGGTGGCGGTCACGGTCACATCGAACACGACTGTCAATCGAAACGCCAAGTCCTCCTTGTCGAGTCTTGAGCCCGGTGACAGCGTGACCGTGCAGGGCACGAAGGCCAAGAACGGGACCGTCAGCGCGTCGTCCGTCTCGGCGACTCAGGCCGGTGTGTCCTCAGGAGGCTTTGCCGGACTGGGAGCCCTGGGCGCTGGCGCGCCAGGTGGTTCCACCGGCGGGTGAGGACCACGTCGGCGAGCACAGTCGATCAGGCACGGGTGGCTACAACGGCTGGGGCGGCCACCGATGCTCGAAATACGGTCGCTCGTCGCCCGAGGTCACGCTCAGTGCAGAGGCGCCCAGGTGACGGGGGCGCATTCAGGAGACAGCAGCCGGGAGGGACTTGGCGCTGGGTTCCTACTCGACTTCTCCCGGCGGCCTCTCTGATGTTGCTCATGGTATTGCAGCTCACTGCGCTCTTGGCCGACGGTAGAACTGCCCTTGCACATCCCAGCTGGTTGGTCATCGCTGGATTTGCGAGAGCGATTCTCTACGCCGCGTTCCTGTCGATTCTCGTCGTCGCGGTTCTCCTCCGCGAGCAGCCATTTCATCGCGATGGGCGCCTGCTGATTCGAGGAACTGCGGTGACGGCATCATTCCTCCTGGTCATACTCGGTGCACTGGCTCCCGCTGGGCCTCTGCTTCTGCGGGTCCCAGGGATGATCGCCGGGGCTGCTGCAGTGGTAACCGTCGGAGGGGTGCTTCTCGCCCTCTCTGCCGCCTTCGAACTGGGCACGAACTTTTCGTTCGGTCCTCAGAGTCGTCGACTGGTAGTGACTGGACCATACCGACTGGTCCGTCATCCGATGTATCTGGCCGAATTGCTCATGGCTGTGGGAATCGTAATAGTGGCCATGCATCTCACTCTGGTGATCGGCGTATGTGTGGTCATCGTCCTCCAAGTCGTACGCATCTCTGCGGAGGAACAGTTGCTCATGCGCACGATGCCGACCTACGGAACCTATGTGAGAGCCACTCGCTGCCGCCTGATCCCGTCAGTCTGGTAGGTCCTCGACGCGGAGTCGAGCCCCGACCCGTGTGTTTGTTTGTTGGCCCGTGATGCAGCAAAGTATCGGCTGGCACTCAGCTGGCGACCAACTATCGCTTCTACCTTTCCAGCTGGTGACACACTCGCAACCATACCGATGACTCTTGTCCTCGGAACTCAGAGACATCCATGTTTCCTGGGATCACGCACGGCGCCTGATGGCAGCACGGTAAGGCTGCGATTGAGTGAGGCCAGACGGAAGTCTCTGCAGCGGAAGTACTGGATGCGTTGCTGCGGCCTAGTCGGCGTCACGATCGTGTCCATGGCGCTCGCCCAGCATTTTTCACGCAAAAGGTGCCCTCGGCCGACCGAGATCTGATTCCCTTCAGCGTTGACGGTGGCGCCGTAGCGGGTGAGCCCGCGCTGGCCGTGAGCCGAGTTAGTAGCTTCTGGAAGGAACCGCTTCAGCGGCAGCCCCAAAAATTGGCTTACCAGGGACTCTTGATGGAGCGGAAGACGGGATTCGAACCCGCGACCCTCACCTTGGCAAATCGATCCAACAATGGCTCCGGTCTGGATCTCCGCATAGATCCCCAGCTCACATGGTCTTCTCGGTTTGCTTGAGTCCAGGGGATTCCACCAAGTTCTGCGTGCTAATGGCACGAATGTGGCACGAAACTCGGCTCTGCTACTCGAAGTCCTGCAGTCGTCCTGGCCGCAAAATCATCGCATCCCTTCAACCGATTGTGACTTCCTTGATCCCCCTGAACAGGAGGTCAGTCCGCTCAGGTCGCCGTTGTTCACCGGATCGTCTCCGGCAACTATTTGACCGTCGTCACAGAGCTTGTCGAAGAGCATCGGCTGCAGCATCTCGGACCAACTTGTGCGAGTCCACTTTAGCCTGAATGAGGGCTTTATGAATCTGAGGGTCTACTAAACCGCTCGTCCACCATCTCCCGAGTTCGAACACAGCGGAGAAACGCACTTGGTCGTTGGCATCCACGGCCAGGAGCAAGAGGGCATCACGGCCCGATGGAGGCAGCGATTCTCCGGAACAGCCTGAGATCGCGTCCGGCACCGCTTCGCGAACCTCAGGGCTTTCATGGTTGGCGAACTCAAGGACTATAGGAAGCGTGCTCTGAACGTGCAGGAAGGCAAGAGCATAAAGAAGCCACACCGTTACCGAATTCTGATCCTCGACGCGAAGTTGTTCTGCGATCAACGAAGCATTCGAATCTCGCTCGGATTTAAGCTCGCGTAGCATGCGGGAGCCCAGAATTCGTTCGCTAGGCATCTTACTTCTGAGAAGCGAAACACCAACGGCTCTAAGCCACGACTCAGGACGGCTCGTAATGAGACCGGCCAGCGTCGTGCTCGTAGCCGTAAACCCAGACTCCGCTTCTTGATCCTGTTCCTTGAGAACTTGCTGGATCAATTTCTTATCGATCTCGTTGAGCTCATCCAAAATGTCGCGACGCCCATTTCAAAATCTGGCTGTATTCCGAACCCGGACCAGTCCCGCTCCAGTTTCCTTCGCCATATTGTTCGTTCATTATCCGAGTGGCTGTCTCCGCAGGCGTTTCGCCAAAGTACGGCGTATAGCCGCCATTCGTAACCCAACTAGGAACCTGGGCTTTTCCGTAGGACTGAGTTGGTACCTTTGGAACGTCATCCGGAGGCTGGCCTGCCTTTGGCGTCCCGGGTCCCCACCCAGGCTCCACGCCCTCTGGACTCCCCTCTATACCAAGACCAAACTCATCCGCAGCCGAAGGCGCCTCAGTTTCAGCGCCCCCGAGGACGCCGACCGAAACCAGCCCGTAAATCCCTCCCGCCGTGTACTGCCAGGTACCCACGCAAGGAAAAGACTCGGCGATATGGACATGTTCGAGCGTCACTCCTGAGACAACAGAGTTGGCCGCCCCTTCGTAGAAGTCGGCGACACCCTCAAGCCCTCGTGTGATGCTGAATCCCCCACTATTCTGAGACTGGAGGTAGTCCTCGGCCTGATGCACCCAGTTGATGTTCGAGAACTCGCACGGGCCAGGTACGAGGGACTGGTTCGTCCCCGGTTGGTTACACAGTCCTGTGGGGTCGGACCCATTCACAGGGTCGTCTCCGGCTCCTGCAGTTTCCGACGCGAGTCCCGCTTGACCGATACAGGTTTGATGTCTGTGAGCTGGGAGGGTGACGTTGTGAGCGACGGCGTTTCGGGGGCGCCACGAGGAGCGAGGCGCGAACGCGTGTTTCGAGCAGCGGGCCGCTCGTCGCGTCGTGGTGGTCGGCTCGGCCATCACCACCAGTCTCGCACCGGCGGGGCGCAACACCGGACAACGAGGGGCGACGGGCGGCTGAGGGGAAAGCGCCTGAGCGACGGCCGCTCAGGGCCGCTCGGCGTGCTCGATGAGCTCGGGCGGGAAGATCAGCGCCCGGACGTGGTCGGCTTCCCAGCACCCGGGCCGGTGCGAGACGAGAGCTTCGGCCGCCACCAGGCGGGCCTCGTCGTCGCAGACGAGGGCGCCCTTGGCATCACGGTCGAGGCCGAGGGTGACGGCGGCCAGGCCGAGGGCGTAGGAGAGGGCCTCGGGGAGGTTCCCGACGGCGCCGGGGCCGCGCTGGTGATGAGCGCGCTCAAGGCCTCTTTCGCTGCTCCTCCTTATCCGGAGGCCTCAACTGGCCGAGTATCGCCATAGCGGATTCCTCGACAGCTGCCACCTCTTCCGCGGGCAGGCTCAAAATAAGAGCAGACTCTTCGAGAGTCCGAGGCGCATCCGGGCCAAAAAAGCGGACCTCAACAACTCTTCGCTGTGTTTCGTTGAGCTGATCCAGCAGCCTGCGTTGTGCTGCGTCTGAGGGAGTGGGATTTTCGCTACTCTCCATCGCCCAAGCCCCCCTCGAGTGGTTCGTCGTTCACAGCCTGATCCTGGGATTCATAGATCCGCTTGTAATATTGCTCGGCCTGTCGGAACTCGTTCATGATTCTGAGTTGATTACTGGTCCATTCTTCCGACGAAATCTGGCCGGCATCCAATGCCTCGTTGTTTGCTGCAACATCTCGTGCGTAATTTGCTTTTGCATTGGCAAGGTCCACTTCGTATGTCGCGGCTATCGCAGCAAGGCACTGAGCGGTCGATGGCCCGCAGCCAAGTTCTGAAGCAAAGATGCCGTTATTAGCTCCGTTGTTGCACAGCGCACCCGCGATCTGCTTGCCCTCCCACTGGTCGGCCTGGACGAGATAGCTGTAGTCAGTGCCGACTCCCTGAGCAAACCCGATCGCAAAGCTCTTGATCCCGCTCCCGATCGATCCCAGTGTGCCGCTGATCCCATTTGCCGGGCCCGGACCGATACAGCCGAACGGGGTGCTGACGCAAAGCCCCGTCGGATCGCTCTCGTTGACCGGGTCGTCTCCGGCGAATTCATAAGGCTCGTTCGTTGTTTCCACAGCCGGGTCGACGCTCGTGAAGTTCCCTGTCCCCGGCTGATACCAACGGGCCCGCATATTGACCAACCCGGTGGATGCATCCATGTACTGCCCGTCGTAGCCGAAGACCGGGTTCCCCTCCGAAGCGGCACCGTAGGGATCATAGAGAGCGGCGCTTATGACGGTGCCGTCAATTCCCACGTCGACGCTGAGCGACATGCCGCTATCGGGGGCGTAGTTGATGTACGTCGGGTTGTCGCTCGGTGGAGAGCTGGTGATGTCGTACTGCTCGACCGGCGTTGACCCCGGTCCATAGACGTAGTCGTTGGTGCCGTCGCTCATGATGAGCGGCAAGGACGACGACGCGCTGTTCCAGACGAGCTGGCTCGTCACCGCGCTCCCGTTCGTGGTCGCAGCGTCGAGTCCTTCCCCGTTCACTAGGTAGTGGGTCGTGGTGCCGCTGATGGTGGCACTGGTCATGCGCCCGGCCTGGTCGTAACCGTAGCTGGCACCACGGCTTCCATCGCTGGCCTCGTCATCAATGGTGTCCGAGGTGAATATATTGCCATCTTGGCTGGTGACCTCGTCGGCGTCGTCGTACGTAATGTCGGTGCTACCTCCGTAGAGATAACCGTCGTTCTCCTCGACGTTGCCGGCAGAATCGTAGGCAAAAGTGTCGGGTGAAGAACCCTGAGCGGATCCCCCCTCGTAAACGACTCGGCCGGCGGTGTCGTAGCCGTAGTAGACAGGCATCGTCCCCGCAACGGCGCCGCAGGCATTGGAGTCGAGGCTGAGCGTCGATTGGGTGACCTGGCCGTCGGCGTTGCGTGACCCTGAACTCCCGCTCGTGCTCACGGCGATCCAGATATCCGTGGGCGAGGAGGGACAGCCGGAGTCCGTCTCGCTCATGTGGCTCGAGGACCCTGACCTCGACGAGCTCGCGCTGCTCGCCCGACCCGATGGGAGGTCGAAGAGGTTCTTCAGCGCGCTGGCATTGGAGCTCGTTGTCGACGTCCGAGCCGAGCCACCGCGGCTGACATCGCTCGAGCCCTCGTCGGGCAGAGCCTCGAAGTTGAGCGTGCTCGAGTGGTTCTGATCAGCCGCGTCGAAGCTGAACTGCGAAGACGACGTCCCCTGCTGGTTGTCGCTCGACACCGCGTTGAACTGGCCCGTTTCATTGTTGTCCTGGTCGTAGGAGAAGGTGACCTCGTTGCCCGACCAGTCGGTGAGCGACGCCATGCGATCCGCCGCATCGTAGGTGTAGGTCGCAGTGGGGTCGCTCGTCGTCCCGTAGGAGGGGTAGGTGATCGAGGCCACCTGGCCTGCGGCGTCGTAGGCGTAGGTCATGCCCTGGTCGGCCAGCCCCGTGCCCGAGCCGGCGACGAAGGCATCGGTGGTCTGGTCACCGGCGTCGTCATAGCCATACGTCGTGGTCCCGCTGCCGTCGGTCATGGTGTGGCGCGAACCGTCCTGGAAGTAGGTGTCGGTGACGTCCGCCGGCGTTGAGTAGCCCGACGCCGTGCCCGAATAGTCGGTCGACGTGAGGTCGCCGGCGGCATCGTAGCCGGTGATCGTGGTCCCGGCGGGGGTGGTGACGCTGGCTGTCGCTCCGCCGGGCTCATAGGTCGTCGCCGTCGTCTCGCCGCTGGGGTCGGCGCTCGTGTCCGGTCGAGTGGTCGAGTAGAGCGCGGAGGCCGCCCCACCGTCGGCCGGAGCGCCGCTCGCACACCCGTCGCTCGAGAGGTAGTAGCAGTTGGTGGTCACGTTGCCGTTGGGGTCGGTGACGCTGGTCTGATCCCCGAAGGGGTCGTAGCCATAGGTCGTCGTGTTGCCGTCCGCATCGCTGGAGGACAGCGTATGCCCGGCGGCGTCGTAGATGGCGGTGGCGTAGCCAGGGTCCGAACCGGTCGAGGGGGCGCTGGTCGGCGGCGTGGTCGGGCAGGCGTAGGGGTAGGTGGCGCCCGAGTGGGCGGCCAGGTAGGCGGCCGTATTGGTGCCATCGATGGTGCAATAGACCCGCCCGGCGGGGTCCAAGACGCTGACTGTCGTGTCCACGTCGGGGTTGGTCGACTGGACCTGGTCGCCGTTGGCATCGTCGAAGTTCAGCGTGACCTCGTTGGCCTGGGTGGCGCTCCGCGTACTCGAGTACTCGGTGCTCGGGTTCGGCGGGGTGGCGATCCACCCTGACTGCCACGGCGGGCACTGGTAGGAGCTCGGTCCCTGGGCGTAGGCGTTGGCCGAGACGCTGCAGTAGACGTCACCGTCGGGGTCGTAGCTGCTCAGCGAGGTGGTGTCCGCAGTGGAGCCCGGCTCGTCGGCGGCGGCGTCCGCGCTCCAGCCGCTGCCCGTGTTCCCCAAGAGGGACGCCCGGGCATCGGCGAGGACACACAGGCCCGAGGTGCAGGCGATGGAGTTGAGGGGCGTCGTGCCGTCGACCGAGCTGGCGTCGGTCCAGCTGGTCCCGTTGTAGGTGGCCACGTCGCCGTGGCTATCCGACACGTCGCAGCTCGTCCCCGCACAGCTGATGGAGGTGAAGGCGTGGCTGAGCACGCCGCTCGTCGTGGTCCAGGTCCCGCTGGTCTCGACCAGGGCCGAGCCCGTGGAGTCGACGGCGGCGCAGAAGGTGCTCGAGGTGCATGAGACACCGAGCAGCGCGTGGGCGTCCTCGCTGGTCGGCGCGCTCCAGGCCGTCCCGTTGTAGGTGATGTCGTTCCCGTTGGCGTCGACGGCCATGCAGTAGGAGGCACTCGGGCACGACACGGCGTCGATCACTCCGGAGGAGTCGGGATCGGCCGGTGTGGTCCAGCTCGTCCCGTTGTAGAGCGAGACGTCGCCGTTTTTGTCGTTGGCGACGCACAGCGACGACGAGGCGCACGAGACACCCTTGAGAGCGACTGAGGTGGACTCGACGCTCACGAGCGAGCTCCAAGTCGACCCGTTCCAGTCGGTCGCCCCTCCCCCGCTGTCGACCGCCATGCAGAAGGTGGCGCTCGGGCACGACACCGCGCTCGGCTCGTTGCCGGTCCCGGTCTCGGAGGGGATCGGGCTCGGAGCGGCCCAGGTCGTGTCCGAGAGCACCATGGCGTTGTCGTTGTCGTCGACCGCCACGCACGCCGTGGAGCTGGCGCACGAGACCGACTGGACGTCGGCGTGGCCGCAGGTGCCCGGGGCATCCTTGGCGACCCCGTCGGGGTCGGTGCAACTGGCTACCTGCTCGTTGTCCGCGTTGTACTGGTCGTCGGTAGTCACAGCCGGGTCGTCGGTTGTGTGAGCCGGGGTGTCGGTGCTGGCGATGACATTGCCGGCCAGGTCATAGGTCGAGGTCGTGGTGTCCCCGATGGGGTCGGTCACCGAGGCGGTGCGGCCCTCGGCGTCGTAGATGGTCGTGGTGTACCCCGTCGCCGTGCCCGTGGGCGCGCTCGTCGGCGGGCTGGTCGGGCACGTCACCCCGTTGGCGTAGTCGTTCGCGGTGACGGTGCAGTAGACCTGGCCGGCGCCGTTGTAGGCCGTCTCGGTCACCCCGCCGATGGGGCTCACCTGGTACAGGGGTTGGCCGTTGGCGTTGAAGATGGTGATCTGGTCCCCAGGCCACGGGTCGCTGCCCGCAGTGGGCGCGCTGGTGGGCTCGGCGCTCGGGCAGGTGGTGTGGCCCTGGGAGTAGGCCAGCGGGCTGATGGTGCAAAAGGCGCGCCCGGCCGAGTCATAGGCCGTGACGGTCGTGGCCGAGTAGGAGTTGAAGGCCTCGGTCTGGTTGATGGCACGCCCGGCCGAGTCCAGCGTGGTCGTCGTGATGTCCCCCTGGGGGTCCGTCTTCTGGGTGGCGGTGTTCGGGAACGAGTCATCGCTGTAGGAGTAGGACGTGGTGGCACCCGTTGGATCGGTCACCGACGTGATCGCACCCGCAGAGTTGTACAGCGTCGTCGTGTAGCCGGTTGCGGTCCCCGTCGGGGGGCTCGAGGGCACCGACGACGGACAGGACACTTCGGCGATGGTGAACTGGTCTGCGTCCACGCTGCACCAGGGGAGCTCGGCCGAGGTGTAGGCCGTCTCGGTGGTGTTCCCGAGCGGGTCGGTGACGTAGGTGGGGTTGCCCGAGGCGTCGTAGTAGGTGATGGTGGCCCCGAGGTCAACCGTGTTCTTGGCACCCGGCGCCGGGGCAGTGGTGGGCTCGGTGTCTGGACAGGTCACCCCGTTGGCCACCTCGGCCGGCTCGACCTCACACCAGACCCTGTTCGACGACGTGTAGGCGTAGAGAGTCGTGTTCCCGAGCGCGTCGGTGCTCGACGTGGGGTCGATGGCGTTGAGGTAGGCACTTGGGCTTGACGGGTCGGGCAGCGCCGTCGTGGTGGTGTTTCCATCCGGATCGGTGCTCGACGTGGGCTGGACCGTGATAGGGCTGCGTGGCGTGTCCGTCGTCGACGCCGTCGATGCGCCAGGGGCGAGCGTGGTGTCGACGAGCTCGCCGAAGGCGTAGTCATACTCGGTCACCTGGTCCGCCAGCCCGGTGCCGGGCGTGAGCGTCACCGTCGTCGAGTCTCCGGGGGCCTGACCGGCGGGGAGGCCGGCCACCTCGGAGTAGGAGAGGGCGTAGGCGACCCCTCCGGGATCGGTCTGCTGGGAGATCTGTCCCGAGGAGTTGTAGACGTTCGTGAGGGTCCCCCCGTCGGGGTCGGTGCGGGTCAACAGGTCGTGCTGGTACGAGGTGTTCGAG
>Ga0182013_10003925_pt1 | contig 18194 bp, 18 predicted proteins | sample 612S2MmetaG_FD_120487 | JGI IMG/M metagenome (GOLD analysis project Ga0182013, IMG submission 120487) | Permafrost microbial communities from Stordalen Mire, Sweden - 612S2M metaG | ecosystem: Environmental > Terrestrial > Soil > Wetlands > Permafrost | place: Sweden: Stordalen | collected...
CGCGTTCCGCTCGCTGCTGGGAATCGCGGGTGGGGCCGCCGCGCCAACGTTTGACGGGCTTTACTCCGGGGAATGGGTGCACCCCACATTTAGTGGGTGTGGGTGAAAACCGGATAGGCAAGGCTCATCGAAGTGGGATAGGACCCAATGCCGATTCTCCATCGGCTGCCGATCAAAAACCGCGTCTGTAGGCAGGTAATTGCCAAACACGTCGATCAGAAGCAGACTGGTGCGAAGCAGATACCTCGCGAAATGCACGCGTGCGTCAATAGTCGGCAGCGAAGGGCGAAACATGAGGATGATTGTTGTGGCGGCCATGATTGCTCTTACGCTGAGTTCGGCAAGCGCGGTAGCGGCGGAGGTTTATTTGGACAAGCTAGACAAGAGCTTGGATGATTGGTGGAATCAGTTGGACCAAGTTTGTCGTGGCCAGCCCGGCGGCAGCCAGGCCAGCAATCTTGCATGCGCCCAGCGTTTAGACGTGGATAAAATCATCAGAAAAAATGGCTGCCGTAACATCTACCCGGCGACCCACCCAAACGCTACGTCTTATTGGATTTGCAAACGAAAATAGTGGTGCCGATAACCTGGCGTTCGAGGTCAACCGCCAGATACGATAATTGCGTTTAGTATAGATCGATCTTTCTTCACGTTGCGTGGCGTGATAAACTCCATTTCTTTAGTAGAGTATAGCAGTTTAAGCGACATTTGGCTGAGCTGAAGGGAGGCAAAAATGGAAACCTTTTCGCCAGAGATTCACGATAAGATTGGCTACTATGTTTACCGTCTCATCGACCCTCGCAATGGTCAAACTTTCTATGTGGGAAAGGGGCGTGGGAATCGCATTTTCCAACATGTTCAAGGCGCTCTGAAGCAGGAAGAGGTGTCTGACGAAGACGAAATGGATTTGAAGAACACGACTATCCTGGGCATTAAGCACGTAGGCCTATCCGTCATTCACGTTATTCACCGACACGGAATCAAAAGCGACGAAATCGCCCATGAAGTTGAAGCGGCGTTGATTGATGCCTATCCCGGCCTGACAAACATATCTGGAGGCCACGGCAGCACTGAACGAGGATGCCGTCACGTGGAACAGATAAAATCAGCCTACGCAGCGGAGCCACTGGTCGCAAAGGAACCGCTCATTCTAATCTGCGTCAGCCGCTCACTGGCCGAGGGCAGGGAAACCTATGATGCGGTTCGAGGTATCTGGAAAATGGCACGCAAGGAGGCTGAGAAGCGGGCTTTGGTGCTTGCATATGATGGACTCCTGGTCATCGGCGCATATCGCCCCGAAAAATGGCTGGTTGGCACTAAGTCAAATTTTCCATTTGTGAAGGAAGATCACCCTGACCGAATAGGGTTTGTGGGCGCGCCAGCTAAGGACGTGTGGGCGGATTATGTTGGCAAACGAGTTCCAGCGAGGCACAAGGGTGCCATTGGGCCGTTCCGATATTTGGCCCCAGGTCGCAGTGGAGAGCCCGAAGACCTTGATTCGTGACCGCTGCCTTTGAATGGTTGCGCGCCCTAACCAAGCGCACGACCACGGCGAAATCATTGGGTCTGGTGTCGCCGACTCCGTGGCGCGTGATGCTAAAGATCGCATCGAGGTCATCACCGGCTGGAACAGCGATGTCGACATCGACCTCGAATGGCAAAATTCTTACCGTGGGCAGCCCGGCGCCCATCAGCCGTCAAGCGGCAGCGATGCGCCAATAGGCGACATCGCCGAGAGGTCGGGCCGCCCGGTGGGGCGGACCCGGCGGAGCCTTGGAGGTATGCACCCGATGATCACCGCCTTTTGGAACGGCGCTTTCCATAGGACACTGTGACTATCCCTGGTGTTAGCCACAGTGCCATGAATCGCATCGAAGTCATCACATCCGTCGAGAGGCGCCGGCGCTGGTCGCGGGCGGAGAAGGAACGTTGGGTCGGGGCTCTGGAAGAGCCTGGAGCGGTGGCTGCGGAAATCGCGCGCGCGGCCGGGGTCGATCGGAGCCTCTTGTATCGCTGGCGTCAGCAATTGGCGGCGTCGCGCGAAGCCCCTTGTTTCGTTCCGGTGGCGATTGCCGACGCCGCGCCGGAGCGTGTGGCGGAGCTGTCGCCGTCGTCCGCGATCACGATCGAATTTTCTGGCGGTGTTCGCTTGAAGGTCGAGGGCGCGCCCGACGTGGGAACACTGACGCGCGTCATCGACGCGCTGTCGCGTGCGGAGCGTCGGCGATGATCGCCTTTGCGAGCGGCGTGCGCGTTTGGCTGGCGACTGGCCACACCGACATGCGCAAGGGCTTCGACACCCTGGCTCTGCTGGTTCAGGAGACGCTGAAGCGCGATCCGCACGCGGGCGATCTCTATGTATTCAGAGGACGCCGCGGCGACCGCGTGAAACTGATCTGGCACGACGGGCAAGGCGCCTGTCTGTTCACGAAGCGATTGGAGCGCGGTCGTTTTTTATGGCCTTCGGCGGCGGATGGCGTGGTGACGATTTCGGCGGCGCAACTCTCGTATTTGTTGGAGGGGATCGATTGGCGAATGCCGCAGAAAACATGGCGTCCGAAGGCTGCCGGATGATGTGAAAAATCGCATTCCGTTTGTTGATTTCGCGTGATCGTTCGTCGTCGATATGTTCTACTTCGCAGCGTGACGACGTGCTTCGAAAATCTCCCGGGCGACCTCGCCGGCGCGCATGCGATGATCCTCGCGCAACGCGAGATGTTGATCGTGGCGACGAGCGAAGCGAAAATCCGCGCCCTGGAGATCGAGCGGCTGAAGCTGATGCTCGCCAAGGCGCGTCGCGAGATGTTCGGTCAGTCCTCGGAACGTGGCAAGCTGCTCGTCGAGCAGCTCGAACTGGCGATCGAAGATCTCGAAGAGACGCAGGCCGAGGAAGAGGCCAAGGCCGAGAACGCCGCGCCCGGCGCGAGCAAGGACAGGCGCAGCCGCGCGCCGCGCGGACCGCGCAAGCTGCCCGACAATCTGCCCGTCGAGCGCGTCGTCGAGCCCGCGCCTTGCGCCTGCGCCAAGTGCGGCGGCGTCAGACTGCGCAAGCTCGGCGAGGAAGTGTCGAAGACGCTCGAATGCGATCCGCGCCGCTGGAAAATCGTCGAACATGTGCGCGAAAAGTTCACCTGCCGGGATTGCGAGTCGATCACCGAGGCGCCGGCGCCGTCTCGCCCGATTCCGCGCGGCCTCGCCGGGCCGAGCCTGCTCGCCATGGTTTTGTCGGCGAAGTTCCTGCTGCATCTGCCGCTCAACCGGCAGAGCGCCGCCTATGCGCGAGAAGGCGTCGAGATCGACGTGTCGACGCTGGCCGATTGGGTTGGAGCCTGCGTGGTCGCGCTCGATCCGATCGTGCAATTGATCCGCGCTCACGTGCTCGCCGCCGAGCGCATTCATGCCGACGACACGACCGTGCCGGTGCTGGCGAAGCAGAAAACCAGGACGGGCCGCATCTGGGTCTATCTGCGCGACGATCGGCCCTTTGGCGGCAAGGAGCCGCCGGCGGCCTTCTTCGAATATTCGCGCTCGCGCCACGGCGAATATCCCAGCGAACATCTTCGCGGTTGGGCCGGCGTCATGCAAGCCGACGCCTTCGCCGGCTTCAACGAACTTTACGACGGCGCCCGCAAACCGGGGCCGATCGTCGAGGCGTCGTGCTGGGCGCATTCGCGCCGCAAATTTTTCGATCTGGCGAAACTGACCAAGGCGCCGATCGCGCTGGAGGCCGTGCGACGCATCGACGAATTGTTCGACATCGAGCGTGAGATCAACGGCAAGCCGCCCGACGAACGCAAAGCCGTGCGCCAGGAAAAGTCGAAGCCGCTGGTCGAGGCGCTGGAGGTTTGGCTGCGCGAACAACGCGCGCGCGTCTCGGGGAAGAGCGACATCGGCAAGGCGATCAACTACAGCCTCAACCGTTGGGCGTCGTTCGTCCGCTTCCTCGACGACGGACGCATCTGCCTTTCCAACAACGCCGCCGAACGCGGGCTGCGTGGCGTGGCCGTGGGCCGGCGCAATTGGACCTTCGCCGGCTCGGACGCAGGCGCGCGCAGGGCCGCACACGTTTTTACGCTCGTCGAAACCTGCAAACTCAACGACGTCGATCCGCAGGCTTGGCTCGCCCATGTGCTGGCGAAATTGCCCGATCATCCGGCCAAACAAATCGCCGAACTCCTGCCGTGGAACTGGAAAGCCAGCCAGAAACCCGCAATCAAAGCCGCCGCCGCCTGAGCGCAGCTGCCCGCGCTATCCTGCGGCGAACACCGGATAGATACCCTTGGAGATCCGACCCAAGCCGTTGTTCAGCGCGAGAATGGGTAATGCTCGTTCGCCGTCTGTCATTTCGCACCAGGTGGAAAGATCGAACTCACAAGTTCCAGCGCCAGTCGCGGACCTCCGGCATGTCGTCACCATGCTCGCCGACATAGAGCTTATGACGCTCCATCATGGTCCAATAGCGATCGCTCGCCTTCTGCACCTGATCGACGAGCCGCGGGATGCGCCGGATGGCGTCAAAGGCAAGCTGGTAGCGGTCGAGATTATTGAGCACCACCATGTCGAACGGCGTCGTCGTGGTCCCCTTTTCCTTGTAGCCGCGCACATGGATGTTGTCGTGATTGTGCCGCCGGTAGGTAAGGCGATGGATAATCCCAGGGTACCCATGAAAGGCGAATATCACGGGCTTGTCGCGAGTGAAGAGTTCATCGAAATCCAGGTCTTCGAGACCGTGCGGATGCTCCGTCTGCGGCTGCAGCGTCATGAGATCGACCACGTTGACGACGCGGATGCGAATGTCCGGCACATATTCCCGTAAAAATGTCACCGCCGCGAGCGCCTCGAGCGTGGGCACATTGCCAGCGCACGCCATAACCACATCGGGGTCGCCCGCATCGTTGCTCGCCCACTGCCAGACACCCACTCCCGCTGCGCAATGACGGGCCGCCGATTCAATGTCGAGCCACTGCCATTCCATCTGCTTGCCGGCAATGATCAGGTTGACGTAATCCCGGCTTCGGAGACAGTGATCGGCAACCGACAGCAGGCAATTGGCGTCCGGAGCCAGATAGATGCGAACAATATCGGAGCTCTTGTTCGCAACATGATCGATGAATCCTGGGTCCTGATGAGAAAACCCGTTGTGATCCTGCCGCCACACCAGCGAGGTAAGCAGATAGTTAAGCGAAGCGATCGGCTTCCGCCAAGGGATGTCCTTGGTGGTCTTCAGCCATTTCGCGTGCTGATTGAACATCGAGTCGACGATATGGATGAACGCTTCGTAGCAGGAGAACAGGCCATGACGCCCGGTGAGCAGGTACCCTTCAAGCCAACCCTGACACATGTGCTCGCTCAGCACCTCCATCACGCGGCCTGTGGGGCTGAGGTCGACGTCAACGTCTTCGACCCGGGCCATCCACTCCTTGGGGCTGGCTTCGTAGACGGCGTCGAGGCGGTTCGAGGCCGTTTCGTCCGGACCGAATAGCCGGAAGTTCCGGGAGGCCAGATTCAGCTTCATCACATCGCGCAAAAACTTGCCGAGAACGCGCGTGTCCTCGGCCTTGACGCCCCCCGGGCTGGTGACTTCGACGGCGTAATCCCGGAAATGCGGCATCGACAGCGGCGCCAGAAGCTCCCCTCCGTTGGCGTGCGGGTTGGCTCCCATGCGGCGCCGGCCCGTCGGCGCAAGTGCGGCGAATTCCTCCCGGAATTTGCCATTTTCATCGAACAACTCTTGAGGACGGTAGCTCCGCATCCACTCTTCGAGCTGCTTGAGGTGCTCGGGGTTCTTGAAGTCGGCAATAGGCACCTGATGGGCGCGCCACGTCCCCTCGACCGGCTTGCCGTCGACGAACTTGGGGCCCGTCCAGCCCTTCGGGGTCTGGAACACGATCATCGGCCAGCGCGGACGCTCTGGGTTTTCTGCTTCTGAAGCCGAGCGTGCCGCGCTTCGAATGCGGCGGATCTCCGCAAGCGCGCGATCGAGCGCAGTAGCGAGCAGCTCGTGCACGGCTGCGGGCTGGTCGCCCTCGACAAAATATGGTTCGTAGCCATAGCCGTGGAACAGATCCGTCAGCTCCTGTCGGCTGATCCTGGCAAGCACGGTGGGATTGGCGATCTTGAACCCGTTCAGGTGGAGGATCGGCAGCACCGCGCCGTCGCGCGCTGGGTTCAAGAATTTGTTGGAGTGCCAGCTCGTGGCCAGCGCGCCAGTCTCAGCTTCGCCGTCGCCGACGATACAGGCGACAATCAAGTCCGGATTGTCGAAGGCGGTTCCATAAGCGTGGGCCAGCGAATAGCCGAGTTCTCCGCCTTCGTGGATCGACCCTGGCGTTTCCGGCGCGACGTGACTTGGAATGCCGTAGGGCCAGGAGAACTGGCGGAACAACCGCTGCATCCCATTCCGGCTACGATCGATATTCGGATAGATCTCGGAATAGGATCCCTCCAGATAGGTGTGCGCCACCAGGCCCGGGCCGCCATGGCCCGGACCGATAATGTAAATCATGTCCAAGTCGTTGAGCTTGATCAGGCGATTGAGATGAACGTAGATGAAATTCAACCCCGTCGTCGTGCCCCAATGGCCAAGCAGGCGCGTTTTGAGGTGTTCCAACCGAAGCGGAACCTCAAGAAGAGGGTTGTCCTTCAGATAGATCTGGCCGACGGTCAGGTAGTTTGCCGCACGCCAATAGGCGTCCATCTTTTGAAGAAGTTCGGGCGACAACGTGTCTGGCATCGTAATCTCCCTGCAGGGCCGCCGCTGTGCATTTGATCGGGGATTCGCCAGATGGTTCCAGATCCGAGTGGAAGCTTCCTCCAATCGGGCGTTTTTGACAAGGCGGAGCCGTGGCGGAAAGCTCCACAGAGCCGCATGATGACGGGCGAGCAGCCGCAACCGCTGTTCCCCCAGGGGATTTGGACGAACTGCTTTCCATCAAGACGCACCTCTCCCATCGTTTGGCTCGAACCCATGACGCGCGAACGCCCTATGCCGTGGACGCCACGAGCGGCGACAGCTCCGCGACGAGCCAATGGGCTGCTTTGGGTCATGTGCTGAAATGCTCAGTTGGAGCAAATCTCGTCCGCAATGCATTCGAAGGCTGTCATCGCCGGCCGGCGTCGTTGCTCGGCTTCGATCCAATTTGCAATGGGAAAGTTTGATCCCAATTTTATGGCGGTCACGGAAAATCGATTTTCCCCTTTCAGAGTGCACTGGCAATTTCACGCTATCGCCCGCGCCCCTGACGTGCGCGGCCCGCAACCCCATCCTCCCACGAAACCTCGAAGCTTGGCGGAGTTTTTCAAGGTAGCCAGTCGATCAATCATTGACCGCGCGGCGCAATTGGATAGCATCGTCGAGCCGGATGCCGTGAGAGTAATCTCAATTTCGTCCAGGCCGCCCCGCGCAGGAAACACGCCTCAATGTCCGAGCACAAAGCCAACGTCGAATGCGCGCGCAACGGCACCGACTTCGGCTACAAGAATTACAGTCGCGATCACGTTTGGCGATTCGACAACGGGATCGAGGTGTTGGGCTCCGCCGCGCGCGCCTATCTGGGTAATCCACAACGTGTCGATCCCGAGTCTGCTTTTGTCGCGGCGCTCTCGAGTTGCCACATGCTGACTTTCCTCGCCCTCGCGTCGAACAAAGGCTTTGCTGTCGACGGCTACGAGGACAATGCCGTCGGATTCCTCGAGAAGAACGCCAATGGCAAGCTCGCCATGACGCGCGTTGACTTGCACCCCGAGATCGCTTTCAGCGGGGTCACGCAGCCCACACAAGCTGACCTCGATTGGTTGCATGACAAGGCGCATCGCGAATGCTTTATCGCCAATTCTGTGACGACACAGGTCAGGGTCCTGCCAGCAAAATAGCAGGTCATGCCGACTCCATCGCGGCCGCGAAGCGCGAGGCGCTCGAAGAAGCTGGCCTTCAGCTGCGCTCGCTAGAGTGCATCGCCACCGTTTGGACCATGCCCGGCATTTCAACCGAGCGAATGACTCTTTACCTCGCGGCGCACCGGCCTACTGATCGTATTACGAGGGGCGGCGGCGTTGCGACCGAGCATGAGAATATTTCGGTGGTCGAGATCGAACTCGGCAAGCTCGCTGAGTTAATGGACGCCGGCGAGGTTGGAGACATGAAGACGCTCGCGCTGGCGCAAGCCCTGAAAATGAGGCGCCCTGAACTGTTTCCTCGAACATCCGATAAGGGCTCGTGAGCTCTTATGTGTCCGTCCGCGCGAGCAGCAAGGCGCCTGGGCTGCGTTTGCCAATATACCATGCCTGATTGCTTGCGCAGAGAGCTCCTTTGTTCGCGCAACTTTCCTTCCGTAAATTTGCCGAACACCCCTGCGTCGGAAACAGCGTGAACGACTATCAGAAAAGCAGGCCCAACTGAACTGCTATCCTGAAAGACAGGACGAATCACCATCAGAAAAACAGGGTGAACTGCGTGTCGGGTGTGTCCGCGTGGCCAATTTCGTGCGAACATCAAAGCCACTGGAGCTGGCTACGCGGGCACGCGGTCAGAACGTCAATCTCCACAGGCAATCAAGAACGACAAGCACACGAATTCCATAAAACCAATCGCCGATTGAACAATGGGTTTGATCAGCGTGTCGGGCGTGGCCGCGTGGCCAATTTCGCGCAGACATCGAAACTGCTGGGTCGGGCTACGCGGCCACGGTCAGAACGTCAATCACTCAACCAATCGAGAAAACACGCCTACGGACACCAGAAAACGTAATTGATAATTGGACAGCGTGTCGGGCGTGGCCACGTGGCCAATTTCGTGCGGACATCAAAACTGCTGGAGCCGGTTTCGCGGCTACGGTCGGAACGTGAATCGCGTCGAGCAATCCAGCATGACATGCACACGGATACCAGAAAACGAGATCGACGCTTCGACAATCGAATTGATCCGCGTGTCGCGCGTAACCACGTGGCCAATTTCGTACGGACGCGGAAACCGCTGGGGTGGCTACGCGGCCACGGTCGGAACGTCAAGTCGTTGGGTGATAGAAAATGACATGCTGACCAAAGCTATGAAACCCAGGGACCAGATGGACAATGGGTTTGATCAGCGCGTCACACGTGACCGCGTGGCCGAATTCACGGGAGCATTCAAACAGGACAATGCTGCGGCGGGCCACGAGGCCACGCGTGACACGCGCATTAACACGGCGACAATTCAATGAGCCTGTGCCGCCTGCGTGCAGTTGTTCACCTTGTTTTTTACGCATGGTCATTCAGCCAGTTTTGACCCAGGGGTGTGCCGCAAATTCACAGAAGTAATGTTGCGCGAACGAGGAAGCGACAGGTCGCGCGCTCGCAACGCCCGAATACCCCGAGATTGTCGATCATTACCGTCATGCTACGCGAAAAGCCCACTCCGCCGGTTTCGACGGCCTCGTGATCCATGTGCCAACGGCTTTGTCATCAACTAGGCGGATTCTGACCCGAAGCGCAACGCCATCTAGTGGTTAAAATCTGACGCTTGGAGCCCTGTTTCAGGCTGTGAGCGGACCATGCTTCCGCGCCATTAGATACAGTCCCACCAAATGGGAGCTTGAACGCTAGTCAAACGTGTGAGCTTCGGCATCCGTGATTTCATCCAGTCTCGGCCACTGAGCGGGATCGTCGGGTAAACCCTTTTTCCAGATCCTCAGCTTTGCTGCCGGAATCCCATCGTAGACAGCTATCGATCCCCTACGCCTCGCCACCTCAATGAGAACGTCATTGTGGGGTTTTTCTGGTGTGTCCTCTCGTATCAGGCGCGCAAGTCGCCAATCATAGGACCAATCTAGGCCCAGCCGGCCAGGCAAGTCGGCACCTTTCGTGGCCAGCCGAACAAGGGGACCATCGTGACTGCTTCGCGGACGAAGTTCAGTACCAATCGGATGCAGGCACAGGATTTGTCGTCCGGTTGCTCCGAATTGGTCAAAGACCTTCTGTGGACAACTGCCTACATCATGCGGCAGAAGCCCGTGCTTCCGTATTTGAGCAAGCCGATCGTGAGACGTGTCGTGCGTGAACCAGTTGTATTCGCGGGCCAAGCGGTCCCGCCCAGCCTGCATGTCCTCAAATAGCTCGTCGTAGATGTCGTATGCCATTGTGAGTTATCTCCATGCCATAGCTGCGGCATCGCCCGTTACAGAGTGCCGCATGCCGAACGCGTGGGAGCCGGCGAAGGCTAGCGCTTGTCTCATTCCATGTTGCGGGAACCAAGCGTTAGATTTCGACCACTAGCGCCTTGGATCGCTAACGAAAAGCGCGATCTCCCAAGCCAAACCGCCGCCTTTCGCAAGATTGATGGGGGCGAGGCCGGCGCTAAAGGGACCAAGATCGAGCCGGTTCAATGACGTCGGGCTTTGCACTTCGCGTTAGAATTCCTGCCAGTTCCTGCGCGACAGCACGAGCCTCCACGCTGGTGGCCGCCGACAAGTAATGGCGGTCCGCGCCGAAGCGTTCGAACCCGCCAAACCCAGACTCAATTTGCGGCGACGCTCTGCCTAGAACGACAGAAACTCATCGATGGTCCGCGACCAATTTATTTCGACGAAACGGTCGCCGCAACGTCCTGCCTGTCGCGTTACCGGCCGCGACACCCGATCGCTTCCACCGCGTCGGAGAATCCCATGTCAGCAACCTTGAGATGCCCACATTGCGAGCGACGGCTCTTTTCTGTCGTCCGCGCGAATCTGCCGGTGAGCGGTGGATTGCCTCCTCGCTCTAAGCTTCTCGCATTCGCCTGTCCCTCTTGCCGAACTCCGATCGGAGTCGAGCTGGTCTTTGACATTCCTCACATGGCGCACGCGGCAAACGTCGCGCGTCTCCTGCCCACGAGTTCGCTGGGCGAACGAAAAATCTCGCGAAACGGGCTAATGAATAAGATCGGCGGCAACGCCGACGAGTTCATCGACCTCAAGAACGAGGTGATCCATTCGCCGACCGACGATGCGGCAAAATACTGCGAGGGTTTCAAAAGACACTTGAGCGACGGCACCGGTTAACCGCGCTGTCCGCCTTTTCTCCGAGTTTCGCTGAATCGCCCTGTCTCGACATCAAGGCGTCTATCGCTGAGCGAAAGCTGGCTTGCGTTGGCCGGGTGCTGGTGTTTTCGGTTTGGGGGCGGCAATCAAACCCTCGCGAATAGCAGTCTTGCGGGCGAGCTTGCGAGCGCGGCGAATAGCTTCCGCTTTCTCCCGCACTTTTCTTTCAGACGGCTTTTCATAGGCGGACCGGAGCTTCATCGCTCGGAATATTCCCTCGCGCTGCATTTTTTTCTTCAGGAATTTCAACGCCTGGTCGATGTTATTGTCGCGGACTGTAACGAGCAAAATATCTCCAATCTGACTCTGGCCAACCGTAGGTGCGGCACATGAAGCCGTCACGCCAGCCCGAGGTCGCCAAGCTCTGGCCCCTTGAGTCAGCGCCACCATAGCACGTTTCGCCTTTCAGTTTCGGTGTAAATTGTCGATGGGGCGGGTCGCCTGTGTTGTATTCTTGTTCGCTGGGGGTGGAGTTCCTTGACGTTGCTCGCCTTGTCGCCGGGCAGCACATCGGCGAATACAATGTCGATCCCGAGACTCTTCGCGATGCGCTCCGGCGTGCCCTTATTGTCCCCGGTGAGCATGGCGACGTCGACGCCGCGAGCGCGCAGTGCTCCCGGCGTTTTGATCGTCCCCGCTGACCCGCAAATGTCCGAGTTGGGTCTTGTGTCACGAGCGTCGCCGGTCCAAACGGCGGCGCGCAACTGTATGAGAGATGAAGGAAGGCACTTCGAGGTGTCGGCAACCAGGTGTTGATCTCAAGCCACCGCAAGCTGCTGTCGACAAAAGCGATGGTGGTGAACGTTGCGGAAAAGTCGGAACAAGATTTCGGCAGGCACGATTGAGAGAGGCGAGTGCAAGCAAACCGTCGATGAAGTGTCGAAAGCGGATTAGGCGATGTCAGAACCGGGGGGTGACCCTTCCTCCGGGATCAGCTTGGGGGACGCCCTGAGACTGCCCAAGCGGCATCCGGCGTGTAGGCGGCGCGAAGCTCAATCAGGCTCTTGTATGGAACGTGAGAACCTTGCCTGCAATGCCAAGGGAAAAGGCGCAAGCGGCTCCCACCGCGAGGCCGAAAGTACCGATGCGCTGGCGAGGGGCGGACTGCTCCGTAGTAGCTAGGAAGCGGGTGTAATGCTCGTGGAGCGAAGGGGGCAGGTCATCGCCGTTGAAATTGGACCAACCGGTCATGCTGGGAGGGGTCCAACGGTTCAGCGGAAGGCGGCAGCCTTCGTGCGATGGCACGAGCCGGATGATGCGAGAGTATCAAGTCCGGTTCTGTGAGAGGCTCGGGGTGAAATTCCCCGGGCCTACTCGGCAAAAACGGTCCAATGACAACTGCTTGCGGCATTCCGTGTCACGGGTATCAACCGTTGTGTTTTGACCACTAGAGTGGTCGCCAACTGGAATGCCGTCGTCGGGCACGACGACACCGTCTGGCATCTGGGCGATTTCGCCCACGGCGCCGACGCCAAGCACATTCGCTCGATCTTCCATCGGCTGAATGGGATCAAGCGGCTTGTCATCGGCCACGACGACCGCGCCGAGACGCTCGACCTGCCATGGGCGGTGCCGCCGACACATCTGGCGACCGTCGGCGTCGACGGCGTCCGCGTCGTCATGTGCCACTACGGCCTGAGGGTGTGGCCGGGCATGCGCCGCAAGGCCATCGCGCTCTGCGGCCACTCGCATGGGCGGCTGCCGGGAACCTCCATGTCGCTCGACGCCGGCGTCGATTGCAAGGGATTCGCGCCGGTCGGCATGGACGGCATCCGCCGCCGACTGCGGACCCTGCCTGAGCATCCCGACCCCGAGGGCGATCCCGGCGGGCTTGCAGGAGGACGAGGCATGACAGGCGACAACGAAAGGGACGGGGTAGCCGCGCGCCGGAAAGGCGTCGATTTCGCTATCGAGAACACGCGTCTCTCGGGCGGGACCGTGAGCATGGAAGCGCGGCGTCTGCTGGAGGAATGGGTGACGGGAAAGCTGACGGACGACGAGCTTCTCGCGGCGTCCGCCCTCGGCAAGAGACCCACGAAGACGCTGCCCGCCGCGCCGGTCGAGCCGGCGGACGAGATCGAGGAGGAGAACGGGAAATGAAGCTGCTGATCCTTTCCGACCTCCGCACCGAGTTCGTCGCGCAGTGCTGGGCGCTGCCCGAGGAACTGCCCGACTTCGACATCTGCGTGCTGGCCGGCGACATCGCCGGGTCGCCGGAGAAGGGCGTCGATTTCGCCGCGACGGCGCCGGCGCTCGCGGGCAAGCCGATCGTCTATGTCCCGGGCAATCACGAATTTTATGGCGGCGAGATCGAGAACCGGCTGCGCGTCGGCAAGGAGGCCGCCGTCGGCACGAACGTGTGTCTGCTCGACCGCGACATCGCCATCATCGCCGGCGTGCGCTTCGTCGGCGCGATCCTTTGGACGGACTACGCGCTTTATGGGCAGCAACCGTGGACCATGGCGATGGCGGCGCGCGGGCTGAACGACCACGTGCGGATCGAGCGCCGCGGTCCGCAAGGCGCCCTGCGATTCACGCCGGCGGACGCCCTCGCGCGCCATCTGGCCGACCGGGCCTTCATCGAGGATGCGCTGGCGACGCCCTACGACGGCCCGACCGTCGTCGTGACCCGTCACGCCCCGCATCCAGGCTCCGTGGCGCGCCGGTTCGCGAACGATGCCCTGACGCCGGCCTTTGTCAGCGACCTGTCGGAGGTCATCGATGGTTACGCGCCGGCGCTGTGGATTCACGGCCACGTGCACGACAACTTCGACTATCGCGTCGGCGCGACCAGGGTCTCCAACCCGAAAGGCTACGGGCCGATGCGGCCGGGGAAGCGGATCGAGAATATCGCGTTCGATGTCGGGAGGGTGGTGGAGGTTTAATTATCAAGCCCGTACGATGCAACGTCATGCAAAGTCTTGACACTGACCGTATCCGTGCGACCGTCGATAACGGGTGCGAAGGCTCAGATGTTCACGCTCACCGCTTGATTGATGGCAGCGACGACGATTGGCGCGGTCGTGATGGAGCTTCCGGAATTAGAGGCGGCCGAGGAAACCGAACTCGATGTCGAAGGTCTGGAACGCCTAGGAGCACAAGGAGAGTTGCGTTCGAGCTTCCGTAATGGTCTCTTAAGATCCCTCTGGGGTTAATGACGGGTCGATTTGATTGCCTCTTTCTGGACTTCGATCCAGTTATAGCCGGGTGGCGTCGCTGTCGAGGAACGAAGGGAGAGGGGCAAATGGCATCGGCAAAGCAGATCGTCGCTCTCCTGAGCAGCCACGTGCAAGGCGACGAGGAACAGTTCCTTTCGATCGCACTCCAAGTCGCGGCAGCGGAGGCCCGGCAAGGTCGGGGCGACACTGCTGACGAATTGAAGCGCCTCGTTCAGAAGGCCCGCGATCGTCGTCGTTCAGCGGGCACCGGCCAAGCTGCGATCCCGCTCGCTCGTCCCAAAGGAGAGCTAGCCGGGCTTTTGGAGGCCGGTTATCCGCAGACGAAGCTGGGCGATATGGTGCTGGACGGCGAGACGCGCAAACGGTTGCAACGTCTGCTGAAGCAGCAAAATGGCCGCGCAAAGTTGCGCGATCATGGCCAGCGGCCCGCGGCGCACCTCCTGCTGGTCGGACCTCCCGGCACGGGCAAGACCATGACGGCGAGCGCGATGGCTGGCGAACTCGGGCTGCCGCTGTTCACTCTTCGCTTGGACTCTGTCTTCACACGATACTTGGGCGAGACTGCCTCAAAGCTAAGGCTTGTATTCGACCAGATCGCGGCGATGCGAGGTGTCTATCTGTTCGATGAGTTCGATGCGATCGGCGCCAAGCGCGGCTCGGCGCATGATGTCGGCGAGATGCGCCGAGTGTTGAACTCGTTTCTCGCGTTCATGGAAGAACCCAACGCGACGGACAGCATGGTCGTCGCGGCGACCAATCACCCCGACTCATTGGATCACGCCTTGGCGAGACGATTCGACGAAGTGATCGAATATCCACTTCCCGACCCTGAAGCCGTCAAAGAACTGATGGGGCGACGATTGGGCAAGTTCGCTTCCGGCAACTTCGACTGGACGCCGATCCTCGAAGCCGGGCAAGGTCTCAGCCAAGGGGAAATCGTTCGCGCGGTTGACGAGGTGGTCAAGGACGTCATTCTCGACGGCAGTCGTGTCGACGCATCCACACTGGTGGAGGCGCTAAAGGATCGCCATTCCTACCGTTCGCGATTCGCGCCACTTGCTTAATGCTTGAGCGCATCCGATCCTTGGTTGCAACTGACACGATTCGTGGATCTAGATACCCATGCCCGGCAACCCAGCCGACGGGAACCGGACGTTCCCCCATATCGACATAGGCGCAAGGAAAGACGCGACCGCTTATTCCCCGGTGACCGCGCCTGTTAAAGCGCCGCTGCTACGGGAAAACTACGCGACTCACGCTGCCCAACTCCTTACGCAGTTACAGGCCGCTTTCGTCGCCGTGCCGCTGCGCGCGCCAACGGAGCCCCTTCCGCCGGGCGTTATTCCGGGCGTACTCGTCGAAGTCGAGACGATGGCGCCGAAGCTGAAACCCAAGAAAGTTCCGGATCTCGATTTCATCCAACAAGACATCAGGGTGCTGCAAACGCATCTGACCGAAGACAAGACGGAAGTCGGCGTCCTGTTCGTTCCGGATCGCTCCCGTGCGTTTCTCCAACAACGAATGACCGCCTATGGCGCGGCTCCTCCGAGCGGCGGGACGCGCCCGTTCATCGCCGAATTCGAGGTGGTCGAGGCCATCCGAGCGGCGGGAGCTGAATCTCTGTTTGTAGGGAGGGACTCCTTCGAAACGGTCCAGGCGATCTGGTGGGAGTTCTGGATCCTTAGGGACGGCATGGCGCACGTTTTAGCCATGGCGCAGCGCCAGCGCGTTGACGTGCACCGGAGCAAGCTGCTGTTCCCCGACATCGGGATCGTGTTCGTGCACGCGACCTCTGCCCAAGTTTGCAGTCTTGTCTCCGATGCGTCGGGCCAAGTTGCTGAGATCCGAAAGGCGACGGCGACACCTGACGTGATGCTCGACAACAACCGGGCCGTTGGGCAAGCGGACTGGGTCGACGATTTGGTGCTGCGGACAGTGCCTCCAACAGAGGACGCCCCCGCCGTCTGCATTCATGATACCGGGATCGCCGCCGCCCACCCCTTGATCGAACCGGGCCTCCGAAGAGCATTGGCCTACGATGATGCTTGGGGAACCGGCGATGATGCTCCGTGGGGCGGCCACGGGACTCCAATGGGCGGGCTCGTTCTCCACGATGATCTGTTCTACCAATTCCAAGGTCGCGGGCCGCATCCGCTGACGCATTGGCTGGAATCCGTGAAGATCCTGCCGCCCGGCGGGTTTCCTCCAACGGAGCCGGCGAACTACGGCGACATCACCGTCGGAGCCATCGCGAAAATCGAAGTCGAAGATCCTAGCCGCGCACGCGCGCACTGCCTCGCGATCACCGACGACGCGTTCGATCCGTCGCGCCCGTCGACCTGGAGTGGAGCCATCGACCAAGCCTGCGCCGGATCGACCGCCGGGGACGACGACGACGGACCGCGCAGACTGTTCTTCATCGCTAGTGGGAACACGGCCGACGACGGCAAGATCGACGACGTCCTTGTCCTGCGCGCGTTGGAAGATCCCGCCCAAGCTTGGAACGCCGTCACCGTTGGGGGCTATACCGCAAAGGACGCTATTCACCCGCCAAACAGTGGGCTTAGGCCGGCGGTGAAGGCGAACAACAGAAGTCCATACAGCCGCGGCTCGGTAGGCTTCGACCGCTCGCTCATGCCATTCAAGCCGGAGGTCGTCTTCGAAGCCGGCAACATGGCCGTGGACAGATCGGACGACTGTCGGTCGCATGAATCCCTGTCGCTAATCTCAACCGGTTCATCGCCGCTTTCGAAGCCTCTCGTTCCGTTCTGGGCGACGAGCGCGGCTACGGCGGTGGCGGGGAATTTCTTTGGCCAACTCATGGCCGCATTGCCCAATCGTTGGGAGGAAACCTACCGCGCCCTGATGGTCCACTCAGCCGAGTGGACGGTGCCCATGCGAAAACGAATGAGGGCCTTCAGTAACCGGAAAACCAATCATCCGCTCCTCCGCGAGTTCGGATTTGGCGTGCCCAACATCGACCGTGCTCTGCGTTCGGGCCGCAATGACGTCACTTTGATGGCTGAGACGGCAATCCAACCCTTCGGTCTTTCGGCTGACCGCACGCGGGCCGTGTTCAAGGATATCCATTATTATCGATTGCCTTGGCCATCGTCCGTGTTGCAGCAGATTGAGAACGAGATCGTAGATCTGAGGATCACGCTCTCGTATTTCCCGGAGCCAAATCTCAATCCGCGAGCAGCTACTCGTCCCGAGACGTACCGTTCCTATGGTCTCCGTTTCAAACTCAAGCGAAGTGACGAAACGGAGGATCATTTCCGTCAAAGGATCAACAAGTCCGAACGTGAAGCCGGCGCGAGTTTTGGCTCCGATGGTCTCGCTGGAAACTGGCTGGTGGGCCCCGGATCCGTCTCGGCGGGCTCACTCCATTGCGATATCTGGCGCGGACGCGCCATCGACCTTGCCGCGATGGATATGATCGCGGTCTACCCCGTCACCGGTTGGTGGAAGACCCATATCGGGCAGCGCAAAGCGGAGGCCGTTGGGCGCTACGCCCTCCTTGTTTCCATCGACGCCCGCGGACGAGAAGTCGATCTCTATTCCGAGATCGTCAACTCGTTGGCGATTGACGTGCCCATCGGCGTTTGATCCCGACCTTTCGTTTTGCCGACTCTGGCAAGCGGAGCCCTGACACCAAGTTCCGTCGATGCTAAACCGTGATTCTTCGTCACGAATCAGGTCGCCGTATGCATTCGATTTGCCCCATCGAGCGTGACGACAGCGTCACGGTTCCAGAATCCGATTCCTTCGTCCTCGCCGGCCTGATCCTGTTCGGGGGGCGCTGGAAGGCGCCGATGGCCCGCGCGCTCGGGGTGACCAGGGGTATCCATCCGGCGTAGCACGCAGGCGGCCGGATTTAGCGCGATCTCCTAGCCAATATTGTCGGATCGTCTTTGTGGATTTTGATCAGATCGATCAGGTTTTCGATGCCGAAGTCGGTGAA
>Ga0182013_10003926_pt1 | contig 18192 bp, 16 predicted proteins | sample 612S2MmetaG_FD_120487 | JGI IMG/M metagenome (GOLD analysis project Ga0182013, IMG submission 120487) | Permafrost microbial communities from Stordalen Mire, Sweden - 612S2M metaG | ecosystem: Environmental > Terrestrial > Soil > Wetlands > Permafrost | place: Sweden: Stordalen | collected...
GGAGAGCGCGAGCGCGTCCTTGGGCAGATTGAGCGAAGTCTCCACCGCCTCCAGCACCTTGGGCCCGCCGGAGTGGAAGATCCAGCTGGAGATGTCGGCGAGCGCGAGGTTGTTCTCGGCGAGGAAACGTTCCACATCGCCGCGCAGGTTCTGGATCACCACCTTGGGCACGTCGGGCGACAGCACGATGGTGAAGCCGGTGTCGCCGATGTCCCAGCCCATGACGTACTCGCTGTTGCGGTAGAAGGTGGAGCGGGTGGCCAGGATGCTGGGGCCGGGCGGCAGCGTGGACGCGGGCAGCGCGACCTGGTCGCCGGTGACGATGACCGCGGCGGCGCCGTCACCAAACAGGCCGCAGGAGATGAGGTTGGCGATGGACTGGTCGTTATCTTGCCAGGTAAGCGAGCACAGCTCGACCGAGAGCAGCAGCGCAATCTGATCGGGGAAGGCGCGCACGTAGTCCGAGGCACGCGCGATGCCGGCTGCCCCGGCGACGCAGCCCAGGCCGAAGATGGGGGTCCGCTTGACGCTCGCGGGAAACGGCATCAGGTTGATCAGGCGGGCGTCGACGGTGGGGCTGGCGATGCCAGTGACGGATGCGAAGAAGATGGCCGAGACGTCCGCCGCGGTAAGGCCCAGCGGCGCGAGCGCGCGGCCGATGCAGGTCTGGCCCAGTTCGACCGCATTCGCGATCCAGACGTCGTTGGTCGCCTTGAAGCCGATCAGGCCGGGGTAGGCCTCCAGCGGCAGGACGAAGTTGCGGGACTCCACGCCGCAGTTGGCGTGCAGACGGGTGATCAGGCGCGGCTCTGTCAGCCTGGCCCCCCAGTAGTTGCGAAGTCTCTCGGTAAATTCAGTTTGCGGGATGCGATGGGCGGGGAACGCGGTGCCGACGGACGAGATGCGCATGGAGTGTGAGGCCTGTTCCTGAAGCTGGGGTGTCGAGGCGGGGGCCGGTGGGGCGGTGCAGCGTACGGCCTTCAAGCAGTCTAAAGCACTTTCGCAATCGCTGGCTTAATGGATGCGGTCGCGCTCGTGGGTATAGAGGCTGTTTCGGGGGAATTCCCCGGCCAGGGAGGTCAGAATGTCCCGAGCCTCCTGCTTCTGGCCGTCGCGGATAGCGGCGACTGCCAGCATCATGCGCGCGAACGGCGCCAGGTAGTGGCCCTGCGCGGCGGTGATGCGGAGCAGCCGAATGCCCTCCGCGCGGTCGGTGCCCGCGCCGGTCAGGCTCAGCACCCAGCGCAGCGGCGCAAACTTCAGCGACAGCATATAGTTCTCCACGCCGGAGGCCAGGTGCGCGTCGTAGAGCTGGGGATCGGCCGCGAGCGTCTGTCGTGCCAGCGCGCTTGCCTGCTTGCTGTAGGAGAGCGCCTCCACGTCGTGCTTGTCGATCATCAGCGCATAGTCCGAGCGCATACCGCAGATCAGCGTCTTGGCGTAGAGCGCGTTGGCGTCTTTGGGATTGCGCGCAAGCGACGCATCCCCGAGCCGGTTGGCCTGGTCGGCGCGATCCTCAAAGGCCTTGCGCACCGCCGGGTCGGGAGAGAGCTTGCCGCGGCCATCGAAGCGGCTCTGGTCGGCGAACAGTTCCACATCGATGATGCCCAGGCGGTCGAACTCGCCAAAGAGGTAGGCGGCGGCGTCCGAGGCCGCGCCCAGCGGGTCCGCTGGACGGGCCTGCATCCAGGCAGCAAACTGGGCGTGCGCGGCGCCGAAGTCGAGGTTGTACAGGTCGCGGTAGCCCTGGTCCAGCGGATTGGCTGGGTCTGCGGCAAGAGTATCCGCCGCGGCGTGGGCGGCCGGCGCGCTCAGCGTCAGAAGCAGGAGCAGGAGACAGGCCTGGGGACAAAAGAACCCTCGCGCCCGGACGGCCGGGACTGCCCCCTGACTGACGGTCGCCTGCGCTGCGGTCGCTCGCACTCTTCGCTCACCACTCCTTCTTTCGTGAGATGCAGGAAACAAGCCGTGCAGGTAGATGCGCAGGGACGGTTGGTGGGCCCACCAGGACTTGAACCTGGAACCAACGGATTATGAGTCCGCTGCTCTAACCAATTGAGCTATAGGCCCCGTACCGTTGGGATACGGTGACGCTGGCGCGTCCCGCCGGCTACACGATTGTAAATGCTTGGCTCCCGGCCTCTCCGTCCCCCCTCCTTCGGGAACATCGGCCTAGAACTAATTGATTCGATCGATTAGCTCTTGAATCGTGACTAAGGCCGTGGACAAGTTCTCCTGTTTAGCCTTCTCCAACTGCCGTATCTGCCCGGTAAGGAATTGGACCCGGCGAGCGCGACCTCGGATAAGCGACCTCTTGCCCTTGGTAGTCGCAGCGATCCGAATGACTCTACCATCGCCAGGGTCTTGCGCTTTGACGACGAGTTCCTGCGCCTCCAAGGCGTTTACGATCCGGGTCATGGTTGGAGGTCGGACCTGTTCGGCCTCAGCTAGTTTCCCCAATGTGATTTTGCCGTTGAACACAATCACGGAAAGCGCTGACAGACGTGGCGCCGTCAAGCCACTCGATTCGTCCACTCGCCGGACGGTTCGGAGCAAACGAATTGCCGTCGAGTGTAGTAGCTCAGCGAGAGCCTCAGAATCGGGATGAGTCGCTATTGACATGCTCTGGTGTCCTCATCATAATTCATTAGCATAGCTAACGAATGGAGAAATGAGATGGTTTCAGAGCCACAGGGCGGAGTCCACCTGCAGGACGTTTCGCAAATCGCCTTTACGGTCCAGAACTTGGCGGAAGCTAAGATCTTCTACCGGGATGTGCTTGAACTGAAGTTCTTATTCGAAACGGGAACCATGGCTTTCTTTCAATGCGGGTCTGTGCGGCTAATGATCGGTGAAGCTGAAAAGCCCGCCGTATCGGAGGGGACCATCGTCTATTTCCGCGTTGCCAACCTTGAAGCCACGGCTCACTTGTTGGAATCGCGTGGAGCCGGCTTCGTTCAACAACCACATTTAGTGGCGAGGATGAAGAGTCACGACCTCTGGATGGCGTTTCTTAAGGATCCCGCTGGAAACACACTTGGGCTGACGAGTGAGGTAGTCCGAGCGGAGGAAAAGGAGAATGCGAATGCACTTTAAGTGCAGGCGCTATTTCTGCGCTTTCAGCGTAGGCGCTGTGGCGGCGGGCTTGACCGGCGTGGCGGACTGGCCACCGGATTCCTGGTAGTAGAGGTAATCACCGAGGGCTTCAATCTCCTCGGGTTTGCCGGTAAGCGGCGGCATGAACTTGCGGTAGGCCGTGTCCGGCTTGTACTCGTGAAGCATGGTCAGCAGGCTGCCGACGGATTCGCGGTCACGGCCGGCGAGCAGCTTGTTCAAAGCGCGGTAGCCCGTCAGCGTATGGCAGGCTCCGCATTGCCCGCGGTACATGGCTTCGCCCGTGGCCCAGTGCGCGCTGGTGTTCTGGTCGAGCCATAGGGTGTTGCCGAGGTAGCCGTTCCGATTGCGGCTGGCAACCTCGCTGACCCGGGTGCCGTTGGAGTACATGTGGCGGCCGATGACGTAGGGCTTGCGCAGCATCTCGCGCGCCTGCTCGCCGGTGCCGGTGGCCATCAGCGCCAGCACCAGAACGGCGGACGCGTGGGCCAACGTGAAGTCCTGGGGATTCTTGTAGGCGAGATAGTACGTGATCAGCAGCATGGTGGCCGACGTAATCACCATCACCAGCACCAGGCGCGTGACCTGCGAGAAGGTGCCCGCGCCGATGGTGGAGATGCCGAAGGAGAGCAAGGCGCGCTGCGACTCGGGGACCATGTGCAGATACCAGACCAACGCCACCGGCATCAGCACAAACGAAGGCACCAGCCAGCCCGTAGTCCAGCGGAGCCAACTGGCCTTCAGGACAGGCTGCTTGTCGTTGTCGATGCGCGCGCCGCTGATCAGCGCCCACACCCCGGCCAGCGACATGCAGACCAGGCAACGCATCAGCAGGCTGGGCCAGTAGGTGGGATTGAAGAAGGCATTCCAGAACTTGCTGGCCTCCTGCCCGGTGCCGGCTACCTTCAGCCAGGTATCTCCGGGGGTCAGCATAAAGGTGAGGATGCCGTTGATGATGACCAGCGTACAGACGGAAGACACCGCGTACACCCAGCCGACCGCCAGGTGAAGCTTCTCTGGGATGCGGTCCCAGGTGTAGTAGTAGACCGCGATGGTGGTGAGCTCGACCAGGAAGAAGACCCACTCAATGGCCCAGCCGAAAACGAAGTTGTGAATCAGTGTGCTGGTGGCCTCGGGCTGGGTCAGGCCGATGGCGAACCAGATGCCGACCCCGCTGACGGTGCCGAAGACCCCGGTGATGAGCAGGAAGAAGCGGGAGTGGCGCTTGAGCTCGTCCATCCAGTCCTTGCGGCCCTCGCGCAGCGCCTTGCGCTCGGCGATCGGCAGGAACAGACCTCCGCCCACCGCGAACTGGGAGATCATGACATGGAAGATGGCGATGATGGCGATCACCGAACTGCTGCCTAGGAAGGGTACTTCCCAAAATGGATAGTTCATGTTCGTTCCTTCTCCGGCCTAGCGGATTCCCCAGTAGCCGAGGGCAGTGGTGACGATGAGGGCGACAACAGCGAAGAGCCCGAAGTAGTGGGCGTTGCGTCCGCGCGAGCCCGCCTTGTTCTCGCCGTCATAGAACGGAATGATGACCCAGATGGCAAGCCCGATGGTGAACAGCAGGATGCCAACCACCTCACCACTGGCGCCGGGCAAGATGTTGCCCAGGATCTTCAGCATGTGGAAGGGCGCCATGAAGTACCACTCCGGGTGAATGCCGGCAGGTGCGGGCACCAGCGCGTCGGCCTGCTTGCCCAGCTCCCAGGGAAAGATCGATGCCAGCAAGGCAAGCACATTCAGGCTGATCAGCCACATCGCCAGATCCTTCTGGAAGAAGTTGGGGAAGAACGGGATGCTCTTGCGGGCAGCCAGCGGCTTGGCCTCCTCGCTGGGCGGGACCGCGTTGCCGTGCTTTTGCACCAGGTACAGGTGCAGGCCGAGCAGCGGAATAAAGAGCAGCGGCAGGATCACGACGTGCAGGGCGAAGAAGCGCTGCACCGTAAAGTCGCTGACGTCGGGCCCGCCGCGAAGAATGGTCGTGGTGAACGGCCCCATGAGGGGGATCGAGGCGGGAATCTGCAGGCCCACTTTGGTGGCGTAGTAGCTCAGTTCGTCCATGGGCAGCAGGTAGCCGCTGAAGCCGAACAGCGCCGCGAAAAAGAGCAGCGCGATGCCGGTCAGCCAGCCCACTTCGCGCGGCCTGCGGTAAGCCTTCATGAAGTAGACGGAAAACATGTGTACCAGAATGGTGAAGATAAAAAGGTTGGCGCACCACGAGTGAGCGGAGCGAATCAGCCAGCCAAAGTGCATGACGTAGGTGATCTGACGGACGCTCTCGAAGGCTTCCGCGCCAGGCCGGTAGTACACCAGCAGCAGAATGCCGGTGAAGATCTGAATCAGGAACAGGAACAGCGAGATTCCGCCCCAGTAGTACCAGAAGGATTGGGAGTTCGCCGGGACGCGCTTGTGGCGCGCCACAGCGACGATCTCGGAGAGGCCGAGGCGCTCATCCAGCCATGTGTAGACCGATCCAGACATGCTTGGTTCCTTTCTGAGTCTTCAGGCTCGCGAGACTACGATGTTGGTGGTGCCGACGTTGACCTTGTATGCCTTCAGCGGCTTAGGCGGAGGGCCGCTGACGTTCTTGCCGGTATGCGGGTCATAAACTCCGCCGTGGCAGGAACAGTGGATCCGGTTCAACTCCGGCTCGAACTTGACCGTGCATCCCAGGTGGGTGCAGACCGCGCTGAATGCGACCCAGGAGCCATCCGCGCCATGGATGAGCATGGCCGGGGAGGCGCCGAACTTGAACATCAGGGCGGAGGCGAGGGGAAGGTCCTGCGCCTTGTCCAGCGTGACCTCGCGGACCGCGCTCTCGCTCTCAGCCATCTCGGCCGGCGACGCGAGATAGCGGTAGATGGGATAGCCGATGGCTCCGGCATAGCATAGCCCGGCCGCTGCGGCCGCTCCCAGGAAGAGACGCCGCGTGGGCGTGCTTTCCGTCTCGACGAACGTGGGTTCGGGTAAAGCTTCGGGTTGCAGGATGGGTTCGCTCATGGCTATGCGGCACTCTCCATAACTCGTGTGGCTCGGGCGACGACGGAAATCAGCCAGCCTACAACCACCAGGCCAGCGACAAAGACGACCAGAAAGATCCCGACGACGTTCCAGTTGGTCACGACGACGCGGTTCCACACGTCGTAGCCCTTGCTGAGCAGCGTGAGGTCGCGGATGCCATCGCGGTAGAGGGTCATCAGCACAATGGGAAGGGCGCCGGCCAGGACCGCGAGCCAGCTGGCGACGGCATTGGTTGGCTTGGAAAAGGCAGCAAACGCGGCAAACAGCAGGACCACCGCCGTCAGCACAAGCCAGCCCAAGCCGGCAACCTTGTAAAGCAGATGGCTATTCAGTCCGGCCTGCACAATGGCTGGCTGGCTGCGGTAGACGGCCAACGCCGCAACCACCTGGACGATTGCGGCCACCGCGGCGATGCGCCCGCCCAGCCCGGCGAGAAACTTGCCATCGGTCGCCGAGAATGTCTTACGCCCGCCCAGATAAACCATCCAGAGACCGGCAGCGACGAATCCGCTGACCAGCATGAAGACAAAGCGCGTGATCGTAGTAGGGTCGCCCGTGGGCAGGTGGGCGCCCAGTGACGAGGCGGAGTACATGCCCGGCCACACCTCCGGCCGCAGCATCAGGGTCATGTTGGTGGAATAAACGTGGGCGATCGCACCGATTACGACCCAGGCGATCAGACCGATCCACCAGACCTTCCTGCCCGTCTCCACGCCGGCTGCGAAACGGTAGAGCAGCCAGTAAGCGAGCATCAGAGCCGGAATGACTGCGATCCAGCGCGCGCCGATCATCACGCTGCTGGTGTAGATGGCGCGACCATACAGCACCTGGGCGAAGAGCAGCGGGGGAACGCCCAGGTTGATCACAAAGGTCATCACGATCGTCAGGCGCCGGGAAATTGCGGAAGCTGCGGTCCCCGCCGCCTCCGAACGGCCGAGCAGGTTCAGCAGGACGGCAATCAACAGGCTGCCAACCAATATCTGCATGGCCACGAAGTGCAGCGAGAGGGTGACGATGTGGAGCAGCTTGAAGAGCCAGATGGGGGCTGGCAAGGGGATGGGATCAACGTTCGGAAAACCATTCATAGTGTGAAACCCTCTTCAGGCACAAAGCAATTTCAACGAACTCCGGCCGTGCTGGCGCCAAGCCGCAGAAAACATCTGGGCGCGCAAACCAAATGCCATGCGGCCCATCGGGGCACAGCTTTCCGTCTCCACCGCGGTTTCCAAGAGCACCGCGGGTTCCCGGAGCACGGATCAGTCCAATTTCATCCAAACGCAGCTAGGGTATCGGCGCAAAAATCGAGCGTCTGTGACAGGGATCACGCGCGACCGGAACGAACAATGGTAGCGCCGCCAGGTCAAGGGGGAGACGACGAAGTGATTCCGATCACAGACAGAAATCCGCGCGGTTTGACAGGATGAATCCAGAAGATGGCAGGGTATGCCATTTACGATTGGTTCCTCCGAGCCGGGAATAGCGAACGCTCGGAGCACTGACATTGCAGCAGCAAACGCTGGGGCTACGACGCGCTTCTGCTGCAAGAAGCCCGGGCAGTGGATTGCGGCGGGGCCAACACCGCGTCCACTCGCTTGGTGAAGTCGAGGCCTGGCTGGTCGAGGAGTCGATGGGGGCCAACCAGCCCTCCGCTGGCCAGCGCCTCATAGCTTAAGAAGGTCGGCGCGCTCCGGCAAGGCTGACAATTGCCGGGGAGGGGTGGAGTGTGCGCGTGGCGACCGGACTTCGCGCTTAGCGGCTGCGGTGTGATCAAATGAAACCAGCGCTATGGTTCCGCAGAATCCACCTACCCGCCGTCCGAAGAACGTCACCCGCCGCTTGAAGGCGGTAACCCGCAAACTGCGCGAGCTAGGCTCCATCGGGTCGGCGCTGCTGGACACCGGGCATCCCTATATGGCGCACATTGTGCCCATGCGGCGATGCAACCTGGCCTGCACCTACTGCAACGAGTTCGACGACGTCTCCGACCCCGTTCCCATCGAAGAGATGGAGCGGCGGATCGACGAACTGGGCCGGCTGGGGACCTCGGTCATCACCATCTCGGGCGGCGAGCCACTGCTGCACCCCGAGCTCGACCGCGTCATCGCGCGCATTCGCAAGACCGGCGCCCTCGCCGGGATGATCACCAATGGCTATCTGCTGATGCCGGAGCGGATCGAGCGGCTGAACCGGGCCGGACTGGACCACCTGCAGATCTCAATCGACAACGTGATGCCGGACGCGGTCTCCAAGAAGAGCCTGAAGGTGCTGGACGCCAAGCTGAAGATGCTGGCTGAGTACGCCGACTTCCACGTGAATATCAACTCGGTGGTAGGCGGCGGCATTCCCAACCCGACCGATGCGCTGACGGTGAGCGAACGCGCGCTGGCGCTGGGATTCTCCTCGACCATCGGAATCATTCACGACGGCAGCGGCCAGTTGAAGCCGCTGGGCGAGGCCGAGCGCAGCGTGTGGGACAAGGTGCGGCGGCTCACCCGGCGCAGCTACTCGCGCTTCAACCACTTTCAGGAGGCGATCGCCAACGGCCAGCCCAACGATTGGCGATGCCGCGCCGGCGGACGCTATCTATATATCTGCGAGTTCGGGCTGGTGCACTACTGCTCCCAGCAGCGTGGCTACCCCGGCGTTCCGCTGGCCGAGTACAAACGCGCCGACGTGCAGCGCGAGTTCCTCACCGAGAAGAGCTGCGCGCCCAACTGCACCATCAGTTGCGTGCATCAGGTCAGCTACATCGACCACTGGCGCGCGCCGCAGACCACGCAGATTACCCCCGGCGGCGCCCATGGGGCCGGTGCGGGGCCGAACGCCGATCTGGTCCAGATCCGGTAGGGCTACCGGCGCTGCGCGGATGCTGCTTTAGCCTTTGGTCTGACTCTGCAGGCTGCGCGCAATGTCCTTCAGGCTGGCATCAATGCTCTTGACGGTCTTGCTGACGATCCAGAGAATCCAGAGCACAAAGATCCAAAACGCGGCGACGAACGGCCAAATAATCGTGGGAATCATTAATATCTTTACCTCGCAGTCAAGGTACACCCTGCGCGCGCTGGGGGCTATTCCTCAGATGGGTACTCCCGCCGAACCAAAGCCGGACGGCGAAAATTCGCAACCCACAGAGCGCCGGGAGACTCTAAACTGAGAGTGATCGTGGCAAATCTCCTCCAGGGTAACGATTCAGGCGCGGGCGCGCGGATGCGGCGGCGCTGTTCTTGCGGCATTGCGGCGCTGGCGCTGTCCTGCTGCGCAATCACAGGCTGGGCAAGCGCGCAGGAGATCGCCGAGTTGCCCCTGGCCCCGCTGCCCCAGATCGATGCGGCACACGGCGCCCCAGTTCAGCTACAAAGTTCTATCCCGGCGCTGCGGTTTGCCGGCGGCGTCACCGTGGAACAAGCCACGCCGGGCGCGTTGGCGCTCGGGATCGACGACGCCATCGATCGCGGCTTGAAACGGAATCTCCAGGTCCTGCTCGCGAACGAGAACGAGCGGTCGGTGCGCGGGCAGATCTCTACGGTGTTTTTCGAGCTTCTGCCCAACATGCGCGCCAGCGGCTACACCCAGGCGCAGGAGATCGATCTCGCCGCGATGGGCTTCAAGCCTGCGTCGCTGGCATCGTTTGGATTCGCTCCGGGAACGATCCACGAGATTGTGAAGGTGAATACCACCAGCGCGCAGTTCAGCGCGGACCAGGTGCTGTTCAACCTGACCGATTTTTATCTCTATGCGGCCGCGAAGAAAGCCGCCAACGTGGTCGCGCTGAATGTGCTGAATGTGCGCGGGGGCGTGGTGCAGGCGGTAGGCACGCAGTATCTGGCGGCGCTGGCGGACCAGGCGCAGATCGCCAACGCCCAGGCGCTGCTGACCGCCGATGAAGAGGTGCTGCGACAGGCGACACTGGCGCACGATGCGGGCGTTGGGACCAACCTGGACGTGCTGCGCGCCCGGGTGCAGTTGCAGAGCGAGCAACAGGCGCTGGTGCGCGCGCAGAATGCATTTGCCAAGGACAAGATCGCATTGAACCGGCTGATCGGGCTGCCCGCCGACCAGGAGCTGACGCTCACCGACACCGTGCCCTACGCAGACCTGGTAGAGATGCCGCTGGATCAAACCAAGGCGCTGGCGTATCAGCGGCGCAAGGACCTGCTGGAGTTGGAGGCGCAGCTCGAGGTGGCCCAGCGAGCCAGCAAGGCGGTGAAGTACGAACGCATGCCGTCGCTCGCCTTCAGCGGATACTACGGCGTCTTGGGCCAGACCGAGGGCAGCTACCACGGCGTGTTTTCGGCGCAGGGGACGCTGAAGATTCCCATCTTCGAGGAGGGCCGGTTCCGCGGCGAGGCCCAGATCACCGCCTCCGAGGAGATCGCGCTGCGCCACGAGATCGATGCGCTGAAGGTCACCATCGACGCGCAGATCCGCGCCAGCAGGCTCGACGTGGAGTCCTCCGCCGAACTGGTGAAGGTGGCGCGCAGCAACGTGGATCTGGCGGCTCAGGCGCTCTCCGACACGCGCGACCGCTTTGCCGCCGGCGTGGACGACAATCTGCCCGTGGTGCAGGCCCAGGCGACGCTGGCCGGTGCGCAGAGCCAGTTGATTGCGACCGAGTTCCAGTTCAACATGGCCAAGCTGGCGCTGGCACGCAACACCGGCGTCGTGGAAACCCAGTACAAGCAGTATCTGGGACGCTAGACGGAACGGCTTGTGCATGGGGCTGCCCAAGGTTACGATTCAAGCATGGACGCGCCCAATCAGTCTTCGCCGATGAAGCTGGCTCTGAGGTGCACGACGGGCCTGTCAATCATGGTCGGGAGCATGTTTACGGTGATGCTGCTGCCGGCCAAGGTGCTGCGCCCATCGGGAACGGCTCCTTGCTCGGACTCTGCCTGCGTCTGCACCGCGCTCTTCTCGTCCATGCTGCTGACCTGGCTTGCCCTGCTGATTGGCGGCGCCGTAATTGCGACGCGTGCGGAGGGCCGCCTCAAGCGCGGTGTACGCGATGAGATTTGGCAAGAAGATCAGTTGGCACCCATGCGCGCATGGGTCGATCGCCCCCTCGCCAAGGCGGTTGCGTTTCTGCCCATCCTGGGCTGGGTAGGATGTCTCATCGCCGATCACCGCTCGGCGCTGTTTGGAATGTTGCTCCTCTTCCTGCAACCCACGTTGACGCTCTCGCGGTGGAGCGCGCTGCTGACACCCGTACAGCGGGGACTGGTGCAGGACTGGCACACATGGAAGCCGTTCCAGTCCGAGCACTGGGGCGAGCGGCACGCGCCCGGCGAAAACATCATGCGCTGACAGCTCCGTCTTCGGGCGGCGGCTGGAACTGTGAAACCATAGACGAATGGCAGAGGGTGGGAACGAAGTCGAGGCCGATTGTAGCCAGGCTGGCGCGGGCAGCGCATTCCTCTCGCGCGACTTCCGGCTGTACCAGACGGCGCGGCTGCTGGTGATCCTGGGTGCGGAAGCGCAGTCGGTCGCGGTGGCCTGGCAGGTCTACCAGATCACCCACTCACCGCTCGACCTGGGCCTGAGCCAGCTGGCGCTGTTTGCTCCTGGAATTTTTTTCATACTGGCGGCGGGGCACGTGGCCGACCGCTACGACCGGCGTGCGGTGATCCTCACCTGCTATTCGTTCCAGGCCCTCTGCACCCTTGCGCTGCTATGGTTTGCGCTGCATCCGACCGGACACGTATGGCCGATCTACGCGGTGCTGCTGGGGGTGGGGATGGGCCGCGCGTTCAGCGGGCCGGCGTCGGCGGCGCTGCTGCCCAGTCTGGTGCCCGGGCACCACTTCGTCAACGCCGTCACCTGGGGCTCGATCGTCTTCGAGATTGCGAATATCGCGGGACCGGCTGTGGGCGGGCTGCTGTTCACCTTGCCCCTCACTGGTCTGCTTGCGCGCTGGCACGGAGCGGCGGCGGTATTTGCGTTCACGCTGATGACGCTGCTGGCGTATCTGGTGCTGGTTGGCGCAATGCGCACCCGGCCAGTGAGGGTGGTGAAAGAGGCATTCAGCCTGCAGACCATGCTGGCCGGCTTCCGGCACGTGTGGCAAACCAAGCTGCTGCTGGGGTCGGTCACGGTGGACCTGTTTGCCGTACTGCTGGGCGGCGCCACCGCGCTGATGCCGATCTTTGCCACCGACATTCTGCACGCCGGGCCGCAGGGACTGGGATTGCTGCGCGCCATGCCGGCTGCAGGCGCGCTCATCGTTTCGCTGGCGATGACGGTGCGGCCGATCAAACACAACGCCGGCAAGCTGATGCTGTTCTGTGTCGGCGTGTACGGCGTGGCGACGGTGGTCTTCGGGCTCTCGCGGACGATGTGGGTCAGCCTGCTGGCGCTGGTGATCGTGGGCGCCAGCGACATGGTCAGCGTGGTGGTGCGCGGCAGCATCCTGCAACTGGCGACGCCGCCTGAGATGCGCGGCCGGGTCAGCGCCGTCAACTGGCTCTTTGTGGGCGCGTCGAACGAGTTTGGCGGCTTTGAGAGCGGCTTGACCGCCCAATGGTGGGGCGCGGTGCGGGCGGTGGTCGTCGGCGGCATCGGGTCGCTGGTGGTGACCGGACTGGCCGGCACGCTGTTCCCCGCGCTGCGCCATGCCGACGCACTCTCAGCAGAGTCGCTGATGCAGTCTAATATGCAAAAGAGCATTGCCGAGCCGGTGGACTGAGTCCAGGGCGCAGGTCAGGCCGGGAAAGGAACGAGAAACATGACTACGGGGCAGAAGGTGGCGATCGGCGGGACCCTGGCCATGGTGCTGGCGGTGGGGATTGAGTTGCTGTGGCTGCACCATGAACGGACGACTGGATGGAAGCAGCCGGTCGCGCAGGACTACGGGCCGACCGATTCCGACGACCTGGTCTTCCTGAAGAAGAAGCGGCCGTTCACGCTGCCGGACATCAAGCAGTTGGACGGGACTACGGTCTGGGTATCCGCGGGCGGGCAACTCGACTACTACCCCTACGCGGCGCACCGGGCGGAGTATGCCAAGAGCGCCGGAACGCTGCTGGGGGCCGAGCCGCTGGTGATCAAGGACGCGTTTGAGCAGGTGGCGCCGAAGGAGGCCACCTTCCGCATCCCGGGCGGCGATCGGCAGGTGCTGGTGGCGTTTACCATGCCCAGGTCGGCGGACCCGGCAAAGCAGTACGCGGTACCGGTGGGATACCGGCAGGGCCACGACTACACGTTCTATACCGACGAGATCTTATTCTACGACGACCCGCATCAGCTCTATAGCTTCTGGGGACCGCAGATCTGGCAGGCCGTGGATGCCCACCAGGTGGTGCTGGGAATGACCGAGCACGAGGTGGAGCTATCGCTGGGCCAGGTGTCCAAGAGCGACAGCAAGGATTACGGCAACCGGCTGGTGGTGTTCTCAAATGTCGGCCATCCCATGGCGGTGACGTTCGTCAAGAACCATGTGACCGCGTTCCGGCCGGATTCGGGGGACTGAGGACGACCGGAGCCCGCCTACGCCGGCACAGTACCCGCAGTCAGCTTGCCGCTCTTCATGCGAATACCATGCGGTCTTGCTCTATACTCTAAGTCCCATGCAGCCAACCCAGGCAAAGCAGTTCGAGCACGCGGTACTGAGAAACTACCGGTTGGATCATGCCTACGACGAGATGTTCGCCGGGCCGGATGAGTTGCACCCCCACTACGAGCCGCTGTTTGAGCGCTTCTCTTCCCTGCCCGCCAACGAACTGCAGCAGCGCAAGCACTCCGCCGAGCTGAGCTTTCTGAACCAGGGCATCACCTTCACCGTCTACGGCCGCGACGACGGCCGCGCCGAGCACATCTTCCCTTATGATCTCGTCCCACGCATCATTACCGCGGCCGAGTGGGCGACGGTCGAGCTTGGCCTGACCCAGCGCATCACCGCGCTCAACCTCTTCCTGAAAGATATCTACAACGAGGGCCGGATTCTGGCGGACGGCATCGTGCCGCGCGAGCTGGTGTATAGCTGCAAACACTTCCGCCGTCAGATGGTCGGCCTGCAGGTGCCGCGCAACGTGTATGTCGCCATCTGCGGAACTGACCTGATCCGCATGGAAAACGGCGAGTTCGTGGTGCTGGAGGACAATCTGCGCGTGCCCTCGGGGGTTAGCTACATGCTGACCAACCGGCGCGTGATGAAGCGGATCTTCCCCCAGCTCTTCCGCAGCTACAACGTGCGGCCAATCGAGCAGTACACCCAGCTTCTGCTGGGAACGCTGCGCTCGCTGGCGCCCGAGGGCAGGCCGGAGCCGAACATCGTTCTGCTCTCGCCCGGCGTCTTCAACTCAGCCTACTTCGAGCACGCCTACCTGGCCCGCCAGATGGGCATCGAGCTGGTGGAAGGCCGCGACCTGGTGACCCACGACAATATCATCTATATGCGCACCACCAGCGGTCTGCGCCGGGTGGACGTGATCTACCGCCGCGTGGATGACGACTTCATCGACCCGCTGGCCTTCCGCGGCGACTCCATCCTGGGCGTAGCCGGCCTGTTCAACGCCTACCGCGCGGGCAACGTGACGCTGGCAAATGCGTTCGGCACCGGCGTGGCCGACGACAAGGCGATGTACGCGTATGTGCCGAGCATCATCAAGTACTATCTCTCCGAAGAGCCCATCCTGCAGAACGTCAAGACCTACATCCTGACCGAGCCGAAGTCGCGCCAGCATGTGCTGCAGAATCTCGACAAGCTGGTGGTCAAGGCGGTGGGCGAGAGCGGCGGCTACGGCATGTTGATCGGCCCGCAGTCCACCGCCGCCCAACGCGAGGAGTTTGCGCGCAAGATCGAGGCTGAACCGCGCAACTACATCGCCCAGCCAACCATCTCGTTCTCCCGCGCGCCCTGCCTGATCGGTGACGAGTTGGAGCCGCGCCACGTCGACCTGCGGCCCTACATCCTCTACGGCGACAAGGTGACGATTGTGCCCGGCGGTCTGACCCGCGTCGCGCTCAAACGCGGCTCGCTGGTGGTGAATTCCTCACAGGGAGGCGGCAGCAAGGACACCTGGGTGCTGAGCCAATAATGCCGATTGCTTGCCGGAGGGGGCCAAATGCTGAGCCGCGTCGCCGATAGTCTTTACTGGATGAGCCGCTACATCGAGCGCGCCGAGCACACCACGCGCCTGCTCGACGTGAACCTGAACCTGATGCTGGACGAGAGTGCGACTAGCGCCGACCGCCGCTGGCAGCGCCTGCTGCAGACCCTGGGCAGCCCGAAGGACCTGAAGTGGACCGGTGACCCGTATGCGCTCACCCAGACCCTCTCCTTCGATACCGAGGCCAAAGGTTCCATCCTCTCCTGCATCATCTCGGTGCGGGAGAACGCGCGCCACGTGCGCGAACAGATCTCCACCGAGCAGTGGCACCGGCTCAACAGCCTGTATCTGCAGGTGACGCGCCCGGAGATGCAACCGGCGACGGAGACGCTGGCGGCGATGGCCGGCTTGGAACAGCCCGCCGAGTTCCTGCAGCAGGTCATGGAGGCGGTGCACCAGTTTCAGGGCGTCAGCGATTCCACCATGAGCCACGGCGAGGGCTGGCAGTTTATCCAGGTGGGCCGTTACATCGAGCGCGCCTCGGCGACCGCGCTGCTGCTGGAGGCGTACCACGAAGACCTGTGGCGCCATACCGACCCCATCCCCGACGGCAACGAGTACCTGGAGTGGATGGGCCTGCTGCGCTCCGCGACCGCCTTTGAGGCCTACTGCAAGGTCTATACGGCGGACGTCACCCCCGACCGCATCGTCGAGTTTCTGTTGCTCGACGAAGAGTTCCCCCACTCGGTGCGCTTCTCCATCGACACCCTGGACCACGCCCTCGGAGCCATCCACGGCGAGGGCGGCAAGAGTCGCGCCGAACCCTTGCGCCGGCTGGCCGGACGGCTACAGGGCTCGCTGCGCTTCTCCAGCGTGGAGGAGATTCTGAATGGCGACATCGTGGCCTACCTGCGCGGCATCCAGTACCAGTGCGCCGCCATCCACAAGATGATCTACGAGCTTTACATCGACTACAGCATCCAGGCCGCGCTGGCGGGATAAGGACAGCCTTTAGCTCTTAGCTTCTAGCTAACGGCTAATAGCTAATAGCTAATAGCTAGTAGCTAGTAGCTAGTAGCTAGCTTCAAAGGAGTTGCATGTATTATTCGATCCGCCATCTGACCAAGTTCCTCTACTCCAATCCGGTGAGCGAAAGCATGATGGAGACCCGCATGCACCCGCGCTCGGACCAGAACCAGCGCTGCCTCACCTTCCATCTCTCCGTCAGCCCGCGCTGCCGCGTCTTCAGCTATCGCGACCATCTGGCCAACCAGGTCCATCACTTCGACATCCCCGGCCAGCACGGCCAGTTGGTGATCGTCGCCGAGTCGCTGGTGGAGGCGCAGCCCGCGGCGCCGGTCCCCGCCTTCCTCGCGCCCGATGCGTGGGCCGAACTGGACAGCATGATCGAGCAGGACGACTACTGGGAGATGCTGCTGCCCAGCGAATTCGCCACGGCTACGCCGGCGCTGGACTCGCTTGCCGAGGAGCTGGACGTGCGCCGCCGCGACGACCCGCTGACCGTGCTCCACCAGATCAACGAGCAGATGTTCCACCACTTCGAATATGTGCCCAAGTCAACCAAGGTGGACTCGCCCATCGACCTCGCCCTGCTGACCCACGCTGGCGTCTGCCAGGACTTCGCGCACATCATGATCACGCTGGTCAGATCGAAGCTGCGCATCCCCTGCCGCTACGTCAGCGGCTACCTCTTCCACGGCAGCAGCGACCACGACCGCTCAGTGAACTCGGCAACCCACGCCTGGGTGGAGGCGCTGCTGCCCCAACTGGGCTGGGTTGGCTTCGATCCCACCAACTGGCTGGTCGCGGGCGATCGCCACATCCGCACCGCCATCGGCCGCGACTACGCCGACGTGCCGCCCACCCACGGCATCTTCCGCGGCCGCGCCAACAGCGAGCTCACCGTCGCCGTGCGCGTCACCCCCAGCGAAGGCACGCCGCCGCTCGACCAGGAGATGCCGATCCCGGAAGACTGGTCGACCCTGGTGGAGAAGGCGACCGCCCTCCCCGAGCCGCCCCCCACCCCCACCCGCCAGCAGCAGATGGCCCAGCAGCAGCAGTGATGCTCAGGAGAGAAGGCGCTGCTGCGGGTTGGATTTGAGCCACGCCAGGGATCGCTTCATGTAAGGCGAGATGTTGCCCTTCACGAACGAGGCCCAGCCAGGTTTTTCTTCGCGTCGCTCATATGCGAATCTCGCGAGCGCATAGCCGAGCAGCGGCTCGGAGAGATAACCAAGACGCCGGGTGGACCAGCCTTGCGACCTATCGTTGGTGAACTGGGAAAACTGAAACGCAGAGTTCGCGGTAAATACCCCGAACCCGAGAAAGATAGTCAACAGATCGTTGAGCGGCTCCATGTCGGGTTCGTCGCGCTTCACCCGACCCGGACGCAGAAGAATGACGTGACCGATCTCGTGAGCGAGGACCGCGACCAGCGCCGTGGGGTCCTTGAGCTCGGATGCGTTCACCGCGATACTCTGACGCTCCTCCGGCGTATGGAAGTAGAGACCAGCCGGTGCCGTTGAGCCTTCTCCCGAAAAGAATGGCACAAGCGTGCGCGAAACCTCGTACTCCGATTCGAAAAGTTCAACGTCGATCTGGCTGGGATCAACGTGCATCGTCCCCGCGACTCGATTCACCATTCGCCGCAGCGCGTCCTCCGACTGATCGTAAGGATCTGGAAAGTGCTCTTGGATCGGAAGCATTACGACCGCATCAAGAAGACGACGTGCTCCCAGCAGTGTGCCAAGCCTTCTGAAAGAACAGTCGGCCCAATCTCGTTGTTCTTCGTCAAGCGGAGGCGTCGGTTTGAGCAGTCCGAACACCCTGCCGTTATAACAGACCGGGCTTATGCAATCACAGGTTCAGCTTTTTGAAGATGCGCTCCGGGATGTTGCGGATGACGAACATCACAGGCTGGAAGAAAGCCGGCACGTAGAGGTTGTCCACGCGCTTGTCGATGGCCTTGACAATCGTCTGCGCC
>Ga0182013_10003936_pt1 | contig 18172 bp, 15 predicted proteins | sample 612S2MmetaG_FD_120487 | JGI IMG/M metagenome (GOLD analysis project Ga0182013, IMG submission 120487) | Permafrost microbial communities from Stordalen Mire, Sweden - 612S2M metaG | ecosystem: Environmental > Terrestrial > Soil > Wetlands > Permafrost | place: Sweden: Stordalen | collected...
ATTGGCCAGGGTTGTGATATCGCCGACGTCGGTGAAGTTGGAGATGCCGGCGATGACCCGGCGCATGATCTTCCCGGAGCGTGTCTTGGGCATGTCCGAGACGATCCAGACGTTGGTGGGGCGCGCGATCTTGCCGATCTCGACCTCGATCGCCTTCACCACCTTCGCCTCCAGCTCCGCTGATGGCTTGAAGCCGGGCTTGAGCGAGATGTACATCTCGACCGCCTTGCCGCGCATGGCGTCGATGACGGGCACCGCGGCCGCCTCCGCAACCTCGTTGACGGTGATGGCCGCAGACTCCAGCTCCTTGGTTCCCAGCCGGTGGCCGGCAACGTTGATGACGTCGTCGACGCGCCCCAGGATCCGGAAGTAACCATCGGCCGCCTGAAGCGCGCCGTCACCGGCGAAGTACGGCCAGTCGTGCCAGTCCTTGCTCTTCAGGTCGTTGCAATACTTCCGGTAGTAGACCTCGACGAAGCGCTCCGGCTGTCCCCAGATGGTCTGCATGATCCCGGGCCAGGGGTTGCGGATGCAGATGTTGCCGGCCTTGCCGCTGCCCGGCTCGACCACCTTCCTCTCCTCGTCGAAGATCACCGGATAGATGCCGAGCGCGGCCGGTCCGCAGCTGCCCGGCTTCATCCCCTGGAGCCCGGGGAGGGTGGAGCCCAGGAAACCCCCGGTCTCGGTCTGCCACCAGGTGTCGACGATCACCGCCTCGCCCTTGCCCACCGAGGTGTGGTACCAGCGCCAGACGTCCGGCTCGATCGGCTCGCCCACCGTGGTCATGTGCTTGAAGCGGTAGTCGTACTTGGCCGGCTCGTCCGGCCCCAGCTTGCGCAGCATCCGGATCGAGGTCGGAGCGGTGTGGAAGATGGTGACCCCGAGACGCTCGGCGATACGCCACGGCCGGCCGGGGTCGGGATACGTGGGGACGCCCTCGTAGAGGACGGTGGTGGTGCCCAGCGCCAGCGGCCCGTACACGATGTACGAGTGCCCGGTGATCCAGCCGATGTCGGCCATGCACCAGTAGGTGTCGTCGGGGTGGATGTCCTGGTAGTACTTGGAGGTACCCGCCACGTAGGCCAGGTAGCCGCCGGTGGAGTGCTGGGCACCCTTGGGACGGCCGGTGGTGCCACTCGTGTACATCAGGAAGAGGGGGGCCTCCGCAGGCATCGAGGTCGGCGGCACGACGGCGCGCCGGTACTCGCCGATGACATCGTCGACGAAGACGTCGCGGCCCTCGACCATCGGCGTCGCGGACGCGTACTCGCCGGCATGGCGCCGGAAGACCAGCACCTTGTCGACCTCCTGGCCGAGCGACGCGGCCCGGGCCATGGCCTCGTCGGCCTTGACCTTGTGATCGACCAGGTCGCCGTTCCGGTAGTAGCCGTCGATGGTGACCAGGAACCGGCTCTGGGAGTCGGCGATCCGCTCCCCGCAGGCGGCGCCGCTGAAGCCGCCAAAGACCTCGGAGTGAATGACCCCGAGGCGGGCGCAGGCCAGCATCGCCACCGGAAGCTCGGGAACCATGGGCATGTGAAGGGTTATCCGGTCGCCCGCCTTGAGGCCGCAGAAGTCGCGGAGCAGGGCGGCGAACTCGTTGACCCGGCGGTACAGCTCACGGTAGGTGATGGTCTGGGTCAGCTCACCCTCGGGCTCGGGCACCCAGATCAGTGCCGCCTGATTGGCCCGCGTCTCGAGATGCCGGTCGACACAGTTGTAGCAGGCGTTGAGCCGGCCACCGACAAACCATTTCCAGAAAGGCGGCTCACTGCTGTCCAGGGTGGTGTGCCAATACCGGTCCCAGCTCAGCAGGTCGGCGTACTCGCGAAAGCACTCCGGGAAGTTCTCCTCCCGAAAGCGGTCCAGGATCGCCGGATCGTGCGCGTTGGCCTGGCCGACGAAGCGCGGCGGAGGCTGGATGTACTCCTCCTCTCGCCAGTGCACCGCAATCTGGGCTTCCGATACCTCGAGCTCTTCCCCAATGGCCATGAATCGTCCTCCGCTGTTGCGGTGATCGGCGAAACGCGCCGTGCCGGACCCGTCCGGAGTCCTGAATCCATCTTGAAACGGGCTCCGTCCGCGGTCAAGCAGGAGCGGCCAGCGAGGACGCTTGGCTGGGCTCTCGCTCCCAGCTCACACCACGGTTCGCACCCGCAGGCTCGCCGTTGCCGGAGGGTGGAGGCTCCCCGCCGCCTCAGTGGTGGGCGATCGCCGCGGTGATGGCCGACACGGTCCCCGAAGGGTCGTCCACCCCGATCACCAGCTTGGCGTAGTGCTCGTCATGGAGCCGGATGGCGATCGCCCGGCTGGGGTCGTGGACATCCCAGAACGCCCATTCGCCGTGCTCAAGGAAGCGTCCCGCCGTGACCACTCCGGGCAGGTTGCTGCCCACCCTCAGCCCGTGGTAGATCCCGTGCGCCTCGGGAGGCGCGGCCTCCACTCCGGCGATGTGTTGGAGCGGCACCTCGAGCTGGCTCTTGAGGGCGAGAAACTTGTCAGCGCCCCGGATGTGGACGATGAGGTGGTCGGGGGTGATCTCGATGTCTGCCATGGGATCAGCATAGCCCCGCCGGAGCGCGTGGTCACGGCACGGCGGCGCCCACGATGCTGCGTCATGTATAGTTGACAGATGATCGGCTCGCCTCCTCCCCCCTACCACGCGTCGACGGCCCTCGCCGATGGCACGGTGAGGGTCGTGATGGAGGCGATCGACGCACTGCCCGTCGGGGATCGGCTGCTGGCGCTGCGGGCCATCGCCGGGCTGGTGGGGAGCCGCAGAGCGGGGACCGTGCTCGCGGCGCGAAGCCGGGGGATGAGCTGGGGCGAGATCGCGGACCGGCTCGGGACGTCCCGGCAGGCGGTGTGGAAGCGGTTCGGCCCCGAGGAGGTGGACACCACGATCCACGGTGGGAGGGCGCGGCAGTCATCGGCCGGCAACTGGCCCGCGCCGGCCGGGCACTCCCTGCGGACGTACTCCAGCTGCGCCTCATACAAGGCCGTGACCACCCGCCCGCCATCGGAGGTTGCCCCATGATCGACACCGTCACCGACGCCGGCTTCGAGGCCGACGTGATCGCCTCGACGACCCCGATCCTGGTTGAGCTCGGAGCGTCCTGGTGCCCGCCCTGCCGGGCCATGGCCCCCGTGCTCACCCAGCTTGCGAGGGAGCGTGAGGGCAGCCTCCGGGTGGTCACCGTCGATTCCGACGCCAATCCCCAGATCGTCGACCGCTTCGGCGTGATGTCGGTCCCGACGCTCCTCCTCTTCTCGGGAGGCGAGCAGCTCCACCGCGTGGTGGGCTACACGGCCAAGCCGAAGCTTCTCCGCATCGTGGACGAGACGCTCGCGGGGCACGCCGCGGCTCGCTGACCGCTCCCCGTGGCGCCTTGCCCCGCCGACCCTCGGGCGGTGCGGTAAGTTCCCTCCGACTTGCCCGGACACCCAGATGGAGGACGCCGATGACCCTGCCGCCGACGGCCGAGGACCACCTTCGTGAGGACCATTACCGGCGCTTCCTGAAACCGTACGAGCATCTCGCCCGGCCGTTCGGGGCAGACGGCTTCGGCCGGCGGGCGGAGGGCTTTGCCCGCTTCTTCGGGACGCCCACCTTCCTCGTCGGCCAGACGGTGCTGGTGGCCTGCTGGATCGCCGTCAATGTCATGGCAGTGTTCCGTTGGGACCCGTATCCGTTCATCCTCCTGAACCTCATGTTCAGCCTGCAGGCCGCGTACGCAGCCCCGCTCATCCTGCTGGCCCAGACGCGCCAGGCCGACCGTGACAAGGCCCAGGCCGATGCCGACGCCCACCACCGCGAGACGGTCGCGGCGACGACGCTCAGGGGACAGCAGACGGCGCAGGAGAGCATCGAGCTGCTCCGGCGCCTCATCGACGAGAACACCCGGCTCACCCAGCAGGTCGAGGGGCTCACCGAGCAGATCCACGGCAAGCTGGTCGCGGCACCAGGGTGAGGGCCGGGGCCGCCCCGTCGCAGCCGGAGGCGCGCGAGCAGCGGCCGCTCTATCCTTCGCACCGATGGACCGACCGCTAGCGGGCAGGCTCGACGGCGAGCGCGAACCCACGACGCGCCCGACGCCCCGGCTCTCGGTGATCATCCCGACCCGCAATGAGGCGGAGAGCCTCGGGGCACTCTGGGTTCGACTCGAGACTGCCCTTGCCGGCATCGGTGCCGAGGTCTGCTTCGTCGATGACAGCGACGACGCGACCCCCTCCCGGCTGGCCGCCCTGCAGGCGGAGCACGCCGAGGTCCGCTGCCTGCTCCGGACGGGCGCCGAGCGAGCCGGGGGGCTGAGCACCGCGGTGGTTGCCGGTCTCCACATGGCACGCGGCGATCTCGTCTGCGTCATGGATGCGGACCTCCAACACCCCCCGGAGCTGATCCCCGAGATGCTCGCCGCCGCGGAGGCGGGCGCGGACCTGGTGGTGGCCAGCCGGTACGTCTCGGGGGGGAGCTCCGGCGGCCTGGCCGGGCTGGCCCGTCACCTGGTCAGCCGCGGCTCCGGCCTCGTCGCTCAGATCCTCTTCCAGGAGGCCCGCCAGAGCTCCGACCCGCTTTCGGGGTACTTCCTCTGCCGGCGCCGCCTCATCGACGGCATCGAGTTCCGCCCGGTCGGTTTCAAGATCCTCCTGGAGCTGCTGGTCTGCGTGCCGGGACTGCGGGTCGTCGACGTGCCCCTGCGCTTCGAGGCTCGGGCCGCCGGGACCAGCAAGGCCAGCGCCCGCCAGGGCGTCCTCTTCCTCCACCACCTTGCCTCCCTCTTCTTCCGCGTCGACGGCTCGGCGCGGATCTGGAAGTTTGGCCTGGTCGGTGTGTCCGGCCTCGGCCTCTTCCTGCCCGCCCTCTGGGCCCTGGCGGGACCGGGCCACCTGCCTCCGCTGCTCGCCTTCCTCCCCGCCTTCGCCCTGAGCTTCGCCTGGAACACGGTCTGGAACCGGGCATGGACGTTCGCCGATCAGCGCCGGCCGCAGCGCCCCGGCGGCGTCGGCGGTTTCCTCCCCCGAGCGTTCCTCGCCACCCTCCTGGTGACGTATCCGGCCTTTGCCCTGCTCTGTCTCACCAGCCTTCCGGTCATCGCCTCTGGCGCGCTGGCGGCCGGGGCGGGGATGGTGGCCAACGGCCTGGCCAACCGGCGGAGCACCCTCCTCGCGCCGACGATGTGGAGTCAGGTCGCGGTCGACACCGCGGTGCGGCAGGGGCTCAACCGGCTGGCCCAGGCGGTCTCGGCCGACCGCGCCATCGCCCTCCCTCCCGACGCGGCGATGACCAGCTCCACCGTCCCCTCCGAGCTGCTCGCACGGGTGCGCCAGAGCCGTCGGGGAGCGATCTGGACCGAGAGTGCCTCTCACCGTCCTCAGCGCCGCCGGGGCATCGACCTCACCTCGCATCTCCTGCTCCCGGTGGTCGACGCGGACCGGCTCACCGGCATCGTCGTCTGCGCAAGGCGTTCCACACGGCCGTTCGACGCCTCCGACCTGGAGGCCGGCCTGCACGCCGTGGGTGAGCTGGCCGACGCGCTCGCCCGTGCCGGTCTCGCGCTACCCATCGCCCACGACCCTCAGGCCTCCGAGACGGGCCGGGGTGAGCGGACGGGGGACGGTGCGACAGACGCGCCACTGACCGAGTGATCTCCGCCCGGCGCCTGACTATTGTCCTCGGCCCCTCCCCCGCCATTCCTGAGCGTGTTCGCCAGCGTACAGAGGGATCGGGGGCGGCGGGGTAGCATCAAGTGTTCCGGCACCAGGACCGCTTTTCCTGAGCCATTCCTGGAGGCCATACAAGGCCACTCCTGACAGCAAACGTTCGAGATCGGACAAGGTCCGGCCGGCCCGTTGGGTTGGTGCGGCCTTGGGGGTCGGAGCCGCCGCCGTCCTGATGAGCTTTGGCGGGCTGGCGGTTCTTGCAGCCACCACGGTGAGTCTGGGCACAGCCACATCCTTCGCGGTCCTGGCGGGCACCACGGTCACCAACACCGGCTCATCGACCATCTCCGGCGACTTGGGCGTCGACCCCGGTTCGGCGGTCGTCGGCGCCCCACTCGTCGAGGCGCCATACAGCACCTTCACCGCCGACAGCGTCGCGCTCGGGGCCAAGAACGATTTGACCACCGCGTACAACCAGGCGGCGACGGGGGAGGGCACGGCGACCCAGGTAGGTACTAACGTTGGAGACCTCACCGGTCTCACCCTGACCTCGGGCGTTTACCAGACGGGCACCATCCCGGGCACCCCGAATGATGGTGCGATGAGCCTCTCCGGCACGCTCACCCTGAACGGGACGGGCGTGTTCATCTTCCAAACAGGATCCAGCCTGACCATGGGGACGAGCAGCGTGGTGACCGGCACTGCCTCGCCGTGCGATGTGTTCTGGCAGGTGGGCAGCTCGGCCACGCTGGACGGTTCCAGCTTCACCGGGAGGGTCATGGCCTCGACCTCGATCACCCTGGGCTCGGGGGTCACGGTACACGGACGGGTGTTGGCCGGCACCGGTGATGTCACCCTCATCGGCGACACCATCGACGCGTCAGCCTGCATCGACACCGCGTCCCTGCCGACCCCCACGACGGCAACCACGAGCTCAACGCCCTCCACGGGCGCCGGCGGGACCTCCCCCCTGATCGGGGCCGGAATCCTGGTGACCCTCGGCGGCCTGGCGCTGCTCGGAGCGGGCGTGACGACGGGCATCATTCGACGCCGGTACCCATCCATCTGACCGAGGTGTGATCCGGCGCCGTCCCCTGGTGGGGGATGGCGTCGGATCAGAGCGTGGCCCGCGGAGCCCGGAACCAGCCCTCGAGCTCGGCGATCCAGCGGACCCCCGGCGGCCCCATGCCGGCTCCCGGGACCCCGAGGCGCTGGAGCACGGTCCGGCGCGGGCCCATCCGGACGATTCGCCGGTGGGGCAGGCCGGCGAGCCGCTGGGCCTCCCGGAGCGCGTCCTCCTCGTCCTCGCAGTCGCGGTCCACCAGCCCGAGGGTCACCGCCTCGGTGCCGAGCCAGACCTCCCCCGTGGTCACCCGGGCAAGCCGCGCCTCATCCAGGCCGCGAGCGTCGGCCACGGCTCCCGTGAAGCGGTGAAAGATGGCGTCGACGAGCGCCTGCTCCTTGCCCCGGTCCTCCTTGGTGGGCTCTCGCCAGGGGGCGCCCAGATCCTTGAAGGGCCCCGTCTTGGTCACCTGCACGGACGCCCCGAGCCGGCGCAGCGCCTCGACCGCGACGGGTCGGATCGAGATCACTCCGATGGAGCCGACGATGGCGGAGGGGAAGGCCAGGATGCGACTGGCTCCGCAGGCGGCGAAGTAGGCACCCGACGCTCCCGTGCCGCGGATCCAGGCCACCACCGGCTTCTCGCGCGCCAGCCTGCGCACGCCGAGGTAGATGGCCTCGGACTCCGTCGCGCTGCCCCCAGGAGAATCGATCTCGAGGAGGACGGCCCTGACCCTCGCGGTGCGGCGGGCCACGCCGAGGGTCCGGAGGGTCTCGTCCGTCCTGACCGCCCCGCCGATCACTCCGCGCAGGCTGATGACCGCGATCCGCCGGCGGTCCGCAGAGGCTGCGAGACGGCTCACCCCGTGCCTTTCCTCAGACATCAGCGACGATCGTACTGGATGCGAGCGCGCGGCCCGGGTGGGGAGAGCGGCGGCCGTCGCGGACCCCCACGGATCAGCGCTCCGCGGTGCTGCGAGCCTCCTCGGCGGCACTCAATGTGGCAGCGGCGCCGGCGCCGGAGGCGCCGATGACCATCCCGATGACGTTGCCGTCACCCCACAGGCAGAGGGTGGCGGGGGCACCCGTGAGCGTCACCGGGGCGCAGCGGAAGCTGACACCGCCGTCGCTCGCGACGGCTGCCGTGGTCAGGTTGAAGGCGACGCCGCTGCTGCCGTTGAGACCGGCGACGAACTGACTGAGGTCGGACGAGGTCACGGCCTGACCGTCACTCGCGACGGCGAGGATGTAGTCCGGACCTCCCGGGATCGCCGAGGCGTACAACTTGAAGACCGACCCGGTCGTGCCCGAGGCAGCGGCCATCTCGGACTGCACCTCGGAGCTGAGGGCGGTCATAGCGGCGCCGGTGCTCGCGGGCAGGCCTCCGAGCGCTGCCGGAGCGGCCACGGAATGCGTCCCCGAGCCGAGACCCTGGGTCGACTCGCGGCCCAGGTAGAGGAAGGCGCCGGCGCCTTCCAGGGCGACGAAGACGAGCAGGACGAGGGCACGCAGGGCGCTGCGTGACCGCCCCACCCGTGGTGCGCTGACGACCGGCTGTGCCGGGTAGCCGTAGCCGGGATGGAGCCCGACGCCGGCGTAGGCGCCGCCGGCGGAGGGGCCGCCGGTCGACCCGGCTGACGCCGGGATCGGGGTCCAGGCCGGGTACATCGATGGCTTCTGCTCGCGAATGCCCCAGCCGCGGCCACCGGCATCCGGCTGAGCCACCGGGGAGACGACCGGACTGGTCGCCGCCACAGCCGCCGGCGCCGGTGGCTTGGTGGGGGTCGGCATGCTCGGGGGGGTGGGCAGGCTCGGGGGCGCGGACACGCGCGGAGCCGCGGCCAGCGCCGACCCCGCTCCCCCATCGAGGTGGAAGGCCATCGGAGCCCGCGGGGCCGGCGGCGGGGCGGCGGGAGGAAATGGCGACGCCACGGGTGCCGGGGCATGGACTCGGCCATCGGACCGTGTCGGCCCGGGCGCGGGGGGTGGGCCCCATACCGGGGCGACGGGCGCCCGGGGGGGCGACGGCTGCTCCCTCGGCAGACCGGTCCACCCGTTGGATGCCCACACCTGATGGCTGCTCACCGAGAGGCGCTCAGCCGGCCAGCCCCCCTCCTCGCCGGGCGCGGTGCGCGGGCCCGCCTCATAGGTGTGGGACGGTGGCGGCGGCGAGGCCGCGGATGCGGGGGTGGGAGCGGCGCCCTGGCCGTTGCTCCCGTACACGGCGAAGCCGGCCATGCTGTCACCCGACGCGGGCCGGGGAGTGAGCGGCGCAGAGCAGCTTCTGCACACGGACGCGTACGTCGAGTTGGCGGTCGCGCACGACGGACAGATCTGCTGTGACACCACGTGCCTGCCTCCTGCGGGAGCGCGGGTGGATTCTGCTTGTCAGGCTACTGATGCGCGAAGCGCGGACCGCTCTCATCGGAGCAATGAGGCCACTGCGTTACCCACACGAAACAACGCTCCTGACGCTCCAGACCACGCGTTTGCGTTGCTCGAGTCGACCGCCATCAATGGCTCGAATTGTCCGCCGTCAGCGGAAGTCGTGCGACGTCGAGGGCCACTCCGGCAGCTCCCCCGGAGACTCTGCAGTGGTGCTCGGATGGCCGTCGCCGTCCAGGGCGGTGACGGAGGTGACGAGCAGGTTGCAGCGCCCCGAGCTCACCTCCAGGGTCCCTTCGGCCAGCAGCAGGGGACTGGCGTTGGCGACGGCGCGGGTGCGCCGGGCGACCTCCGGGCGGAAGACGAGATCGAGATGCGCTCCCTCGTCGGCGAGCGTGAAGAAGCGAAAGCCCTTCGCCGACACCGGGGCCTGCCGGGCGATCACCAGCCCGGCGACGGTGATCCGTGACCCGTCAGGGAGCTCGGCAACCCTTGCCAACGGAACGCAGCCCAGGGCGTCCAGGGAGACCCGGAGCAGGCTGACCAGGTGCGGCCCGGTGCTCACCCCATGGACCGCGTAGTCGGCGGCAACCCGGTCACGCTCGCTCATCGGCGGCAGCACCGGGGCCGGGGCGGGCAGGTCGAGAAGCGGCTCGAGCGGCGGGACGCCGACCGCGGGAGCGGCGGTGACGTGGCCCCGTCCGCGCGGAGGTCCCGGCGCCGCGACCGGACGGCCACCGCTTCCGGCTCGGCGGCGGGGCGGCAGCGAGCCCTCCACCCCGACCAGCTCCCAGAGCAGCTCACGGCGGGGACGTCCGGGATGGACGCGGTCGAAGGCCCCGCAGCGGACCAGCTGCTCCATCGCCGGCCGGGTGAGCCCGGCGTGCCGCCAGAACTCCCTCACCGATCCGGTGGCGCCGACATCGACGGCCGCCTCGCAGGCCGCCCGCCCGGCCGGGCCGAGCCGGGCGACGTAGTTGAAACCGAGCCGCACGCCCCATGCCTGGGCCGGCCCCCGTACCACCCTCACCGCGGTCCGCTCCGCCGCGGTGAGGGAGAGGTCGTCGGGGGAGCAGCGCTCCACCCTGCAGCGGGCCCGGCTCCGGGTGACGTCGACAGGGAAGCAAGGGACGCCGTGGCGCTTGCCGTCGTCGACCAGCACCGAGGGGTGGTAGAAGCCCATCGGCTGGGCGTTGAGCAGGGCGCAGAGCCAGTGGGCCGGGTACTCCAGGCGCAGCCAGGCGGTCTCGTAGACGGTCCGGGCGAAGGCGGCGGCGTGCGACTTGCAGAAGCCGAACTCGGCGAAGCCGGCGACGCTCCGGAAGAGCTTCTCGGCGACCCCGGCGTCGAGACCGCCATGCTCCTCGCAACGGCGGACGAAGTCGTCGTGCAGCGACTGCATCTCGAGCCGCGAGCGGTGCCGGTTCATGGCCCGCCGGAAGCGGTCGGCCTCACCCGCGCTGTAGCCGGCGAGCTCCATGACGATGCGCAGGATCTGCTCCTGGTAGAGGATGACCCCCTTGGTTTCCGACAGAATTGGCTCTAAGCTGGGATGGAGGTAGCTGACCGGCTCCAGCCCCTGGCGCCGGCGCAGGTAGGGGTTCACGGCGTCCCCCTGGATGGGCCCGGGCCTGATGATCGCGACCTGGACCACCAGGTCGTTGAATTCACGTGGCTGGGACTGGTACAGCGCCTGCTGCTGGGCTCTCGACTCGATCTGGAAGAGGCCGATGGTGTCGACCGCGCAGATCATGTCGTAGACGCGCGGATCGTCGAGAGCGATGCTGTCGAGGTCGGGGCGGATGCCGTGGGTCTTCTCGATCATCTCCAGGCACTCGGCGACCGCGGAGAGGGTGCGCAACCCCAGCAGGTCCATCTTGATGAGGCCGAGGTCCTCGACATCGTCCTTGTTGAATTGGACCACCACCCGGCCCTCCATGCTGGCGCGCTCCACCGGGACCACGTCGATGAGCGGCTCGCCGGTCACCAGCATGCCGCCGACATGGATCGAGAGATGCCGGGGGGTGCCCTCGATGGCCCGCAGGATCTCCAGGAACTGCTGCCACGGGAGCGCCCCGCTGGCGGCGTGCGCCTGCATCCCGGCCGCCTCCAGGGCGTCCTCCACCCCGCCCTCGCGCCAGCCGTCGACGGACTTGGCGAGGCGGTCGATGATCGGCTCGGGAAAGCCCATCACCTTGCCCACCTCGCGCACCGCGAGGCGCGGCCGGAAGGTGACCACGTTGGCGACCATCCCGGTGCGCTCCGCCCCGTACTTCTCATACACATGCTGGATCACCTGCTCGCGGTGATCGGTGGAGAAGTCGATGTCGATGTCGGGCGTCCCCTGATGGTCGACGTGGAGGAAGCGCTCGAAGAGGAGGTTGTGAGCGATGGGGTCGACCCGGGTGATGCCGAGGAGGTAGGCGACGATGGAATCAGCGGCGCTGCCCCTCCCCTGCCCGGGCACGCCATGCTCCCGGGCCCACCCCATGATCTCGTGGACGATCAGGAAGAATTCGGCGAGATTGGTCTTCTGAATAACGTCCAGCTCGGTCTGCAACCGCTGCGCGACCAGAGGGGTGAGCGGGCGGTAGCGGCGCCGGACCTGGTCCTGGCAGAGGCCGTAGAGGACGGAGAAGGGGGTCTCGCCCTCAGGGACGGGGAAGCCCGGGAAGCGGACATCGGTGAAATCGAGGTCGAGGCTGCACTGCGCCGCGATCCGCGCGGCATGGTCGAAGGCGTCGGGGTAGTCCGCAAGCCGCCGCCGCAGGCCGGCTTCGGAGAGCAGGCGGTGCTCGCAGTTGGGCAGGAGCAGCCCATGGGCCGCCGCCTGGTCGAGGGTGGTGCGATGGCGGATGGCGGTGAGGACATCGAGCAGCGGCTTGTCGTCGCGGGTGGCGTGGAAGGGGGTGCTGCTCGCGACGAGCGGCAGGCCGGTCCGCTCCGCCAGCTCGGCGACCTCGGCGGCGAGCCAGCGATCGGCGGGGTGGCGATGGTTGGTGAGCAGGAGGGCCGCCCGATCCCGGCCGAAGCATTCGCGCAGCCGCTCGGCGAGGCGCTGGGCTCCGCGCCGGTCACCGGCGATGAGGGCGGCGACCACGGCGCTCTCCGGTCCGCCGGCCAGCGCGATGCAGTCGTCGAGGTCGGCGGGATCCACCACCGACGGTCGGGTCTCCACCCGGTCCCTTGTCGAGGGCAGCGACGGCCAGCCCTCGGGGAAGGGCCCGGCGGTGGGCCGGAGGGCTTGCGGGCGGGACGGCGGGGGGATCGTGGGGTGGCGACGGCGGAGGTGCGGGGGTGGTGCTTCGCGGTCCGCGCGTCCGATCGCCTTGACTGGCGATCGGCGCGCTTGTCTCGGCAGCATTGCATCTGCTGCCTGCGGCAAACCTTCGCTCAGCACGCACCCCCACGCCTCCTCTTCCAGGCTCCGTCCGCCCGCATCAAGCGCAAGCTCGCCGTCACCGTCCGGCTCCTCGTCGGTGAGGCCGGTGATGCGCAGCCGAGGCTGGCCCTTGACGCCGGCGAGCTGGGCGGCGCTGATCGCGCGGCAGAGCTGGCGGTAGCCGCGCCGGCCACGGGCGAGGAGGCGGATCCGGCCGGCATCGACCAGGTCCAGCTCGACGCCCACCACCGGGCGGATGCCGGCCTTGCGGGCGGCCTCGATGAAGCCGACCGCGCCGTAGAGCCCGTTGCGGTCGCAGAGGCCGAGGCTCCCGATCTCCAGCCGGGCAGCGACCTCGACCAGGTCGCGCGGGGAGGCCGAACCCTCCAGGAAGGAGAAGTGGGAGCGGGCCGCCAGCTCGGCGAAGGGCACGCTTGACATCCTCTACAAATCCGTGTAACTATGCTGGACAGTCGTTCGGCACAGGAAATTGGCTACGACCAAGACACCGCAATACCCCGCATGGGCCGCCGGTCCCCCTCGACCGGCGGCCCTCCGCGCCCCCATCCGGCGAAGGGGCTTCGAGGAACATTTGCATCTGATGTAGCATCAGCATCATGGAGAGGCGCACCACGGTGACGGCCCAGGAGGACGACCTTGCGGTGATCGCCACCGACGCCCGCTTGCGTGGCATCGCCCTGAGCCGCGCCATCGGTGAGCTGGTGTCAGAGCGCGCCGCGCAGCTGCGGCAGCGACGCCGGCCCCGGCTCGGCACCTTCAGGTCCGGATCGACGATGGGCATCGCCGCTCTCATGGAGAGCAACCCTGATGCCCCCGCAGCCCAACCTTTCCGCTCCTGACCCGAAGGGAGTCGGAGGCCATGGCACTGCTCCTGGATACCGGACCGATCGTCGCAGCCCTGGATGAGGATGACCCGGAGCATGACCGCTGTCTCGCCCTGCTGACAGGCGGCGATGACCGGCTGGTGCCCAGCCCGATCCTGGCCGAGGTCGACTACTGGCTCAGCAAGCTCGGCAGCCTCCGTGCTTGGGCGGACTTCGCAGCCGACATCAATGGCGGTGCATACCGCCTGATCCACCCTTCCGAAGCTGACTTGATCCGGGCCGCGGAGCTGGAGCTCGTCTACGCCGACCTGCGGCTCGGCTTCGTCGACGCCTCGATCATCGCTCTCGCCGAGCGCCTCAACGAGACCAGGATCGCCACCCTCGACCGCCGTCATTTCTCGGTGGTCCGCCCTCGCCACTGTCCCCACCTCACCCTGCTGCCGGAATGACCGGCGCTCGGCGAGAGCGTCGGACGCATCCCCCCCTCGCCTGCAGACCAAGCCCGCCCCGTCAGTCATAGCGGCGGGACCAGTGCCACTCGCCGGTCTCCAGGTCGCGGTAGAGCTCGACGCATTCGTCCGTGGGGTCTTGCCGGTCCGCCGTCCCGGGCCCCGTGGCTCGGCGGCCACCTCTCCGGCTCGCGAGGAGCAGGCGGACGTAGTGGCGCCGCACCGGGGTGCGCCACCAATCGGTCTCGACCAGCCACTGGTTGGCGACCCGGTTGACCGTGGACCAGCCGCCGGCCAGGCGCACGGCACGAATGGCACCCGAGGCGTCCTGCCGGACGTCGGCGATCCCGTCGAGAAGCTCGGTCATCGGCGTAGCAGCGGCATCGCCGCCACCGTGATCCCGGACGCCGGCGCCGCCTGCCGATGCTCCGGTGCCCTACCTCTGCTCCCCTCGGAGGTGCCCCCTGCCGATGTGAGCCTCGTGGGTACACCCGGCGCCCGGGAGCCGCGCCCCTCTCTCCCGGCATCCGCGACCACCGGGTCTGTCCAGCGAAAGCGCCTTTCAGGAAGGTCCCCGGGATCGACGGTCAACTCTGCCCGCCGCACCGCCGTCCGGCCGAAGCGGGCGCGCAGCCGCGAGGCGGCTCCGCCGATCTCCTCGCCGGCGGCATCCCCCCCCCGCCAGAGATCGACCTGGCGTCCGGCCCCCGGCTGCAGTCCCTCGACCTCCAGGCGAACCGCCGTGACCGGCGCCCTCAGAGCCAGGCCGGCGAGCAGCTCCAGGGCCACCGGCCAGAGCTCGGCGCCGCTTCCCGGCTGCTGAAGCGGGGTGATCCGCAGCCCCGACGGCTCGGCATCCTCCAGCTCGCAGACCAGGGTGACCGCCGCCGCCCGGCAGCCGTGGCGGCGCAACCGGTCGCCCAGGTCCAGAGCGGAGCGGTGGACGGCGAAGCGCAGTGCCTCCAGGTCTCCGGTGCCACCCTCGAGGACCATCCGCTCCCCCAGCTGCCGGAGCGGATCCGGGATGCCGAGCCCATGCCCCGGACGCCACTCCTCCCTTCCATCCCCACCCCGCGTCTGATGCCAGAGGTCCATCCCCATCGGTCCGAACTGGCGCTGCAGGTCGGCGGCGGAGAGGTTGGCCACCGCCCCGACGCAGTCGAGGCCGAGGGCGGCGAGCCGGGTGGCGACCACCGGGTCCAGAGGCAGGACGCTGAGCGGGAGCGGGGCGAGGAAGGCGGCCTCCTCCCCGGGAGCGACCCGGCGGATGTGGCGAGACCCCGCCTGCCGGGCGGCGATCTCGGCCACCTGGCGCGAGGAGGCGACCCCGACGGCGATGTCGTCGTCATCGAGCAGCTCCTGGATGCAGCGGGCGACCGCGACCGCCCAGCCGGTGCTGTCGGGGTGGGCGGCATGCCGGCCGGTGAGGTCGCACCAGGCGGCCTCATCACCCACCTCGACGAGGGGGGCGAGCCGGTTGAGACGAGAGAGCAGCTCCTCGCGCAGATGCGCCACCGCCGCCTCGTCGGCGACGACGAAGGCGGCTCCCGGACAGCGCTGCTGGGCCTCGCGCAGCGGCTGGCCGGGCCGGACCCCGGAGGCCCGCGCCGCTGCCGAGGCGGCGATGACGGGCAGGCGAAGCTCTGGCGCACCGCCGACGATCACGGGCTCGGAGCGCAGCTCGGGATGGCAGCCCCAGGCGGCGACCAGGGCGAGGTGGGGAAAGCGGGCACAGAGGATGCGGGAAGCACTCACCCCGCCACCCCACGCGGCAGGCCGCTTGGGGGCCCCCCGGTTCTCACAGGGGCTCGCCGCCCCTCGGCGCCGCGGCAAAGCCGCGCGCGCCTCACCCCGCCACCGCCGGGATATCGGATGCCACCGCCGTGACCTCGAGGACCTTCCTGGTCGCGGTCAGGTCGACCACCACCGGCCGGCCCACCGCCTCGGCGGCGGCGAAGGGACGGGGATAGCGGAGCAGCAGAGCCGCCGTCTCCCCTGGCGTGCTCACCTTGCTCTTGACCACGGTGAGGTGGGTGCGCAGGCCGAGCACGTCGCCGTGAGCCTCCTCCCAGCCGTCCGCGACACATTCCAGGGTCAGGGAGGAGGCGTACCCCAGGGCCAGTGGCAGGGGTGAGGCGGCGGAGACCAGGCAGACGGCCCGGCGTGCGGCGACCGATTCGACCAGGGTGGAGAGGCGGTGCTCCCACCCGGCATTGGAGCGCGAGTCCAGCGCGACGGCCAGCCAGGGCGCGCCGGCCGCCACCAGGCTCCGAGCCATGGAGAACCCCTCCCCCCAGCGCCCCGAGGGCGGCCGGAGCACCAGCAGGGCGCTGAGGTCAGCCCCGAGGTCGGCGAGAAACCCGGGATCGAGGCTGCCCACCAGGTCGAGGTAGACGGCGGTCCGCTCCCGGCTGGCGACGGCGACCAGGGCCTGGAGCAGGGTGAGCCGTCCGCTCGCTCCCGAAGCGGCGGCCAGGATGCTGACCCGACCCACCGGCAGCCCTCCCGGGGTGAGCCGGTGATCCAGGACCGGGAGCCCGGTCGGCCAAGCCTCTATACCGCCCAGGGCGTCGCCGGACCGGATCACGGCTTCGCCGTGGCGCCGTCGCAGCGTCGCCAGAGCCTCGGACAGCGGGGTGGGCATCGCTCCTTCGCCTTCGTGAGCCCCGGCCCAAGGGGGATGACGGGACGGGAGCGAGGCCGGGAGTCCGAGTATAGCGAACCCATGTTTGGATTACGTACATCTGTTCGCCACACTCCCGGCGTGTGTGCTGGCGCCGACGAGACCACATCCGGGGTGGGTCACGACAGCCGGATCAGGCCCCTGGTGATGCCGAAACCGGCCATGACGCGCCCGGTCACCGCGCCTGGCGGAGGCGGACCTCGATGAGCTTCTCCACGAGCGGCCGCGGCAGGGGTTGATCGACGGGGAAGTGGAGCGCGCCCGGGGTGCTCACGTAACCGGCGAGGTCATCCGCCAGCTCGGAGATCACGGAGCCGCTGTGGGGGAGGTAGCTCAGGTGGTTGGTGAAGGCGGCGAACCCGGCAACCACCTTGCCGTGCAGCCGGAAAGCCGGCATCCGGTACGAGATGCACTGCTCCGCGTCGGGGATGACCTCGAGGATGGTCTGGCGCAGCTGGCGCAGAGTGCTCCGCTTGGGCTCCTCGAGCTGCGCCAGGTAGGCGTCGATCTCCTGCTCCGACATGTGACCGATTCTGAAAAGCGGGCCGCCGGCCGTCAAGACGGGGTGTAGACCGGCCTCTTCGACACCCGGCCGAGGCCGGCAGCCTGCCCGCGATCGCCTTACGGCTGACCGACCCAGATCGTCTTGATGTTGACGAACTCGCGGATGCCGAAGGAGTAGAGCTCGCGCCCGTAGCCGCTCCGCTTGACCCCGCCGAACGGAAGGCGAGGATCCGAGTGGGTCATGCCGTTGACGAAGACCCCTCCGGTCTCCAGGCTGCGGGCGAATCTCACCCCGCGCTCCACGTCCCGGGTCCAGACATTGCCGCCCAGACCGAAATCGGAGTGGTTGGCGAGGCGCCGCGCCTCGTCCTCACCCGAGACCCTGGTCACCGCGGCCAGCGGCCCGAATGTCTCCTCGTCGAAGGCCGGCATCCCGGTTGTGCAGCCGGTGAGCACGGTCGGTTCGTAGAACCAGCCTCGACGGGCGGGGCGCCGCCCGCCGGTGAGCAGGCGCGCCCCACGGTCCAGAGACCCCTGGAGCTGGCGCTCCAGGTCGTCGCGAAGATCGTCGCGCGCCAGCGGTCCCATCGTGGTCCCCGGGTCGGTGGGGTCGCCGACCCGGAGACGCCGGACGGCGGCGACGAACGCCTCCTCGAAATGCTCGGCGACCGCATCCACCACGATGAAGCGCTTGGCGGCGATGCAGCTCTGCCCGCAGTTCTGGAAGCGCGCCCTCACGGCGGTGGTCGCCGCAGCCTCGATGTCGGCATCCTCGAGGACCACGAAAGCGTCCGAGCCGCCGAGCTCCAGGACCGTCTTCTTGAGGCAGCGGCCGGCGATGGCGGCGGTCTGGGCGCCGGCCTCCTCGCTGCCGGTGAGGGTCACCGCGGCGACGCGGGGATCCTCGACCACGGCGCCGGCACGGCGCCCCGGGATCACCAGGGTCCGGAAGACCTGCTCGGGGAAGCCGGCCTCGCGGAAGACCGCCTCGATTGCGAGTCCTGATCCGGTGGTGTTGCTCGCGTGCTTGAGCACCGCCGTGTTGCCGGCCATCAGGGCCGGGGCGGCAAAGCGGATCACCTGCCAGAGCGGGAAGTTCCAGGGCATGATCGCGAGCACCGTCCCGAGCGGCTCGAACGCCACGAAGCTGGAGGAGCCGTCGGAGGGGGCCGGCTGATCAGCCAGGTACTCCTCGGCATGG
>Ga0182013_10003937_pt1 | contig 18171 bp, 14 predicted proteins | sample 612S2MmetaG_FD_120487 | JGI IMG/M metagenome (GOLD analysis project Ga0182013, IMG submission 120487) | Permafrost microbial communities from Stordalen Mire, Sweden - 612S2M metaG | ecosystem: Environmental > Terrestrial > Soil > Wetlands > Permafrost | place: Sweden: Stordalen | collected...
ACCCTCAAGGAACCGTTCCGTGTGGAAGGCAAGAAGACCATGGGCTACGAGTTGGTGGAGCAGTTGGGCTGGGAGTATCCCGATGCCGTCTTTTATCCCACGGGCGGCGGCGTGGGCCTCATCGGCATGTGGAAAGCCTTTGAAGAGATGGAGCAACTGGGCTGGGTGACAGGCAAGCGGCCAAAAATGGTCGCGATTCAGGCGGCAGGCTGCGCTCCCGTTGCGCGCGCTTATGAACAAGGCGAGACGGCGAGCACCATGTGGCAAAATGCGCATACTTTTGCTTCCGGCCTGCGCGTGCCCAAGCCTTACGGCGATGCGTTGATTCTTGAGATTGTGCGGGCCTCCAATGGCACCGTCGTGGCGCTGACCGACGATCAGATCTTCGCGTCGCTCAAAGACTGGGGCCGCAACGAAGGCTTGTTGCTTTCACCCGAAGGCGCGGCGGCCACGGCTGCCTACGATCATCTCGTCGCAACCGGCTTCTTGAATCCGGAGGACCGCGTCGTTCTCTTCAATACAGGCTCGGGAAACAAATACACCGATGTGCTTGCGGCCAAGCTGCAGCAGCAATGAATCGCGGGATGCCCGGTGTTCGCAAAGCCTGCGGCGAAACTGTCCGCCGGTTAGCGGCCGAAATCGGCCAGACTCACAGCTCGCCAGGTTCTCTTGATTCCATCGGATCCGATGGCGCGAAGATTCAAATCACTGGCGACTACGAGTCAATACGGCGGGAACATGGATTCATGTAAGTGCCTGGGTGCCTGCCCGGCAAGAATTTGGCCAATCCAAAGGTGAAACTAATCTATGGTGCGCCCGGAGAGATTCGAACTCCCGACCTAACGCTCCGGAGGCGTTCGCTCTATCCAGCTGAGCTACGGGCGCGCTCTTCCAGCATATCGCACTCGGCGTTGAACCTGCGGCGGGGCTCCCGCTCAGCCCATAGCGCCGTCTCCGGCTCGGCCGACCTCGCGCTGCACGCGAATCTCTTCCATCACCGATTGAATCAGCGCCTTGGCCCCTTCCATCCCCGATAAAACAGCCTGCAAATCGAGTGCGGGCTTCGACGGGTTCCTGCTCGACGCGCAGTAGACCCCATGCTGGCCCACCATGATCAGCGAATCGGTCAGCAGGTCCAGCGCCACAGCCAACCGCCCGCGCTCTGCGCCCATCATGAACTCGTACCGCTCCAAATCCCCGCGCCGCTCGTCAAATACGCTCATACATCTAGCGTATCTGACCCGCCTGCGAAGGCGAACGGTTGCGCCGTCCCGCCTCCGCACCCTGACTGAATCTAGACGTTCAGCTTCTTCATGTACTCAGCATCCTGCCGCAACGCCTCAATCGGGTCAATGTCGAACTCTTCCTGCTCAATGAAGTAGTGTTTCAATCCCGTCGCCGCGCGGAAAATTGGAGCATAGTCGATTGTTCCTTTGCCGAGAACCTTCGACGTGACCTTTTTCCCAGGCCCACGCTCAAGGTCCTTGACGTGCAGCAGTGGGAACCGCTCAGGCGTCTTGCTCAGGTAGTCCAGCGGATTGCGTCCCGCCGCATACACCCAGCCACAGTCCATCTCGAAGCAGACGAGCTTTGGATCGGTCAGCCGAAGCAGCTCGTCGTAAAACGTAACGCCTCCCTCCGTGCCAAACTCCGGAGTATGGTTGTGGTAGCCGAAGGTCATGCCGGCGGCCGTCACCTTCTCGCCAATTTTGTTCAGCTCGCCCGCAACCCAGCGCCAGTCCTCCAGCGTCAGCTCGCCATGCGCCTTGGGATCCTTGTGCACCGGCGCCGGCGAGATGATGAATTCCAGACCCAGGTTCTTCCCGTACTCAATGTACTCATCCAGATGCGGCAGCAACTGCCCCATCGCGTGATGTGTGCTCACGCACTTCAACCCCGCCTGGTCCATCGCCTGCTTGAACTGCGCTGCGGTGTGGTCGTAGTAGCCGGCGGCTTCAACCTCGGTGTAGCCGTCCCCCGCCACCTTCTTCAATGTCCCGTCGAAATCCTTGGGCAGAAGCTCGCGCACGCTATAAAGTTGCAACCCAATAGGCTTGTTCAGCGGCGCAGCTGAAAGCGTACGGACCGTCGTCGATGCGGTTGCTGCAACCGCTGCGGATGTTTTCAAAAATCCTCTGCGCGAAATGCTCATGAATCCATTCTCCCTTGTCGTCCCGTCGTCCCAATTCCCTTAGTCGCTTAGTCCCTTAGCCCCTTAGTCCCTAGTCCCTTAGTCCCTAGTCCCTAGTCCCTAGTCCCTAGTCCCTATCCAACAATCTTCCCCGCGTCCCCATCCCAATTCGCAAGGGTGCGATGAAAATAAGCGTAATTGGCCATGTGGCACCCAATGGCCGCATGGTGGCCGAAGACTTCGTCCTCAACTACGTGCTGCCGCGTGTGTACCGCGCGATAGAAGTTTGCCAGATGATCGGCAGTGTCGTTATAACCCCGCGGCACGGTGAACGACTCGGCCTCGGGTGCTGCGGCCTGCGCCGCTCCTGCGTGCGCGTCGCGCCAATCTTCCTGCCCCTTCTTGCGCTGCGCCTCGGTCATGCCGCCCCAGCCGTACGCCTCAAACCGCGCCGCTACATTCTGCGGAGTGAACGTAACAGAACTGCCCGTCACCACCAGCGTCCCCGTCGACCCGAAGAAACTGATCCGTTCATCTGCATCGTTGTTGTTCTGGTTGCAGTGCACGTGAACCTGCACCGGTCCATTCGCTGACGAAAAATCGTACAGCGTCTCGAGAAAATCAGGAAATTCGCGCCCATCTTTGAAGTGGTAGAGGCCGCCGCTCGAGTAAGCCCGTACCGGCGCTGCGTTCATGCCTGTGATGGCGAAAATCCCCGACAGCATATGCACAAACAAGTCGCCGCCCAGCCCCGAACTATAGTCGGAAAACAGACGCCAGCGGAAAAACCGCACTGGATCGAACGCGCGCGCCGGCGCATCCTGTTGAAAGCGTTCCCAATCCACATTCTGCGGGCTCGCGTCCGCCGGCACGGGATACACCCAGGCTCCGCCCGGCGAGTTGCGATTCCACTGCGCGTCGATCGAGTGCACCTCGCCCAGTTTCCCTGAAGAGTAAATCTCCCGCGCCTTCGCATACAGAATCGAGCTCACGCGCTGGCTGCCTGCCTGAAAAATGCGGTTTCCCTTCGCCACCGCGTCCACCATCGCTTGCCCGTCAGCCACTGAGTGCGACATCGGCTTCTCACAGTAGACGTCCTTCCCCGCAGCTACGGCGTCCAGCGTCACGCGCCGATGTAAATGATCTGAGGTCGCAATCACCACAGCGTCCACGTCTTTGCGATCGAGCAGCACCCGGTAATCGCGCGTGGTGGCGAATGCGCCTCCCCACACTTCCTGCGCTGCCTGGTGGCGCATGTCGTAGAGATCGGCTGCGCCCACACACACGCCGCTCGGCACCGTACGCGCCGCTTTCAGCAGATCGCAGCCGCGTATGCCCGTGCCCACGATCGCGAAGCGCACCGGCGGTCCGTCGGCGGCCTGCGCGGCGAAGGGGCTCGCCTCGAGCACGGTCGTCTTGATTGAAGCTCCGGCCGCGGCCGCGGCAGCGCCCATGCGCACAAAATCCCGCCGCGTGATTGAAAAGCGATTCACTTCCGGCTCCCGATGGCTTTCGGCATCGTCGGCCATTCTCGCTCCATAGGCCGCGTCGTGTCCACACACGATGACCGTGCGTGTTTGTCGAGAGCCCTGCAGAAGGTTAGGATACGGAGCGGGAATCGCCTGGGCGGAACGTGAGGGTTGAAATGAAATCTGCAAAAAGCTACAACAACTTTTTCACAAGGGGACTTCTGTTGGCGCTGGGTGTTGCGCTTGGGGGCGCGGTGCCCTTGCTCGCAGCCGCTTCGCCACCGGGCAAGGCCCCCGACTTTGGCCCCAACGTCGCAGTCTTCGATCCCGCCATGCCGGCAGCCGCAATCCAGGCACAAATCGACAAGGTCTACTCCGTTCAGCAGCACAACGAATTCGGCCCCGAGCGCAACGCCTTCCTGTTTCTTCCAGGCGAGTACAAGATCGACCTTCCCGTGGGCTTTTACACTGAAGTCGTCGGACTCGGCGCTTCTCCCGACGCCGTGCACATCACGGGCAACGTGCACTCCGATGCCAGCCTGCCCCACAACAATGCCACCTGCACGTTCTGGCGTGCCGCCGAGGGCTTCTCGGTCACGCCCACCGGCGGCGCTGTGAATGGAACCATGCAATGGGCCGTCTCCCAGGCCATTCCCTTCCGGCGCATGCATGTGCTCGGCAGCATGGTGCTGCACCAGAACGACGGATGGGCCAGCGGTGGCTGGATGTCCGACTCGCTCGTCGACGGAAACGTCGGTGCCGGGCCGCAGCAGCAGTGGATCAGCCGCAACAGCCAGTGGGGCAGTTGGACCGGCTCCAACTGGAACATGGTCTTCGTCGGCGTTCCAAGCGCGCCGCAGGGGGAATGGCCCAGGCCCGCCTACACCCGCGTTGCAGAGACGCCGGTGATCCGCGAGAAGCCCTTCCTCATGGTCGACGCGCAGCATCGCTGGAGCGTTCGCGTTCCCGCGCTGGTCCACAACGCGGCGGGAATCTCGTGGCGCTCCGGCGAAACGCCGGGTCAATCCGTGCCGCTTAGCCGCTTCTATATCGCGCACGCCGGCACAGACTCCGCAGCCGCGCTCAATGCGCAGCTCCAAGCCGGCAAGAACCTCCTTTTCACTCCCGGAATCTACGAGCTCACCGAGCCCATTCGCGTCACCCGCCCCGACACCATCGTCATGGGACTCGGCTTCGCCACGTTGAAGCCCACGCAGGGCACCGCCGCTATGACCACCGCCGATGCCCATGGCATCATCCTCGCCGGGCTCTTCTTCGACGCAGGTCCACAGGTCTCACCGTCTCTTCTCGAAGTGGGCCCGGCAGGCAGCCAGTCCAGCGACGCCGGCAACCCGATTTCCCTGCACGACGTCTTCTTTCGCGTGGGCGGCGCGGGTGTAGGTCGCACCAGGGCCAACCTCGTCATCAACTCCAACGACACCCTCATCGACCACACCTGGATCTGGCGTGCCGATCACGGCACTGGCGTCGGCTGGATCCAGAACACCAGCGACAACGGGCTCATCGTGAATGGCAACAACGTCACCGCCTATGGCCTCTTCGTCGAGCATCATCAGCAGTACCAGGTGCTGTGGAACGGCGGCGGCGGCCGCACGTACTTTTATCAATCCGAGATTCCCTATGACCCGCCAGACCAGGCCGACTGGCGAAGCACAGCAAGTACCAATGGATGGGCATCGTACAAAGTGGCTGACGGTGTGAAGGCTCATGAGGCCTGGGGCCTCGGCATCTACTCCGTCTTCCGCCACCCTGACGTGGTCTTGACCCGCGCTATCGAGGTTCCACACACGCCCGAAGTCCGTTTTCACCACATGGTCACCGTTGCCCTCGACAACCTTGGCGAGATCACCCACATCGTCGACGACGCTGGCGACGCCGCCAAACCCGGAACTCCCGGCCATCCGCGCGTCGATCCAAGGATCACAGTTTTCCCCTAGAACCCATCCGGTTTACGGCGTTCCCGCGTGCGGCGCCCGCACCCTCGTCATCAGAATTGAGGATCGATGATGCGCCGAAGCCTCAGCTTCCACAAACGTTGGCGCCGCGCAGATGAAGAGCGTGCGCCCATCTTCCCCGCCCAGCATGCAGGCGAACGCACCCGTTTCTCCGGTCTTGAATTCTTCAAGAATCGCGCCACCTTCCTGCACGCGAAGCACCCGGTTGTGTACCGCGTCGGCCACCCACACCGCTCCCTCCGCATCCAGGCAGATTCCGTCCGGCGCAACCTCGACCTTCGCCAGAATCTCGCCAACGTCGGTTGACGTCGGCAGCGCGCCAAACGATGCCCAGGTTCTGCGCTCGCCCAACAAGCCCCCATCCACTGAGAACGCGCTCAGCCGGTTCAGAAACGATTCGGCCACAATCAACGTCTTCCCGTCCGGCGTCAGCACCATCCCGTTGGGAAAGCCCAGCCCCTCGGCCACGACCTTTGCCGTCCTGTCCGGCTCCACGCAGGTCAACACCGTCGTTGTCGCCGTCGCGCCCCCGTGAAGATCGAATCCAAAGTTGCCCACCCACGCGCGGCCCTCGGGATCAACCAGCATATCGTTCAAATGCCACGGGGCCAGGTGCGACAGGTCGGCGTAGGTCTCGAGCCGGCCATCCAGACCGCGCCGCAGAATTCTGCGGTCGCTCATCGACACGATCAGCAGACTTCCATCCGGTAGAAATCCCAACCCCGACGGCTTCCCGGCCACCTCCGCCAACACCTCGAACTTGCCATCGAGCGTGATGGCAAAAACACGATGCGTATGCTGGTCTGAAAAGTAGAGCCTGCCCTCGCGCCAGCGTGGGCACTCCGTAAACGCCAGGCCCTCAATCAGCGTCGTGAATTCCGCCATCGTACTTCCTCCTGCGGCTGACTGGTAAGGAGGTTAGCACGCCGTCCTCAAAACCGTGGGAGAATGGAGAGGACACCGATTATGACGAATCCCATCTTCGAAGAGCCCTTGCCAACCCCCGAAAACCCGACAGAATCCGCACCCGATACTGCAACCGAGGCCGATTCCGCCGTCATCGCCGAGCCCGTTCAATCGTTGCAGGAACCCCCTGCCGCATCTGCCCCCGCCACCGCGGTTGAACCGACTGCGCCGCCTGCCCCCTCCGAAGACCCGGTAGAAGACTTCGGTGCACTCCTCAAAGCCTTCGAGACCACCCATTCCCATAAGGCCGAGTCTGGCCAAAAGCAGCTTCTGGGCACCGTCGTGTCCCTTTCCGCCGAGCAGGTCTTCGTCGATATCGGTTACAAGACTGAAGGCGTCCTGCCGCGCACTGCGTTTAAAGACAACGCCGACAGCATAAAGCCCGGCGACACGCTCCACGTCTCCGTTACCGGTCGCAACGAAGAGCATTATTACGAGCTCTCGCTCTTCAAAGTTGCCCAGCCGCGCGACTGGTCCGCGCTCGAAGCCGCCTTCGCCGAGAAAACCGCTATCGTCGGCACCGTCACCGAAGTCATCAAAGGCGGACTCCGCGTCGATGTAGGCGTGCGCGCCTTCATGCCTGCCAGCCGCAGCGGCGCCAAAGATGTCCTTGAGATGGAAAAGCTTGTCGGCACCGAGATCAACTGCCGCATCACCAAGCTCGATGTGGCCGACGAAGATGTCGTCGTCGATCGCCGCGTCGTGCTCGAAGAACAAGCGCGCGGCCTTCTCGAAGATCGCCGCGCCGGTTTGAAAGAAGGCGACATCCTCACCGGCACGGTCCGCTCCCTCATGCCATACGGCGCGTTTGTTGATCTCGGCGGCATCGATGGCCTCCTCCACATCAGCGACATGGCCCACACCCGCATCAATAAGGCCGAGGATGTAGTGGCCGTCGGCCAGCAAATCCAGGTCCGCATTCTCAAAATCGATCCCGAAACAAAAAAGCTCTCGCTCGGCCTCAAGCAATTGCAGCCCGAGCCCTGGGCCACTGTGCCCGAGCGATTCAAGGCCGGCCAACGCGTCAGCGGAACCGTCACCCGCCTTCAGGATTTTGGCGCTTTCGTCGAAATCGAGCCCGGCGTCGAAGGCCTCATCCACATCTCTGAAATGTCGTGGGGCAAAAAGATCCGCCATCCCAAAGACGTGTTGAAGCAAGGCGACCGTGTCGATGCCGTGATCCTTGCCATCAAGCCGGAAGAGCGCCGCATCGGCCTTGGCCTGAAGCAGACACTCGCCGATCCTTGGACTGAAGTGCGGCTCAACTTCCCTGAAGGCTCGCAGGTCGAAGGCCCCGTCACGCGGATGGAAAAATTCGGCGCCTTCGTGCAGATCGCCGACGGTGTTGAAGGCTTGGTCCACGTCAGCGAGATCGTCGCCGACCGCCGCCTCAATCATCCCAGCGATGTACTCCGCGCCGGCCAGGTGGTCCAGGCGCTGGTGCTCGCCATCGATACGGAGAAGCGCCAGATCAAGCTCAGCATGAAACAGCTCATCCCCACCAGCATCGACGAGTACATTGCCGAGCACAAAGCCGGCGACAAGGTCTCAGGCCGCGTCGTCGAAGCAGACGCCGCGCATGCCACCGTCGAGTTGGGCGAAGGCATTCGCGCCCAATGCAGGCTCGCCGCAGCCACGGCAACAGCCGCTTCAGATGCAGAAAAGCCGGAAGGCAAAGCCGACCTGTCCTCGTTGTCGTCTCTGCTGAGCGCGCGCTGGAAAGGCAACGCACCCGCGCCCGCTGCCGCACCCGAATCGCTGGCCCAGGGACAAATTCGCAGCTTCAAGATCGTCAAGCTCGACGCTGCGGCGAAGAAAATCGAAGTCGAACTGATTTAGAGATACGTGTCGTCGATGTAGCACCAGCGCCAGTCTTCGCCCCGCTCGGCCGATTGAATGATCGGATGCTGCGTCTCATGAAAATGTGCGCGCGCGTGCCGGTTTTTCGACGAATCGCAACAGCCCACATGCCCGCATTCCAGGCACATGCGCAAATGCACCCACGTATCGCCCGTCTTCAGGCACTCTTCGCAACCCTTGCTGCGCGGCTTCACGTTCTTCACGTGATCCGCAATGTGTGTACACTTCACCGCCATGGCGACCTCCGTTCCATCGCGTTCTCTATTTTCCCTTTTACACCACTCGATATTGTTGCGCCAGTTCCGTAAACTCCTTCACCTGCGCTGAAATCCAGTTTTCATCGCGCCCCAGCTCAGTTGCCATCAGCCGCGCCACCGGCTCCGCCATGGCAATCGCCGCCTTTGCGTTCAGGAACAGCGCGCGCGTATGCCGCGCCAGCACGTCTTCCACTGTCCGCGCCATCTCCTCGCGCACCGCCCATACCACCTCCGCAGCAATGTAGGGCAAAGCGGGATGAAGCCGCGCACCGAGTGCCGCATCGGCCTCGGCAAGCGCGCGGATCTTCCTCGCGTCTGATCCGTAAACCTGCAGGCTGCCCAACTCCGCCGAGTCATCCATATGTCCATGAATGCGCAAATTCTTCGTGACGCACCCCGCATCCGGCAGTTTGCCCAGCGTGATCGCATGGTCCACGCAGTCTTCCGCCATGTGGCGATACGTCGTCCATTTCCCGCCGGTGATTGTCAACAGGCCCGATGTATCCACGTGAATCACATGATCCCGCGAAAGCGCCGAAGTCTTCCCGTCGCCCTTCACCAGCGGCCGCAGGCCTACGTACACAGCCAGCACATCGGCACGCGTCGGCGGACGCGCAAAAAAACGCGCGGCTGTCTCCAATACAAATTCAATCTCTTCTTCCAGAGGCCGCGGCTCCAGGCTGGGTCCCTCTACCGGCGTGTCCGTAGTTCCGGCCACCGCGTGGCCGTGCCACGGAATCACAAACAACACACGCCCATCGCTCGTCTTCGGCACCATCAGCGCTGTGTCGCCCTTCAGGAACGACCGCTCGAACACCAGGTGAATGCCCTGGCTCGTCACCATCAGCGGCTCAGCCTCCGGCTCGGCCATGTGCCGGATCGTATCCGTGAACACGCCCGTTGCGTTCACCACAATCTTCGCCGCCAGTTTGAACTCCTCGCCCGACTCTTCATCGCGCGCTGTCAGCCCATTCACATACCCTTCCGCATCGCGCGTCAAACTCGTCGCAGGACAGTAATTCACCAGCGTCGCTCCATGATCGGCCGCGGTCATGGCTAGGTGAATCAAAAGCCGCGCATCGTCGAACTGCCCGTCGTAATAAATCACCCCGCCGCGCAGTTCTTCCGGTTCCAATGCCGGCAATCGTTCCAATGTTTCTTCTTTTGAAAGCAGCCGCGACCCACCGAACCCGTACTTGCCGGCCAGCATGTCGTAGAGCTTCAGGCCGATGCCGTAAAACGGCGCTTCCCACCACGAGTAATTCGGCACAACGAATGCCAGATCGTGCACCAGGTGCGGAGCGTTCTGCCGCATCAGTCCGCGTTCTTTCAGCGCCGACATCACCAGCGGAACATTGCCCTGCTCCAAATAGCGCACACCGCCGTGTACCAGCTTCGTGCTCCGGCTGCTTGTGCCTTTGCCGAAGTCGTGCGCCTCTACCAGCACCACGCTCAGCCCGCGCGAAGCCGCATCCACCGCCACGCCCATTCCCGTCGCGCCGCCGCCAATGATCGCCAGATCCCACGGTTCGCTGCGCTCGCGTATCTTGCGAACCATCTCTTCCCTGCGCATCGTCTGCTCCTAGTCAGCTCTCATTCGGTCCACTGCTTCGACCGCTCAACCGCCCGCTGCCACAATGCCCTGCGTCCGCTTCTCTCCGCTGCATCCATCTTCGGCTCAAAGCGAATATCGTTCGAGCGCTTGGCCTTCAGCTCCTGCGGATCGGCCCAGAAACCTGTCGCTAATCCTGCCAGATAGGCAGCGCCCAGCGCAGTGGTCTCTGTCACCTGCGGCCGCACCACGGGAACGCCCAGTACATCGGCCTGAAACTGCATCAGCAAATTGTTTACCGCCGCGCCGCCATCCACACGCAGATCCGGCACCGCCGTCGTCTCGCTCTGCACAGCCTCGAGCACATCAGCCACCTGGTACGCAATGCTTTCCAGAGCCGCGCGCGCAATGTGGCCCGGCAGCGTTCCGCGGCGCAACCCAATGATCATGCCCGCCGCGTGCGGATCCCAATGCGGCGCACCCAGCCCCACAAACGCCGGCACGAACACGACCCCGCCTGTGTCCGGCACGCTGGCGGCAAGCGCCTCTACATCTGCGGAAGCGCCGATCAATTTCAAATTATCGCGCAGCCACTGCACCACTGCGCCTCCAATAAAAATGCTGCCTTCAAACGCATACTCCAGTCGCTTCTGCGTGCTCGCCGCCAGCGTCGTGATCAGCCGGTTTTTCGACCGCACGAATTGGGTCCCGATGTGCTGCAGCAGAAAGCATCCGGTGCCGTATGTGTTCTTTGCCTCGCCTGCATCCCAGCAAAGCTGTCCGAAAAGCGCCGCCTGCTGATCGCCCGCAATGCCCGCGATTGCGATTCCACCCAGCCCCAGCGAAGTTGTTACATCGCCCACGTTCTGGCTCGACCACACAACCTCCGGCAACACGGCCGCGGGCACGCGGAACAGGCGCAGCATCTCCGCATCCCACTCGCCCTTGGCTATGTTGTAAAGCAGCGTCCGCGATGCGTTCGTCACATCGGTCACATGGCAATGCCCGCTCGTCAAATGCCAGATCAGCCAGCTGTCCACGGTCCCGAACGCCAGCTCGCCCTTCTCAGCCCTCGCGCGTGCTCCTGGCACGTTGTCCAGAATCCAAGCCACCTTCGTCGCTGAAAAATACGGGTCGATCACAAGCCCGGTGCGATTCGCCACGTCCTCTTCCGCGCCGCCTTCTTTCAGATCGCTGCACACGCCCGCCGTGCGCCGATCCTGCCACACAATCGCCGGATGAATTGGCTTGCCCGTTGCGCGCTCCCACACAATCACCGTCTCGCGTTGGTTGGTAATGCCGATAGCCGCAACATCGCGCGGACGAGCGCCCACCTTGCCCAGCGCTTCCACAGCGCAACTCAACTGGCTGGTCAAAATCTCCATGGGGTCATGCTCAACCCAGCCAGGCTGCGGATAGAACTGCTGAAACTCGTGCTGCGCGACCGCTTCGATTGTGCCGGATTGATTAAAAAGAATGGCCCGGGAACTGGTTGTTCCCTGGTCAAGCGCAAGAACGTAAGGCATGGAAAGAGCACCTCTTCGGGAACAAGTCAAACACGCTCGCCCGTACCGCTGCAAATGAGCGCTTCAGTGCACCTGCTGCGCCGAATTCACCAGCACCACGTTGCTCAGGACCGCGGTGTCCGATTTGTCGGGAAGATGTGAGCAGAAGCCGATCCCCGCGTAAAAAGGTCCGTCCAGATGCAGGTGGATGCTCGGCCCAAAGGCGTGCATCGGCTCCCCCTCCACGCTCACATAGAGCGTAAATTCATCGCCATGCTTTTCGATCCCAATGCGCCGCGCCATCACGGGAACAAGGCTGTCGGGGCTTTCGCCGCCAGGCCGTCCACGTCCACCGAGCCGATATTCCATGTCTTTTACGCGCACATTTTTCTCTGGCCGCTGTGCAAGCTGAATCATGCCCGCCCCGTGCAGAGCTACCAGCGCTTCTTTCGCGTTATCGTCCAGGCTCTGCCGAATGATCAGCACGGCCTTGCGATCTTCATATCCCTTGGGATTAGGAAACGAAATGTTCGCAGCCAGAGAAACGTCACCCTCCATCCGCTTCCACAGGAACCGAAACTCGTCGCGGTTGTACCACACGTTGTATCCCGCGGAATTCACGGTGTACTCCCCCGTTGCCGCATCGTAACTTGTACTGCCCGGCACCACCGCACTCCCCACATCCGACTGCCCATCGAAGATGCCGATCGGCACCTCGAAGTTTTTGCTGGGCCGATGAAAATCGGAAGGCGGCGCTACCTGCGTATGCGTCGCCGACGCCGGCTGCGCCCACGCCGGCGCGGCCGACGACGGAGTCGCCGGTGCTTGCGCATTGACCAGGGTCGGAGCTGTCGGCAAGGTGAAGATTAGGAATTGAAGTGCGCGTTTTCCGAATCTCGATATCGTGCAAAGGCTCATGCCGAAAACTCTAGCAGGGTGCCCCAGCTCTCGATTGAGACCTGGGAAAGCACGAACACCCTTGCGAGCGAAAGCGAGCGCCCGCCCCACCGCAGGTGGCTGGGTGCCCCAGGTCTCGATTTTGAGACCTGGGAAAGCACGAACCCCAGTGCGAACCGGGTGCCCCATCCATCCGCAGCTTCATCGCGGATGGGTGGGAAAGCACGAACCCATTGCGAGCGAATAGCGAGCGTCTGCCCCACCGCAGGTGGCGTCTGCCCCACCGCAGGCGGTTATTGCACCTCACCCACCCATACGCCAAACGGTCCCAGCTGAATCTGCCCCAGCGAGGCCGGATCGGCTGCCCCCGGCGTCTTTAACAGCGTCTTCACGCTGCCTTTTGCACCCGGCACGCTCAGGTTCACCGTCTGCGGATCAGCCGTGAAATTCAGGGATACCACAACCCCCGGCGCGCCCGTCGTCTGCCGCATCCAGCTCAACACCTTGGTATTGGTGTTGTCGAGCATCACGTTGTCGCCCTGCGCAAGCGCCGGATTCGTCTTCTTCATCCGGATCAGCTTTTCATACCACGCCAGCAATGAGTTCGGATCGGTCTCTTCCGTCTTCACGTTGACCGTCGCATACGTAGGCGGAACGGGGAGCCACGGCGTCACACTCGCGCTCGTAAATCCGGCATTGGCTGCGTCGCTCCACTGCATCGGCGTCCGTTCCCCGTCGCGCCCTTTGTCCTTCGGCCAGCCAATCAGTCCCACCGGGTCCTTCACGTCCTCTTTTCGCGTCGGCGGCGTGGTCTTCATGCCAATTTCGTCGCCGTTGTAGAACAACGATGCGCCGCGGCTCGCAAAAAGCATCGTCGCGATCACACGCTCAATGTCCGTGTCGTGTACGCCGTCGCCGTACCGCGCGTCCATGCGCGGGTTGTCGTGATTGTCGAACACCAGCATCGGCATGTTTCCGTTGATCTCGGTTTCCACGTCGTTCAGCTTCGACCGGAACAGCGTCACATCGAGCTTGTTGATAAATCCCACCTGCGTGTCCATTGGCAATTGGAATTCGGGCTTCTCGGCGGTGCCGTACTGCTTGGCCAGTTCGCCAATGTTGGGCAGATAGGTTTCGCCGATCAGCACCCGCGCTCCGGGAAATTTGTTGCCGCCAAACGAGTCGCTCAGCGCCCGCATCTCCTGCATCACCGCGTGCGTGCCCGGCAAATTGTTGGTGCGCGTATCGTTCAACGCAATGTCGCCGTAGGCATTCAGGTACCTATTGCCGTCTTTGTCCTTCAGCACATCCTCATCGCGCATCTGCGGATCTTCAAACAGCGTCGTAATCGCGTCGAACCGGAAACCGCCCACCCCGCGCTTCAGCCAGAATGAAATGATGTCCTTGAAAGCCTGGTGCACCTTCGGGTTGTCCCAGTTCACGTCAGGCTGCTGGATATAGAACTTGTGGTAGTAGTACTGGCGCGTCTTCTCATCCCACTCCCACGCCGAGTGCCCGAAGTCCGATTGCCAGTTGTTCGGCGGTTCACCCTTGTCGGTTGCCGTCTCACCTTTGCCGTCGTGCCACATATACCAGTCGCGATATGGATTGTCCTTCGACGACCTCGACTGCTCAAACCACATGTGCTTGTCCGACGTGTGGTTCATCACCATGTCCATGAGGATGCGAATGTGCCGCTTGTCGGCCTCCGCGATCAGATGATCGAAATCCTTGAGCGTTCCGTACTGCGGATCGATGTTCTCGTAGTCTGAAATGTCGTAGCCGAAATCCACTTGCGGCGAAGGATACACCGGCGTCAGCCAGATCGCGTCCACGCCAAGTTCTTTTAGATAATCGAGCCGCTCGGTGATGCCATTCAGATCCCCGATCCCGTCTCCATTCGAATCCTGAAAACTGCGCGGGTAAATCTCGTAGATGACGGCATTCTTCCACCAGTCTTGCTCGTTTGAAGCTGCGCTCGACGGTTTCGATCCGGCCTGTGCCGGCATAATGTGCGTGGCGGATGTGAGCGCGAAGACTCCCAGAGACAGAGCTAGCGCAGAGCGTGCGATTGTGCGGGTCCAGTGCATTGCGGTCTCCTATTTCTCGTTCCGCTGCTCGTCAATTCGGCAGCAGTGTGTCGCAGCCAAACTATCACATGCAGGTGCCCGAACGCAGTGGCTCTAGGGCGTCTTCTTTTTCGGCACATCCACGCTCACTGTTCTATGGCCAAAATCGACGCCAAACTTCGGCTCTTCCCTCGTTCCGGTTACATGAATGGGCAGCTCTGTCCCCGCCCCATCCTTCTTGAAGAATCGGTCCGCAGGCTTCAGCAGCACACCCAATACGCCCCCCACCACCTGCGATACCGTCGCATTCAGCTTCGCCTTGCCTGCAAAATCGAGCCCGCCGCCTTCCAGCGTATACGTCCCTTTCATCACAATGTTTGCTCCGGGAACGGTGTAGGTAAGCTCAGGCAAAGCAATTACCCCACCGCCCATCGTAAAATCCCCTTGCATTGCCGACTGGATCGAACCAGGATCTGCGCCCTTCACGTCCTTCGGCCTTCCCTGCCCCCGCAGGCTGAGCTCGGTAATCTTGTCCTGGATTTTGGCACTGGTAAACCGCACATCGTCCAGGTTGAACGCGCCTTTCAGATTCAACCTCTCGTGAACCGGCGCCGGACCCGGCGGAATGTGCAGCGCCGCTTTCATGGTCAGCGCGCCCGTCAACAGCGGGTTCCCCGACTTGCTCGCCAGGTACAGAAAATCCTCAATGCGCGCGCCGCTCAAATCCACATGCAGCGCAATGTCGTGGCCCTTCACCGCCGGCAATCCGCCCGGCGTGTTCGGATTGGTCTCTGCCACGCGCACGACCTGTCCCTGCGCCGTGAACTGCGAGTGACCAAGGGTCGCATTCACCGGCTCCAGCCAGGTGTCCCCGTTCGTCGCATCCACCTTGGCGTGAAAATGCGTGTGCAGCGCCATCGTGTGTCCAAAATGCGTGAGCGCAAAGTTGGGCGTGTCGGTGTCTCCGTCCACCAGCAGCTCGCGCAGCGTTCCCTGGTAGTTGCCCGTCGACGAAAGAGTGCCCGCAATCCCCTTGAACGAACCAAGATCCGCGTTGTCGAACGTATACTTGCCCTCCAGCGCGCTCTCGCCGGGGTCGGTCTGGTTCCAGGGCCCGATCGTTCCCGTCGCGTGCGCTGCCCCATGCGGCTTTGGAACCGTCACGTCTGCATCGAAGTTCACCGGCGCAGTTGCGTTCAAGCCGCCTTCCCGGGTCAGTTTCAAATGGGCGATCTCAATATCCACGGGCAGCTTCCCCGGCTTGCTGGTTTCAAGCAGCAGGTTTGCCGCATCGCACTCCACCGTGTCCACCACAAATGAAATCAGGTTGTCCATCTTCTTCGCGTCCGATCCCGTGCTGGCACTCGGCGCCGCGCCCTGCCCAAAGTGCGACTTGGGCGGCAAGTGGATGTCCAGCCCCTTCAGTCGAATCATGGCAATGTGAAATGGCTTGCCCCGCTCATAGCGCAGAGGCATGCGAAAGTGGAACTCCGCCAGCCGGATCAGCGGATCGCTCGCGTCGCGCGCAGGCGCCGCCGTAACTCCGGCCACCTGCGCCGGCGGCCACACCCGCAAACCGCGCCCCTCTGCCGTCAGCACATGCGCCACCGAGATATGGAAACTATCCAGCTCTACCCGGGCGTGAAACCGGTCTTCCAGCACCTCCACAATCATGCTGCGCAAAAAAGGTTCGGTGTGCCGCGCAACCACCCACGCAGCAACCCCTAGCACTGCGGCAATCAGCACGAGGCTCACGCTCATCCACTTGAGCCATGGATGTCTCCGCCAGAAAGACGCGCGCCTCGCCGTCAATTGAGCCTCCGGGTCCACTTCTATTCTCGCTCCGCGCCCCGCCCCATTTTCTGATTCCACTCCCCAGGGCGTAGACTCTTGTAACACAGATGCAGGAGCATACCGAAAAGCTCGTACAGTTGCAGAAGTTGGATCTGGAGCGCGCTCGCCTCGCCGGCGCCCTCCGCACTCTTCCGTCCGAGCTGGCCGAAGCACGGGCAGCCCTGACCGCCGCCGAACGCCTCGCCGCGGAAATATCCGACGCCCTGAGCCGCGAAGAATCCCTGCGCACCCGGCTGGAGCGCGAGATCGCCGGTCATCGGCAGAAAGCCGCCCGCTTCCGCACCCAGTTAGATGCCGTAAAGACACCCGAGCAGGCAGCGGCCATCGACCATGAAATTGCTTTCGCCAACGCGGAAGCCGCCCGTCTGGAAGATGAGGAATTTTCCAGCCTGGAACGCACGGAATCCCAGGAATCCGCGCGTGCCGCGGCCCGCGCCGATGTCGAGCGCCTCGCCGGAGCTCTTGAGAAAACCCAGGCCCGCGTCGCCGTCCGCCAGCAGGAGTTCAATACCGAACTCGCCTCTGTCAACGCCGAACGCGAAGCGCTCCGCCCGTTGATCGCGTCAGAATGGCTCACCCGCTTTGACCGCCTATCCGCATCGCGCGGCACCGGTATCGCCCGTGCCGAAAACCAGCAATGCACCGGCTGCCGCATGGGCGTTCGCCCCCAGACGTGGAATCAGTTGCGCGAGGGCGAACTGCTCACGTGTGACAGTTGTGGCCGCCTGCTTTACTGGGACCCGGCCTTCACCCCGCCCGCCAAATCTCCCCAGCCGGACGATGCCACGTTGCGTAAATCCAAAATCGCCGGCTCCCCGGCAGGCGCCTGAAAGTTCCCCCATGCGCCGCATCTGCGTCGATATGGATGAGGTCATGGCCGACACCCTGGCCGAGCACCTCCGCCGCTACAACCAGGCCTTCGCAGAAGAAATCACACCCCAGGATCTGGCCGGCAAAGGCCTGTGGGAGTTCACTCCACAGGAACGCCGCCTCGAGCTGCGCGCCTTCCTCGATGCTGAAGATTTTTTTGAAGACCTGGCCGTCATGCCCGGCTCGCAGCATGTCCTCAATGACCTGTCTGCCCGGTTTGAAATCTTCATCGCCACCCAGGCCATGACCGTTCCCAACTCCCTGGGCCCCAAGTATCGCTGGCTGCAACGCCACTTCCCGTTTATCCCCCCGACGCATTACGTGTTCTGCGGAAACAAAAGCATCTTGCGCGCCGATTATTTGATCGACGATCTCCCCCGCAATTTAGAACGCTTCGAAGGTCAGGGAATTCTCTACTCCGCCCCCCACAATCTCAGCGTCCCAGGCTATGTCCGCGTCGAAAACTGGCACGAAGTAGCAACGTATTTCTCCACCATTTGCGCCTGAGAATCTGGACGCCTCCAACGAAAGCCCATCACAGGAAATGACGTGTCCTCCTGAACAATGGGTAGTGAGTCGAAAGCCTGCCCTGAGCGAAGTCGAACGGAAACTTACTTTTCGCTTGAGCGAGTTCCGAAGCCGTAAGCTTATCTCCGTGATCTCACTCCGACTGCTTCGTTCACCTGGCGCTGCGTTCCTCATCTTCCTCTTCCTTGTCTCGGGGAACGTACGCGGGCAGCAGCCATTCGTTCACAACAGCGATAT